>Ga0209542_10002875_pt1 | contig 37868 bp, 36 predicted proteins | sample RifCSPhighO2_01_FD_184028 | JGI IMG/M metagenome (GOLD analysis project Ga0209542, IMG submission 184028) | Soil microbial communities from Rifle, Colorado - Rifle CSP2_plank highO2_0.1 (SPAdes) (version 2) | ecosystem: Environmental > Terrestrial > Deep subsurface > Rock core/Sediment ... | reverse complement strand
AATTATGAAATTACGGAGCGCATGATCAAGCTCGTAAACGACTTGCTCGACGCCGCGCGGATCGAGGAGGGAAGGTTCGGGTATGAATTTAAAGAAATCGATATCGTAAACTTTTTTGAAAAGCTCATAAAAAATTATGAGCCCTTGGCCCAGAAGCAAAAAATTCGCCTGTCTTTGGTTAAATCCGAAGATTTAATTTCTCCGTTGTACGCCGATCCCGACAGGATTTCCATGGCGTTTTCAAATTTGATCGATAACGCCTTCCACTACACAAAGCCCGAGGGCAAGGTGGAAATAAAACTTTCGCGCGAGGGGGAATACGCGAAGATAACCATCTCCGATACGGGCATCGGCATACCGGAGAACGAACGGGCCCGCGTATTTTCGAAATTTTTCAGGGCGTCAAACGCGATCCGGCACGAAACCGAGGGGACGGGCTTGGGGCTTTTCATTGTCAGGAATATCATCAAGCGCCACGGCGGGGAAGTTTCTTTCACGTCGGAAGAAGGCAAGGGAACGAGCTTCGATGTCGTTCTTCCATTTAAAAAAGATTTGATTCCGAAACAAGAAGCGCCCGTCGAAGAATTCCTGGGATCAATTTAATTTTCCATTGACGCCACTGGAGCTTGATTTAAAATGGATAGATGCAGAAGATTTTAAAAAAGAATCCAAATTTAGTAATTTTCGTTATCGCTTCTTTGGCTCTCGGATTTATTCTGGGATTTTCGGCGAACTGGGCGCAAATTCGCGATTTGAAAAGCAAAGTGGAAGCTTTTGAATCCAGAGAAAAAGCCCTGCAGGCCCTTTCAGCTCCGCCGGGCGGGGACGAGAACGTGCCCGAGGCCGTCATTAATAGTTTATCTGCTCCTAATTAATTTTTATGAAAAGTTTATTTAGCGAAATACTTAAAGTTGCCATCCTGGGAAGTGTCTTGGTCGTATTTCAGGCCGTTGCCTTCACGGAGCCCACGCAATCTCCGCCAGACGGAAATGTTCCGGCACCTTTGAATGTAAGCAGTTTCGGGCAATCCAAGTCCGGAGGGTTAATTTTAAATACTGGGGGCGCGGCGACGGGATTGATTGTTGATAAGGGCAGCGTCGGGATCGGCACGCAATCGCCAACACAAAAATTGGATGTCGCCGGATTCGTCCGGGGAGCGACGGGACTTTGTATCGGGAATGACTGCAGGACGGCTTGGCCGGGAGGAGGGGGCGGCCCGACATTTATAAATCCTGTTATAGTCTGTTCGTATGGCGCGGGAGATGATTCCTGGCAGATTTGCAGAGACGGCACGTATAATGCTTCAAATGTAATCCCTGCGGGCGCTACGGCCGTGATCTTGGAAGCAGAAGGACAAATCAGGGGAGGATTTTCTAGTGTGGATGCGATTGTTAAAATAAGAAAAGACGCATCCTCGCCGTATTACATATTGATCAATACTACGTCTGACGGTGTGCCTGTTGAAGAAGACAGGCGTATCTTCACCATAGGGAACCAAGGGACATTCCCAATTACTCCAGCGAGAACTTTTCAGTATACCGTTGGTGCGGCCGACAGCATTACGATCCGGCTTATAGGTTATTACTGATGACGCAATATTAAATTGAAAAAGTTTTACTTATTCGCAGTTGCGGCAATAATTGCTGCCTCGGTCCTGCCCGCCTACGCTGCTCCGCAACATAATCTTTACGGATATGCATGGTCGGAGACGATCGGCTGGATAAATTTTAACGGGTCCAATTACGGCGTTGCCTCGGACTCCGACGGCAACCTTTGGGGTTACGCCTGGGCCGAGCATATCGGCTGGGTCACTTTTAACCAGGCTGATTTAACGGGTTGCCCCTCCGGAACTTGCAGCGCCAGGTTTAACCGCACAACGGGGGAGGTTTCCGGCTGGGCGCGCGCCTATCGCGCAATTTTGCCCCAGGGCGAGACTTTGGGCGGCTGGGACGGGTGGATACATCTTCGCGGCTCCGGATACGGCGTTAACGCCAATGGATGCAATTGGGGAGGTTACACCTGGGGATCGGATGTCGTAGGATGGATCCATTTCAGGGGATCGAATTACGGCGTTACGGGCACCGGGGATGCTTGTACTTTGGTTCCAACACCTCCGCCCCCGATACCTCTGCCTTCGGACTATATTCTCTCCGCTAATCCCACTATAATTTCGGTTAATGTCCGCGGGACAAATCCCATAACTTCGACCGAGACGACTATAAAAGCCTCATCGCTCAATAATTTTTCAGGGGATGTAGGCCTTAAGGTTGTAGCGGTCACGCCAGTTCTTCCGGGCGCCGTCTTTAAATTTATCGATTCGCCCGCGCCAAATGCCAATATATTTATCCCTGAAAACGGGGAGGCCACCTCGCAATTTTCGGTTATAGTTCCGCCGAATGCCCAGCCCGGGGCGTATAACATAACTATCCAGGGAACGCGCGGAAGCGAGCCGCAAACGAATGTAATTTTGAATGTCTCCGTCAGGGATTCGATATTCCGGGAAGTTTTCCGCCCGGTACAAGACCTCCTAGGCTTGCTTTTTGCAAGGTAGACGTCGTAACATAAAATTTAATGTTTAGAATTAGCCGTTTTGTTATCGAGCATCCAATTTGGTTTACGGCGGAGCGTTTCACTTCTTCCTCAAATTTTTTGAGGAATTTTTTTATACGTATTAATGAATGGGCATTACAACAAGCTGAAAAATATACATCCGAAGAAATAAAAAATTTGCAATTTAGGCGGTTGCGTCGCCTAATTAAAGTTGCCTATAAAGAGGTCCCATTTTACAAGAAGCGACTTAATAGCCTAGGTATTAGACCCTCGGATATTAAAAGCATTGAAGATTTTACTAAAATAAGTTTGCTCAATAAAGCTAAGCTTCAAACTATCCCATTTTCTGAGTTAATTTCATACAAAAAATCAGCTCAGCGTGCGATCCAAATACACACTTTCGGAACAACTGGTCGGCCACTTAAAATTTACTATGACTTATGGCTTTTGGCGCGATCGTGTGCTTTCCGAACAAGAAAGTTTAGGTGGCTCGTATCTCATGAGAATCTTCTCAAGGGGAAAAATGTTATTTATATTTCTATGCTTGCGCGAGTTGATAAATATGCTGAAGATTTTATTAAAGTCATACCCGTACCGCATTTTTTGGAATATATACCACAGGCGAGAGATAAGATTTATGAACTTTGTAAAAAAAATATTTGTGTTATTCAGGCTAATCCATCTCTGATGTTTAAATTAGGGGAGTTGATTCAAAGGGAACGCGGAACCTTTCCATTGGGAGGCATAGTTATTTCTGGAGAAAAACTTGATTCAGAGCGTAAGAAATTTCTTCAAGATGTTTTTGAGTGTCAAGTTGGAGGAGCTTATACAAATACTGAAGCCGGAGGTTCCATAGCTCAAACTTGTCGAGCTGGTCGTTATCACATAAATAGCGACCAATGTTTTGTTGAGGTTGTCGATGAAGATGGGAAAAATTTGAGTTTTGGTAAGATCGGAAGGATAGTTATATCAAATCTGAATAATTTTTTGATGCCATTTATCAGATATGATACTGGTGATATAGGTTCAATTTTGGAAGATCGGTGCACGTGCGACTCTCCTTTTCCCATAATTAACTTTGAAGGCAGAAATATTGCTTTGATGCGATTGCCTGGCGGCAAAATAGTCCATCAGCTCTCTTGTATAAGATTATTGGCAAGAAGGAGTGAGTGGATTAGGGCTTATAAAATAATTCGTAAAGATACTTATAATTTCGAAGTTTTGATAGAAGCCAATCCGCACCATACTGCCGGTGATATCGAAGACTTAAAAGGCGAATTTGAAAAAACCCTAGGGGCTGACATAAGGATCGAGTTTAAGTTTGTAAGCCAAATTGAACGACCTGATGGTTTAAGGTTTTTGCCTTTTATATCTATGGCTTCGGAGGATAAGGAATTTGAAATAAAAGAAGGAAAGTAGTTATTTTTTTAGATTATAAATTGGGAAAAAATCTGCATCTAAATAATCCGTTGCATTTTTTTTATCCTCCACTTTAAAATATTTTCTAAAAAGTAACTCAGTTTCTTCTTCCGTTTGAGTCACATATTCTACTTTTTCTTCTTGTCGTTTCGTTACGAGATGTATTGCCTTTTCTATTATCCTTGCCTCCCTTTCATTTCTTGTGAAATATGCAGAAAGGGCATTAAGTAGGGCGGATGGATCTGTAGTCTTAGTTTTCTCATCTCTGAATTTATCACGAAGCCTGGAAACGGTGAGCGTGATCTGTAATGCTGTATCATCCTCAACGCCGATCTTTGAAAAAACTTCTTCAATAATAGTGTTCGGAGTTTGGGGGAATAGTTTTAAATTTACTACATGCGTCCTTGTTAAAAAATGCCCCCCAGGTTTCAAGAAGCTGCAAATTTTTTCTAAGAATTTATCTTGTTCTGCGGGAAGGAACTGCCATAATACCAAATCTCCAAAAATAAAATCTATCGAATTTTCTGGTAAGGGCAGATCAAGCCAATTAGACTTTATCCAAATTTCATTATCGGCTTGCGCTTGCTTGGAAAGTTCTAGGCTGCCCTCGGCGCGTAGGATTGAGAAATCAGCCATTATATAATTTTTCGCGGCCAATTCTGTAGAGAGGTCGCGGAGTTCCGCAGTTGAGCCTAAGATTAAAATTTTATTTTGCTCGGTTATTTTTGATGCGAAATGATGATAGATTTCAATATCTCCCTTGGAAGGCCTGCCTGGCGGCAGAACTTTTCCCCAAACTTGTGACTGCGAACGCTTGTCATAAAATAACTGTAGACGTTCTTTTCGCGGCAATTTTTTTATCAAAGCTTTTTCCAATTCTTGTTTGAAAAAAAATAGAGTATTCTGGGAAAAATTTTCTAAAAGATGGCTCAATAGATTCATAGATTATGGAAATGGATGGGGTAAGTGATTTATATTTTCTGCTGGTCTATAGCCCAGTTTTATGGGCACTTCTTTTAACCTTGGGCCAGAAAAATACGGAAGGCCTTCTTCGAGGTGCATTGGCTGGAGTTCTGGGATAATGGTTGCAACGGTTTTTATTGGGAGATTTTGTAGCCCTGGCGGTATTATATTTACGTAAGCTGCTTCTAATTTATCATTTTTTAAGTTATTTGTTATGAATTTAAGTTTTTCTGAAGAATTTGCTTGTGGTGGGGTATAATCTTTCAAATCTGAAAATTTTGTTTCTGTGCCGCGTAAAAGAAAATCTATTTCTTTTTCCATCCCTTTTCTCGACCAAAAAGAAAGCCTGCCTGATCTGCCTATATTAGAAGGATCATTAAAATTTATATCGATGCCTGTTTTAATAATTCTTTCGTAGTCTTTGCGAAGGTTTAATCTATGGGCAAAAATTTCGTTCGTAGTGCTCCATAAGGCTTCAGCGGGAGATAGGCCAGCCCCTCCGGTAGCGGAGACAGCAGGGCCGATCCCAGTTTTATCTATCAATATTGCAAGAAAAACGTTAACTGGCTGATCGGTAGGGAGGGACAAGATATGAAATTCTAATCTTTTTTCTCTAACTCTTCTTAGAATTTTTTTGAAGTCTTCATCTATAACACTTTCAAGATCGATTTTTTTTGGGCTAAGTTTGTTTAGCCACGTAACCATATAGGCATCGTGTTCTATAAATTCCAAAAGCCCGTGCAATATTGCGTCATCGATTGTTTTTCCGGATGCTGCGCCTCCGCTTATGATAAGACGCAAGAGCGGTTCTTTATTCGTTCTCCATGGCTGATAGGCGAAGCTTACTAACTGCAGGGGAACCCAAGTCGGTTTCCCTCGCATTAATGAATATCCCTGAACCCAGCGAAATGTTGTCTTGTCATCGAAGTCTATATTAAATTTCGGATGTCCATTTTGGCGCTCCTTTTTGGAAATTCCGGCTAAAATTTCTGGATTTAGAAAATCTTCTTTCATGGCGGCAACTGATGAATCTATGCATTCTTTTTCTTCGGGTGCGAAATTAAGTAAAGAATATCTTTCCAAAGTTTCGCCAACGGCAGCTTCTAGCGCCGCCTTCTCGCTTTTAAAGCTGGCACCCAAGCCATTCCAGCCTGGGCGATTTGAAGAGATATGTCCCAAATAAAGAAAGGGGACCTTTACTTCGTCTGGAAATTCCTGCGACTCACGGTGTAAGTCTTGTATAATATTTTTTTCTTTGAGTTCGGCCGCAAGAAATATTGATGGCCAGGTTTCTGTGCCATAACCCCATAACTCCCTCGGTATTTCCAAACTGAATTTTACACCTAAGATTTCTTGAAACCATATAGCGATTTTGTGTATAAATTTTTTATATGCTACAGATCCCGTATCAAATAACCTAGAAGCTTCCTGGTCTTCAATAGATATAGTATTTTTGAAATCTTCTTTTTTCATTTTTCGTTTCCAATCACTAAGATACCAATCGTAGTCTCTTCTAAAGGGTCTAAGTCTAAGATTTCATCCAATTTATCGTCCAAAACATTACCTAGGGCGCAACATCCTAAATCTAGAGCGGAACTTATCAGATAAAAATTTTGTATGACCATCCCAGCCTCTAAGAGAGCCAATCGATATCCGCGTTCCCTGTATTTAAGCATGGAGCGTTCAAATATAGAGCTTATAATTATTGTAAGTTGCGCTTCCTTCGCCCATTCTTCTCGGATCTGATTTTTTAGCTGATCTTCTCCATCTTCTTCTAGTATTTTTTCTAGGGCGTGTTCTTTAACATTGTGATGGTAGACACCGCTTTCTAATCCTTCTACGTCCCTTGCTGCTAAATAAATTTCTATGGGATAGCGTGCACCAGCCGAAGGGTAGAAGCGAAATTTTCTTTCAGAGTTATCCTTTAGGCCTGAGCTAAATTTTAAAAGAGTGCTGATATTGTTTAGGGATAATTTATTTTCCAAGTTAAAATCTTGCGAAGAATGTCGAGTTGACAGTACCTTTGAAAATGTATTATTTGGAATATTAAAGTTGCTCGGCAGGAATATTTTAGGAAACCGCTTGTATTCTTTGAAGTCAGTTTTTTTCCAAGAGGCAGGCCAAAGTTCCTGATTAGATGGTATGACCGAAATCTGCTTGGTTTCTTCGTGAAGAAATTGAATTTTAGGGAAATATCGCATACCCTACATACTATAATGATGACGGAAAATGAGAAAGTCGAGCGCCTGATCTCGCCAGAAAAATTTTATCCTAAAGATGTTCGTCGCGGTATGATGTGCGGGAATGACGCATTCATCAAATCTACCTCAGAGTATTTGGATATCTTGTCAGAATCTCAATTCTGGCCAGTAGAAAAACTTGAGGAAATACAAGTGTTGAGATTTAATAACCTTTCCAGAAATATTTTGGCTAGATCATCGTTCTGGGCAGAGAATTTCAAGAAATATATATCTAAATTTTCTGAAATATCAGATATGTATAAGTTACCAGTTTTCAGGAGGAATACTCTTCTAAAATTTGGTGAGGAGGTATTTGTTCCTCCTTTAAAAGATGACTATCCGCTTTTTGAAAGAACCACTAGTGGTACAACTGGCATTCCATTAAAACTACTTTATAGCGAAAGAGAGATGTTGATTAGTTTTATCCCTTTTCATTTTAGGCACCCAGAGCTTGAAAGAGTTCAGATCTCCAATCTTCTTTCAAGGAAACCATTTGTTGTACTCGGGATGCCTGGATTTCGCTTGGTCGCAGAAAAAGATTTTTTTAATAAGCATTTTCCTTCCATTAACTCTTCGGATTTGGAGAATAAGAAATTCCGTGAGGATATATACAAAAGTATTTTTGATACGACTCCAGCGTTTCTCATGGGATTTGCTTCACTGGTGCTGCAGTTGGCTAAGTGGGCTAATGTAGATCAGGTAAGTTTACCTCTCCTAGCCGTTAGAACAACGAGTGAACCGCTGTCCATAAACGATAGACGACTTTTAAAAGAAGTATTTAAAGTTCCTGTTGTCGATATGCTCAACAGTAACGGCATTGGAGTAATTGGTTTTGAGTGCCCGTCGAATCAGGGGCGCTTTCACGTAAATGCTGAATCGGTGGTTGTTGAAGTTGTGGATGATGATAATAATATTTTACCAGCGGGAGAAGTGGGAGAGATTGTTGTGACCTCTCTTTCTCATATAATTACTCCAATTATTCGTTATGCTATAGGAGATACTGGCAGGATGATAGATGAGAATTGCCCGTGTGGAAAGACTTTGCCGCTATTCGAATTTTATGGAAGAAGGGGGCATGAAGTTGTGCTGCCAAGCGGACAAAAGATTCGTGCCGTACTGCTTCATGAGTTACTTAGTAGCTTCGGTTTCAGTAAAGGTATAAAACAATTCCAAGTTAAACAGGAAACTGTAAGTTTAATTAAAATATTTTTAGTTTCGAGGCGTCCTATAAGTGAAAAAGGGGAAATAAATTTACGAATTCTATTAAATAAATTATTCGGCGGCGAAAAGATTATTATAGAATTTGAATATGTCGATAAGATTCCAGCGGCACATGGTGTCAAGCCGATTTTTTTATTCCTCTCTGACTTTAGAAATTAAATGAGGGGAACCGTGGTTCCCCTCATTTTTTTTTTGTCGTCATTGTCTCGTTATGTTTTGTCTTCTTCGAGTACTATGACGACATTTTTTTTGCTCCCGTCGTCTTTTGTGGATGTCCCTTCCATTCGCGAAGGTCCGATAACCTTCATTTCGTAGGAATTGACTGTTTCCGACGGGCCGATTTTTCTGGAGGCGTTATAGACAGCTTCGAACGTGATTTTCCCGCCCTCTACCTTGAAATTTCTGATATAGCCCTTCACGATTCGATTCCCACCGGAACCGCTTGCTTCACCCTCTATCGCGCCGTTAACGATTTTCAGAACCATAGAGAACTTTCCCTCTTCTGCTTTCCATTTCCCCGCGAATTTAAAGGCGGGATCGATTGCGGTGGGGTCCTGAGCTTCCAAGCGGAATGATAGAAGGAAGAACGCAACCATAATGGCAGCAATGAGCGTTTTTCTGAACATATGGGTCTCCTTTCGGGTTTCATGATTAATCTTTTTCAGAACATGTACTCCATATCATGATATCTAAAGAAGAATATGGTTCTGGAAGGCCGTGATTCTTGAACCATATATTGGTTAGGTGATATGCCCCACGTTCATACTCTGCGGTGCAATCCCTATACCAGGCTTTGTTCTCAAACTGTAGATGATGGTACAATTCATGCAACAGATATCCGCGGTCTATGATGTTTTTAGGATCAAAGTTATCCTTGAAATACATCGTTTTTATTTCCTCATCATAGACTGCGGCGACATCCACCTTCTTTAATCCGCTAATCTTCTGGATTGTTGCTGGTGAGACGAACTCCACCTTAGGAAGCGTCACGTTAGTGTTTAGTTCTGTTTGATCACTCAACCAGACGAGTAATAGGAGCATCAAACCTTGAATTTCCATGGTTATTCCCCCTCCATATTTTATTGTTAAGAGAACCTTATGTTTAATATAACATAAGGTATACAAAATAGCAAGCATCAAGGTGATAACCTTATATTATGACGAATGAGGGTAGTAAAGTTTTGTTATATATTAATGTTGCTTTATAATTTAAGTACAAAGATGGATCAGAGGAGAAAACTTTATATAGTAGGTGGAATTGTCGTTTTAGTTTCTATAGCTTTTGGTTCTTGGTATTTCTTTGGCCCAGTAAACTATCTTATTCCAGGCGTTCCATATTTTGGAATTTATGACGGCTTAATTGACTATCATAATAACCTCGTTACTAATGCATTAATGATAATGCGTTACTACGGCGACGAGCGCTTTTCTCCAGGGGAACTTGTTGAGCGTCTGCCTCTGAATACTGGCGGTTTGCCGGATGATCTCGATCGATTAGAGGAGTTTTTCGTAGAGGGTGAATACGAGACTGAAAGAATTTATCTCGATGAGGGAAAAGAGATAGATGGAATAAAAAAATTCGTTAATAAAAAAGTTCCTGTATTGGTAGTTCAAAAACGTTCTCCTGATCCCAAGGCAACTGGAAATATCTTGCGATTGGTGATTGGAGTTTTTGATGATGAGAAAAAGGTTGTGGTTCATGATTATTCTTACGGCAACAATTATGAGCTATCTTACGACCAGTTTTTAGATTTGTTCAAACCCCTAGAAAGGAAAACTCTTTTTGTCGTAAGGCCATCTGGACAATTGTCTAATCAGTTAAGTCGCCCCGATGATGTTGCGCCATATCCAGATAGGATTGAGGCCATGGACAAACTAGGATCTTATTACGCAGGGACAAATGCTGATCTTCACCATCAAAAGGTTGAATTTGTTGCCGAAGCAAAGAAAGACAATAAGCCCGAACTGTATGGAGAGGTTCTTGAAATTTTTCAAGAACAGTTTCTAGACGAACGCTACAATCTTCAACATCCCTTGGCAATAATTTGGAGTAAGAGTGCTTATGCCCAAACCCTACAAGCCATGGGAAGATATGATGAAGCTATTCAGTCTATAGTTAACGAAGCCTTGCCGTTGAATCATGATTTGGATAAGCCATATGATGGTTGGGTAATAACATCAGGTTATATTAAAAACGGCAAAGTTGCTTATCCTTATTTGCGTTTAGGTCATGCTTACGGGCTTAAGGGCGATTTTGTAAAAGCATTTGAGAGTTTCTATTCTGGATTTGAGATTGATAGGTCAAATTTTAAACTCGCGCGCGGTAGTCATACGGCAAACGATATATATGCAGTTGTTTATCAATTGAGTTTGAAGCAAAATCCTAATTTTGAGACAGTTTTGAAATCTAACCCAAAATATGCCGAAGCCCTTAGTGCTTTCGAGGTTATAAAAAGTAAAATGGCAAGGAAGCCTTAAAAATTATTTATATGAATCAAATGAAATATCACTTCAAATTTTTTTCCAGGTTTTTAAGCTATTTTCTATTGACTATAATTTTGGTTATAATGGCGGTTACGCGCTGGACTTTTCTGAATAGCAAAGACAACTTATCTGATAAAAAAAGAGACTCAAAAAATTTTCTAAAATCACTTCTACCTACTACGGAAGCGGATGTTCTCGAGGGAGGCTCCTCAGGACCAGACTGCGGGGCCTGTGGAAATTGCGGTTAGATTAAAAAACATCTTCAGTAAATTTATATATAGCTTTTTTTGTAAGGTGAGGCATGAATATAATTGAATATAATAGTTTTTCTTCTCCCGATATTTTCAATTTAAAGGGGTAGATCTTGTACATCTTAACCATCGAATTTGGAAGTTCTTTTTGAAGGTCTATTGCGACAATAGGAATCGCTAGAGAGTGTATTGTTGATGGCAGAGCTGCGAATTTCTTTTTGTAAATAAGATCCAGGAAATAATTTTTTATAACTAGCTCTTCTCGAATAATTTTTGTAAAACCACCTTTGCCTAATGTTTTTAGTGTTGACCAGGCAGCAACTGCGGATGTTCCCGGCCTTGAGCCGCTTAAGGTGTCATCTTTCATGTAGCGAAGATATGATGCTGGGCTTTCCACCCATTGTTGCAACCCTTTTCTACACAAAAATGCGCCTGCGGTGTGAGGTACGAAACCTGTTTTATGCATGTCAAGAGAAATAGATTGAATTGATTGGTATCTGAAATCTAGGGGCTTGTCGGAAGCGAATGGGTAGACTAGGCCGCCGATTGCGGCGTCGAGATGAATGTATGTTTTGATATCTAATTTTTCTTCAGCTTTTTTTACGGCAGCATCAATTTCATCTACCGGATCAATTGTTCCGGTGGTGTTGTAACCAAGGGTGAGGGCTATTAAAAATTCCTTGAACCCTTCTTTGGATTTATTTTCTAAAATCTCATAAAGTTTTTGACTATCCATTCCATAATCTTTATTTAGCGGAACATCTATAATTTCTGGGATGTCTAAAATATCTGCTGCCTTGTCTATTGAATAGTGCGTGAGAGTTGTTTTTAAGAGGCAAATTTTTCTTTCAGAATTTTTGTGAACTCGGAGCATGTTTCGGCCGACCCATAGGCCCATAATATTTCCCTCGGTTCCTCCTTGAGTTATGTACCCATCTATATCTGTCGAAGCCATCAATTCCCCGAGCATCAAAATAACTTCTTTTTCTATCCGTGCGATTACCCCCAAATTTTCTGGATTGACCCGTGTGTGAGTCCCGATATTATTCGGATTTATTTCCAAGAATTTTTTTACAGCCTCGATGGCGATGGGGTGAGGGTTTGTGCTGTATCTGCGAAAAGTTTCCGGAGTATAACGCGGAGCTTTTTGGTAAAGCTTTTCAAGTTCTTCTCGAACCTCGTCTTCCGGCATTCCTTTTTCGGGAAATAGTGACATGATGTAATATATTATCATGAAACGTTCGCATATTTGGATATCTGTAATTGCCGTTCTGGTTTTCGGTTTTTTGCTGTTTGGGGATGCTTTGGCGCGGGTTGCTTGGGAAAAGCATAAATTTGCCGACCTATCTTTGGCTTTGAATTTTTCGGATGCGGATCTGGCTCTTGGAATCGGCAATTACTATTTCGGCCAAGGGGCATATAATTTAGATAAGGCGCAAAAAGGTTTTAAGGAGGCTACTCGAATTGAACCAAAAATTTTATGGGGGCATTATCAGCTGGCTCGGATATATTTTGTGAAGGGGGAGTATGATGAAGCGCTTTTGGAAATAAACAAAGAACTCGAGGCCAATCCGGAAAATCTGCGCTCGCTGTATGTTCGCGGGCTCATAAATGCTTACGCCGATAAACTCCCGGAAGCCGAAAACGATTTCCGGAGGTTTATCGCTTGGGCGCCAAAAGGATGGGCGGGATACAACGACCTGGCTTGGATTCTGGCCAAGCAGGGGAAGTACCAAGAGGCAAAAAATATTTTGTTAGCTGCTTTGAGTGAAATACCCAGGGCCAGTGATAATCCTTGGATTTTAAACAGTCTTGGCGTTGCGGAATTGAATTTGAAGGAATATAAAAACGCGCGCGGGACATTTGAAAAAACAAAAATTTCCTTGGAAAAACTTTCGCTAAAGGATTGGCAGGCGGCATATCCCGGAAACAATCCCGAGGAATCCGCGAGTGGGCTCGAGGATTTCAAGAAAGCCGTGGATGAAAATCTGAAAAGAAGCCTTGTTGATAACTAGTTACAACTAAAATACTCTAAGTTGTATCCTGGGATTAAGGATGAGAGGGAAAATTAAGCTATCATCGGGGATACTTTTAGGCGGGATATTAATATCTTTTGCTGTTTTTTCTTTTTTGGGAAACGGTAGTAGCGAGGCGGCTTTTGACTCCAGGTTTTTGGAAAAAGTTGGCGATGGGTTTATTGCGCCCGCTTGCGGTGAGTCAACGCCCCCGAATCCTAGTATGTCGTGCAATGGCAGCTCTCCAAGTCTCACTTTTAATTGGGCCAATTTAAGTGGCGATGATGATGAAGATAGCCATGAACCGCAATGTGTTACAGCTAAACTTGAAGTTAATGGAGTCATAATTCAACCTAGTTTATCGTGTGATGGTAATTATACTTGGGCGGGTGCTCTGAGTAACACAACTTACGATTATGCCGTAAGGTTCTATGACGTTGACTATTGGGTGACCTGCTCTGGCGCACAGGAAAATTGTGAAGAGGAATATGAAGGCGGGGATACTTTCACTGCTCCAGGCGTAGGACATGTTATAACTTCCGGTACTTTTAATACTCCGAATTGTTCAACCGGAACAATCCAAGGATATAAAGTAAAAATGCCGGGGAACAATCAAAGCGCTACTCCGCCTTCTGGGGAAATTGTCACTTTAGATACTCCGGGAAGCCCAGTAACATATTTGGCTTCGGCTGGATTTTCTTCAACCCAGGGACAGAACAATTGGTACTATCGTGATACTGCCGGGAATTCTTTAACATATGATTCTCCCACTGGTTGGTGGAGAGGAAGTGATCCATTCGCAATAGTTTTTCCAAACGGGGAGCACCCCGGATCTTCCGTAGGTGCAGTTAGAAGATGGATAGCTCCTGGTAATGGTGCCGTGCGTATAACCGGAAATGCTCGCGATGGGGATTCCGGAGGTGGGGACGGTGTAGGTGTTTGGATTTATAAAGGTACCACGCTTTTATGGAGCCAAACGATTGCTAATGGGAATACGACAGGATTTAATTACGATATAAACACCGTGGTTGCGACGGGGGAAAATATTGAATTCCATGTTACCCCTCTTGCGAATAATGCAAACGATTCCACAGTTTTCGATCCGCAAATTGTGTTTACAACTGGGGATCAGAAAAATACAAACCCTTACTCTTTTACGGGTGTTTCTGGTAATCACAATGTATCTGTAAGTATTCCTTCTGGTTGGAATGTTGGGTATACGCTTTGCTATAACAGCACTTCTTGTCATGGTAATACCCCAACAAACGGGAGTGCCGTTACTGTTAATGTTCCGGCGAGCGGATACGCTGATCTTTGGTGGCATTATACGGAACCGCCTCCGCCTCCGCCGCCCGCTGCCCCTTCTGACTATCAACTGACTCTTAATCCGTACAGCATGATTGCAAACGTGAGCGGTACTAACGCCGTTGTAGCAACTCCGCCCTCCATAATAACCGGAACTTCGTTTAACGGTTATTCTGGAAATATTACGTTTGGAGCATCGGCGCCCAGCATACCTGGAGCGACTCATGAATTTATTCCAGCGAGTATAAATATTCCTGCAAATGGCAACGCGACTTCGCAATATAAAATAACGATTCCTGGAAATACTACGCCTGGAATTTACACCATTACGGTTACGGGCAGCGGAGGAGGGTTGGCGGGACATACCGCCTCCCCGACTATCACCTTGAGCGTGCAGGTCCGCGACCCGATTTTCCGGGAAGTATTTGCGCCTATGTTGAATAAATTGGCTTTGATTCTTGGGATGGAAGCTTGGGCTTCTAAATAGCTCGACTCCGCGAAATTAGGGTGGTACAATTTTCGTAATATGGAAAACGAACAAAAAAACCAGTATTTAATACCGGCGAGCATAGTAGTTGCCGGGCTTTTAGTAGCTTTCGCAGTTTTTTATACAAACGGAGCGCCTATCCCGAAAGATCAGGGAGCAAATGTTTTGGGCAACGATACAAAAGCGGAAAATATGAGGCCGGTAGATTCTTCGGACCACATTTTGGGGGATCCAAACGCGCCCGTGAAAATTGTTGAGTATTCTGATTTGGAGTGCCCGTTTTGCAAAGATTATCACCCAACCTTGACTCGCGTAATGAGCGAATATGGAAAAGATGGAAAAGTTGCCTGGGTGTACCGGCATTTTCCTTTGGATGCGATTCATTCCCGCGCAAGAAAAGAAGCGGAGGCTTCGGAGTGTGCCGCGGAACTTGGCGGCAACAACGCATTTTGGGCGTATATCGGGAAGGTGTTTGAAATAACCCCGTCTAACAACGGATTGGATCCGTCTAAGTTGCCGCTTATCGCGCAACAAATCGGGCTCGACAAGACTAACTTTGAGAGTTGCCTTTCATCAGGGCGATATGCAGAGAAGATCCAAGAAAATTACGCCGACGCGGTAAATTCCGGAGGGGACGGTACGCCCTATACGATAATCATAACTTCGAAAGGGGAGGTGTATCCGTTTTCGGGAGCCTTGCCGTACGCCCAGCTTCAGCCGCTTATAGAAGACGCGATAAAATCAATATAGATGGACGAAAAATTACCAGAAAATCTTTCAAAGAAGGAAAGGAGGGAATTGAAGCGGCAAGAGAAAGAAAAAATAATCTCGGGCGAGCGCCAAAAAGTGAAGGGAAAAAAATTCGTGAAAGTTATTTTTGCTTTGATAATCGCGGCCGCGCTTTTTGGCGGGATTTACTATTGGTTGAGCGGGGTGGAGCCAGATGGCCAGGATTTTAGCCAGGGTTACGAAATTCTTGAGCGCTCGCACATCTCGCGACCGCAAGCCGTTTCCAATTATAATTCCAACCCCCCGACTTCCGGACAGCATTGGTCGGACGCAAACGCGCCCGTAGCCCGCGGCGTCCACGAGCAGGAATTTCCGGATGAGGTGATGGTGCATAATTTGGAGCACGGCGAGATTTGGATTTCTTACAAACCGGGGATTCCCGACAACGTGAAGGAGGAGCTTCGCAAAATCGCGCGCGATACTTACAAAGTTGTTTTAACTCCGCGCGCGCGGAACGACACGGATATCGCGGTCGCGGCTTGGGGAAGGTTGGATAAATTTAATTTAGACGAAAAACCACTCGACCAAAAAAGGATCGAAGATTTCATTACGAGATATCGGAATAAAGGGCCGGAATTAATTCCATAAAATAATATGCTTTACGACGTAATAATTATCGGAGGAGGGCCGGCCGCGACCGCAGCTGCCGTGTATACCGCGCGAAAAAGACTAAAGACTTTGCTTATTACCGAATCTTTCGGCGGGCAGTCCATAGTTTCGGACGACATCCAAAATTGGATAGGCGAGCCGCACATCTCCGGTTTTGATTTGGCGAAAAAATTCGAGGCGCATGTCCGGGCATTCTCGGACATGGTGGAAATTAAAATGCCGGAGAAAGTTACGGAGATAAAGAGTACTAAATGCCAGATTGGGGAATCTAGGATCTGTGATTTTGAAGTAAAAACAGATAAAAATTCTTATGAAGGAAAATCGATTATTTTGGCTTCCGGGGCGCGCCGCAGGAAGCTCGGCATTCCGGGCGAAGAAAAATTCGAGGGGAAGGGTGTGGCGTATTGCTCGACTTGCGACGCTCCGCTTTTTTCCGGAAAAAAAGTTGCCGTGATCGGCGGAGGAAACGCGGGGCTCGAAGCGGTTATCGACCTTTTCCCGTACGCCGAGGAAGTTCACATCATGGAGTATGGGGAATCATTGAAGGGAGATCCTGTTACCCAGGAGGAGGTAAAGAAAAATCCGAAATTGAAGGGAATCATATTTAACGCAAAAACTCTCGAGATCCAGGGAGATAAATTTATGACAGGCGTTAAATACGAGGACACTAAAACGGGGGAGGAAAAAATTCTTTCTGCGGACGGGGTGTTTGTGGAGATCGGGTCGATACCGAATTCGGAAATGGTGAAAAACTTTTTGGAACTCGATAAATACGGACAGGTCATAATTGATTCCAAGCACGCCACAACTTCTCATCCAGGAGTTTTCGCCGCGGGGGACATAACGGACGACCCGTACAAACAAAACAACATCTCCGCGGGAGACGCGGTTAAGGCCGCGCTTGCCGCGTATAACTATCTTTTAAACCGCGCCAAGGTTACTCCAGCGGCGGGATAGATGTGATAAAATAAGTTATGGCAAAAATCGCGATCAATGGTTTTGGAAGGATAGGGCGTTCGTTTTTTAGGGCGGCTTACCGCAACCCAGATTTGGAAATCGTCGCGATAAACGATTTGGCGGAAGTTGATTCGCTGAAATATCTCTTGAAGTACGATTCGGTTTACGGCCGCTTTGATAAAGAAATCGAGGGGGTGGATTTTCTTGCGGAAAAAGATCCGACAAACCTTCCTTGGGAAAAAATGGGAGTGGATGTTGTGATTGAATCGAGCGGTTTTTTTACCGACGGGGCGAAGGCCAAAGCGCATCTCGACGCCGGCGCAAAAAAAGTTGTCATAACCGCTCCGGCCTCGGGGGATGTCACAACGGCATTGATCGGCGTAAACGACGATCTTTTCGAAGAAGCGGGACCGATTACCGCGAACGCTTCATGCACGACGAACTCTGTCGCTCCGGTCATGAAAATCCTTTTGAAAAATTTTGGTATTAAAAAAGCGACGATGACGACCGTGCATTCGTATACGGCGACGCAAAAACTAGTGGATGGACCGGACGAAAAAGATCCGCGCCGCGGCCGCGCGGCCGCGGCGAATATTGTTCCCTCGACCACAGGCGCGGCGGAGGCCGTCATCCAGGCGATCCCGGAGCTCGAAGGAAAATTCAACGCGGAATCTATCCGCGTGCCGACCATCACCGGCTCTTTGAGCATTATCTCGGCCTTGATCGATAAAAAAGCGTCCGTCGAGAGCATCAATAAAGTTTTTGAAAAAGCTTCGAAAGAAGAAAAATGGTCAAAAGTTTTTAAAACCACTTACGACCCGATCGTCTCAACGGACATAATCGGGGAGCCGTTCGGCGCAATAATTGACCTCTCACTGACAAAAGTTTTGGACGCGGATTTTGTGAAAGTCTTCTCCTGGTACGACAACGAAGCGGGGTACACTGCAACGCTCGTCGAACACATACGCAGGGTTATGAAGAACCTATGAAAATTTACATCGGGGCGGATCATGCCGGGTTTGAACTTAAAGAGAAATTAAAAAAATTTCTTGAAGAAAAAGGGCACGAAGTTATCGATAAGGGCGCTTACGAATTAAATCCCGCGGATGATTACCCGGATTTTATTAAACCGGTTGCCGAGGCCGTTGCGGGTGATAAAGATAGCATGGGAGTGGTTCTGGGAGGCTCGGGCCAGGGTGAGGCCATGGCTGCAAATCGCGTTAAAGGAATTCGGGCCGCCGTTTATTACGGAGGCGACTTAGAAATAGTTAAGCTTTCGCGCGAGCATAACGATTCCAATATTTTATCGCTTGGTGCACGGTTTATTTCAGAAGAAGAAGCGAAGGAAGCCGTTAATTTATGGCTCCTAACTCCATTCGCCGAAGGTAGGCACAGGAAGAGGATTGATGACATTGATGAGAAGTAGTATGCTGTAAGAGGTTTTAATTTTATGCCCAAAGGCCCAAGGTTTATTTTTGTAATTGGCGGAGTAATGTCCGGCATAGGCAAAGGCATTGCAAGCGCTTCAACGGCGCGGATTTTAAAGTCCAAAGGTTTTAATACTACTTGCGTAAAAATTGACCCGTACCTGAATGTGGATGCGGGAACGATGAACCCGGTGGAGCACGGGGAAGTTTTTGTGACTGAAGACGGGATGGAGACGGACCAGGACATCGGGAACTACGAGAGGTACCTGGACGAAAATATTTTATCCGACAATTATATGACTTCCGGCGCGGTTTATCTCGCGGTCATCGAAAATGAAAGGAGTTTGAAATATTCCGGGGCCTGCGTGCAACCAATACCGCACATCCCGGAGGAGGTCATCCGCCGCCTTAATCTTGTAGCGAAAAAGACTAAGGCGGATTTTATTTTGGTTGAAATCGGCGGCACGGCCGGGGAATACGAAAACCTTTTGTTCTTGGAAGCCGCAAGAATGATGCATTTAAAATCTCCGGAAAGCGTGATGTTCATGTTGATAAGTTATTTCCCGATCCCGTCAAAAATCGGTGAGATGAAAACCAAGCCGACCCAGCACGCCGTCCGCGCGCTAAATTCCGCGGGAATCCAGCCGGATTTTATAATCGCGCGTTCCATCGTCCCCTTGGACGAGCCGCGCAAAAAGAAACTTTCGATTTTCTGTAACGTGCGCCCGGAGGATATAATCTCCGCGCCGGACATCGACAACATTTACCAAGTCCCGCTCAACTTCGAAAAAGAAAATCTCGGAAATAAAATTTTGAAAAAGTTTGGGATACAGGAAAGGAAGAGGGACCTCGAAGAATGGGGGAAGATGGTCAAGCGCGCGACTTCTTCGAAGAAAGAAATAAATATTGGGATAGTCGGAAAATATTTCGGCACGGGAAAGTTTACCCTTTCGGATTCGTACCTTTCGGTGATCGAAGCGATCAAGCACGCTTGCTGGAGTTTTTCGGTACAGCCGAATATTTTGTGGCTGGACGCGGAGGTGTACGAAAATAATCCCGCCAAGGTCAAAGAGGAATTGGGTGCCCTCGACGGGGTAATCGTTCCGGGAGGATTCGGCACGAGGGGAGTGGAAGGAAAAATAAAAGCCATAAATTTCGCGAGAAAAAACAAAAAGCCGTATTTAGGCCTTTGCTACGGGATGCAGTTAGCGGTGATAGAATTCGCGAGAAACGTTGCCGGGATGACCGGGGCGCATACGACGGAGGTAAACAAAAAAACAAAGTATCCTGTGATAGATTTGATGAGCGAGCAGAAAGAAAAAGTTTTTGCTGGAAAAATGGGCGGGACGATGCGCCTTGGGGCGTATGCCTGCCGGTTGAAGGATAAAACCATCGCCCGGAAAGCTTACGGCGAACGCACGATTTACGAACGGCACCGCCACAGGTACGAATTCAACAACGCCTTGCAAAATGTTTTGGAAGCGAAGGGGCTTATCACTTCGGGCATAAATCCGGAGTCGGGCCTCGTGGAAATTATTGAATTGAAAGACCACCCGTTTTTCATGGGGACGCAATTCCATCCAGAATTTAAATCGCGCCCACTCGACCCGCATCCGCTTTTTAGGGAATTCATAAAATCTTGCCTGAACTCCCGGAAGTCGAAATAACCAAGCGCAAGCTTGGGCCGCTTCTTATAGGGAAGCGGATTTTGCCTGCCCGCAATGCTGCGCATAGCGCTGCAGGCGGGAATTTAGGAAGAAAAATCCTTGGCGTCGAACGGCTCGGGAAGGCTATCTTAATACGGTTGTCGGGCGGCAAGATATTGGCGTTTCACCAGAGGATGAGCGGAAAAATTCTCGTTGCTGAAAAAGATTTCGATAGTAAGCACGTCAGGTTTAAATACAAACTTTCGTCCGGGAAGAATTTAATATTTCACGACGTCAGGAAATTCGGGGTGCGCTGGTACGGCACGGCAAAAAAAGTTCTAAGCGACCCATATTTTTTAAGGCTCGGGTTGGACCCTCTCGAAATCGATTTTAAAAAGTTTAAAGAGCTTCTCGGAAAATTAAAAGGCGGGATCAAGGCGGCCTTGCTTCGGCAGGATATTTTGGCCGGGGTTGGGAACATCATCGCGGACGAATCTTTATGGAAAGCAAAAATACATCCGCAAAAAAGAATCGAGAATTTTAGCGAAGCTGATTTTAAAAATTTATTCGCCGCCCTTAGGTTCATTTTAGAAAAATCCATAAAGCTCGGCGGTTCGACCATGCGGGACTGGTACCATCCAGACAACACCAAGGGCGGGTATTTCGCCCAGCGCCTTATCTACGGACGGGCCAATGAGAAATGCAAAAAATGCGGTAAAATTATCATAAGGATGAAAGCAGCCGGAAGAGGGACCTTTATCTGTACAAAATGCCAGCCTTTTAAACAAGAATGATTGAAATAATTCCGGCGATTAACGCCGAAAATTTTGAAGAGGTAAAAAATAAAATAAAGCTCGTCGAGCCGTATGTTAAGCGGGTGCATTTAGACGTTGCGGACGGGACTTTTACGCCGAATACGATTTGGCACAATGCCGCGGACCTTTTGACGCTCGAGACTCCACTTATGATCGAACTGCATTTGATGGTTGCGGATATGGATACGCGCTGGAAGGATTGGATTTTTCCAAATGTAAGACGGATTATTTTTCACGAGGAGGCCGCGCACGACCCGATGCTTGTTTTTGAAAAAATAAAGGAAGCAGAAAAAGAAGTTGGGGTAGCGATCCGTCCGGAGACAAAATGGCAAAAGCTCGCGCCGTTTTTGGAAAAAGCAGATTTGGTGCAAACTCTCGCGGTCCCGCCGGGCCAGGCCGGGCAGGCTTTTCGCCCGGAAATTCTCGAGAAGATTAGGCACATACGCGAAGCGGCGCCAAAAGTTATAATTGAGGTAGACGGGGGGATCAACCTGGAGACCGGCCGCGAGTGCGCCAAAGCGGGCGCTTCCATCCTTGTCTCGGCGAATTATATTTTCGGATCTAAAAATATAGAAGAGGCCATTAATAGTCTAAAAAATTTATGATGAAAATTATTTTTAAAGTGATTGTATTCATTGTCCTGGCAGCTTTTTTAGGACAGAACTGTGGTTGGCTAGGGGCGGGGTCTGAATATTGTGGATTATGGTATGCATTTTTTCTTGTTGGCGTACCTTTGATTGGAGCTTACGTAATAATTTCGCATATCAAGAACAAATAATGCCCCATCTACACGAAGATAAAATTAAATTTTTAGAGGCGAAGGCAAATAAAGTTCGCGAGTCTATCATTGAAATGCTGGTTGAGGCTGGGAGCGGGCACACCGCCGGGCCTTTAGGAATGGCCGATGTTTTTACCGCTTTTTATTTTCATATTTTGGAGCACGATCCGCGGAACCCTTCCTGGGAGGATCGCGATAGGTTGGTCCTTTCCAACGGGCACATCTGCCCGGTGCAGTACGCGGCTTTGGCGCATTCCGGATATTTTCCAATTGAGGAATTAAAAACCCTTCGCAAATTCGGGACGCGTCTTCAGGGCCACCCACACCGCGGAGCTTTGCCGGGAATAGAAGTTACCTCGGGGCCGCTCGGCTCGGGGTTGGCGCAGGCCGCGGGAATCGCGTACGGGGCGCGCATGGACGGAAAAAAAATCAGGACGTATTGCTTGATGTCGGACGGGGAGCACGATTGCGGAGTAATTTGGGAGGCGGCAATGTTCGCGGGGAAAAATAAGCTTTCGAATTTAACCGGCTTAATAGACCGCAACAATATACAGATCGACGGGATGACCGAAGATATCATGCCTCTCGAACCATTACGCGCAAAATACGAGGCCTTCGGTTGGCACGTTTTGGATGTGGACGGGCATAATTTTGAGGAGATCGTGGACGCCACTGAACAAGCCAAAGCGATTTACGAAAAACCGACTTTGATAATCGCGCACACCATTCCCGGAAAAGGGATTAAAGAAATTGAATTCGATTATAAATGGCACGGCATCCCGCCGAACAAAGAGCAGGCGGCAAAGTTTTTACATGAACTTCGGACCCTCGGAGGAAAAATCACAAGCGAACACCAGTAATATGGTTTCGCATAACGTCCCCAAAATAATGGCTATATGGTTAGGTATTCTTATTGTTGCGCTTGGAATATTGTGGTTCCTAGACGCCGTATCAATTGATTTTCAAGATGGCTGGGATTATTCAACTCCAACAGAAAAATTAAGTATAAATGATATTTCAAATTGGAAAACCTACCGCAATGAAGAGTTTGGGTTTGAGGTAAAGTATCTTTCAACATATTCGAACGGAAATCAACAGATGAACTTTACTGCTGGTACAGAATCCGAGTCTGTTTTAGGGAGATACAATGAATTCATTGGTTTAAAAGTAGGTCCATTAGTATTTGTTGTGTTAAACAATGATGAACTATTAGAGAGAGGCCGAGATTATTTGCGGCATTATCTTGAAATTGCTGATGGAGTTGAGGAATCGGAATGGGTTGGATGTTCTCGTTTGCCGATCCCAAATACGAGTGTGCAGGTTGAAGTGGTGGAATGCGATGGGGAGGGAGGCCTCGCAGGCTACGGAATTATAAAAGGAGGTAAGTATGAAATTTTTATTCAGCACTACCCAAATTTTATTGAAAATGTTACGGAAGAAACCCTGGCTACTTTTAAATTCACAAAATGAGGAGTGTTACCGAAGGCAATGTGCGGATGTATTTGATTGGGGTGGTTGTTGCTATTGTGATAATCAATGCCTGGGGCGCTTTTAGTTACATCGAAGAAATAAAAGCCCAGGGATATTATTCAGATTTGAGGGCGGCAAACGACAACTATTATGCGGATATTAAAATGGACAAGAATAGGTGATAATTGAGATATCATGCCGATAAATCCCAAAGTGAGGCTTTCAGAAGATATTTTAAATCTCGAAAAAATCGAGCAGAAGCCAACGCGCGACGGCTACGGCCAGGGGCTTTTGGAAGCAGGGGATAGGGATGAAAGAGTTGTGGCTTTGTGCGCGGACCTGACGGAATCGACCCGCACGGAAGAATTCGCAAAAAAATATCCCAAGCGTTTTATCGAGATGGGGGTCGCCGAGCAAAATTTGGCGGCGCTTGCTTCGGGCTTGGCTAATTATGGGAAGATTCCTTTCATCACGAGTTATGCTATGTTTTCTCCGGGAAGAAATTGGGAGCAGATACGGACTACGATCTGTTACAACAATGTTCCTGTAAAAATCATCGGCTCGCACGCGGGAGTCTCCGTGGGTCCGGATGGCGCGACGCACCAGGCGATCGAAGACATGGCGATCATGCGTGTCATTCCGAACATGACTGTCCTTGCGCCATGCGACATGCATGAAGGAAAAAAAGCGACGCTCGCCGCGCTCGAACTCGACGGCCCGGTTTATATCCGTTTCGCTCGCGACAAGTCTCCGGTGTTTACGACTCCCGAGACTCCGTTTAAAATCGGAAAGGCGGAAATATTTTTTGAATCCGAAAATCCAAAAGTTGCGATCGTTGGATGCGGGCCGCTTGTCCATAATGCAATCCTCGCCGCCGCCGATTTAGAAAAAGAGGGGATAGGCGTCATCGTCGTAAATAATCCTTCGGTGAAACCGTTGGACGAAAAATTAATTATTGAAGTCGCAAAAAATGCCGGAGCGGTTGTGACGGTTGAAGAACACCAAGTCTCCGGGGGAATGGGATCGGCCGTCGCGGAGGCGCTCGCGAAAAATTATCCAGTGCCGATGGAATTTGTTGGAGTGCAAAATCGTTTTGGCGAATCCGGCCCGCCGAGCGTTCTCGTCGAGAATCTGGGGATGGGAAAGAAAAGCATTATTGAAGCCGTTAAAAAAGTTTTAGGAAGAAAATAATTTATGACAACCGTTAAAAGTATAATGAGCAAAAAAGTTTTCTCGCTTTCTCCGGAGATGCCGCTTTCCGAGGGAGCAAAAGTTTTAGTCGAGCATAATTTCGATGGCGCGCCAGTGGTGGACAAGGAAAATAAACTCGTCGGGATTTTAACGGAGTATGATTTAATTTCGAAAGAGTCCATAATCCACCTCCCGACATTCCAGACAATTTTGCAGAATTTAGAAATTTTTAAGCGCGACCGTTCGCAATTCCAAAAAGAAGTTCAGGAAGTTGCGGAGTTGAAAGTAAAAGATGTCATGAACAGCGATCCCTTAACTTTGCCGGAAGACGCAACTTTTGAAGAAGCCGTCAAAGTTTTCAGGGAGCACCACAGGGTAAACCCAATCCCGGTCATAGACGAAGACCGCAAGGTTGTCGGCGTGATAAGCCGGTATGATATATTGAAGCCGCTCCACGTCCTAAGCGATTTGTAGTATACCTTAGTAAGGTTTCGTTTAATTTTTTAAAATTCTCTTAAAAGACTTGGACAAATTAGAATATTGTCCACATATTTCCCTTTGCGATAAGCCAAAAATAATTTAATCTATTGATAGGAATAGGAATCGGCATTAGCGAGTTTACTCGCCGCAATGTGCCGATTTTTTGTTTGGAAAAATTTATTAAATAAAAAAACTTACGTGGCCAACAAAAAAAATTCAGTAGAAAACGCATTAAAGTCCCTTAAGAAAGAATTTGTCGTGGTAGGGAAAACTAGGATACGCTCGTGGGACGCCTGGCTCGTCGTAGGTTTTTTGGCCGGAGCTGTTCTTGCCTTGATACTTGTCGCGAACCGTTCCGGAGAATTCGATTTATCGCGCGCGGATTCGACCCCCGGGCTTGTTGCTCATTGGAGTTTTGACGAAGTTTCCGGCGGCTATTCTAGCGACTCTGTTTCAGGAATTCGCGGCAGGCTGCAGAAGGGAGCTACTTGGATTTCTGAAGGAGTAGCGAATGGCGCGATCCATTTCGGGGGACAGAAGAACCCCGGAGCTTTCGATGTTAGCTCTGCCCTATTAAATTTTAACAACGGCTTTACGATGGAAGCCTGGGTTCGTTCGACTGCCCCCAGCAATTATGCGGCTATTTTTGAAAACCGTTATCTCTCTCCGGCAATTTGGATAAGGCCGGACCAAACTTTAGGTTTAGATGTTTATGACTACTCGCAGGCGCGCTGGCACAAAACCGGCAATTCCCAATTTCCATTAAACCAGTGGCGGCATATTGTGGCTACCTACGACAAAAAAGAACTTAAGCTTTATGTAAACGGAATGCTTGTCCAATCTACGCCGCTATCCACTCTTGCGCAGCGCGGCGGTACTTTTCGCTTAGGCAACGACCACGCCTATGATGGGTACGCAAAAAATTATGCTTTCGAGGGGGATATTGATGAATTAAAAATTTACAACCGTGCTTTGGCGGCGGACGAAGTTGAGGGCAAATATGGCGTTGTAAACAGCGCTGATAAAATTATTTTCGGAATGTCTATGTCGCGCTCGGGAGTTACAAGGACATGTGTAAGTATTTCGGACGCGGATTTGGATCTTTGGAAGTCGCGTGGAGCGGACGGATTTATGTGCGGCATTCCCCAGATGTATAGGATGGGAAGAAATGATGATTTCACTGGAGACCTCTCCGCCAGTTTGGATGAAGAGAAATATAAACTCCAAAAAGAAATAATAGATTCAAAAATCGTAGAGCGGGCGCGGGCTCGCGGGCTCGACCTATACTTCGGATTTTATTTAGTAAATTACTGGAACAGCCAGACGCCGCTTGCGGAGTGGTTTGACGATGCCGAGTGGCAAAATTTGGTTATACCAAACATCCGAAATATCGCCGCCGCGGCCAAAGCTCTGGGCTTTAAGGGGTTGCTTTACGATTCAGAACTTTACGGCACCATTGCTGCTTCGCGTGGCCAAGCAGGCCCGACTTGGAATTGGAACTATACAGGAAATACGCACAGCGAAGCGGAGGTGCGGGCGAAAGTGCGCGAGCGCGGGGCGGAAGTCATGCAGGCGATCCTTTCCGGATTTCCTGGCGTAGATATTTTAGCCTACGACGAATATCTTCCGGAGACGAGCACGGATATGACGCACGAGGCGGTTAATAAAATTGTAAACGCGTTTGGAACAAATACACACATAGATTTTGTTGATGGGCTGACCAGCGTCGAGGGATATAACTCGTTCGGGCTTATGACCGAAGTTTTCTACAAGCAAGCGATTTACCAGTATTATTCTTGGGACGCGGTTTTGCAGGAAAGCGCCAACAAACTTTACAGTCTCCTTTCCCGCAGGTTGTCTAATTGGGATTACGCTTCGACCAGATACTTCCGCCCGATGTTTATCTGGATAGACGAACCGGTTCCGACATCGCGCGAAAAAAGTTCGTATACTGCCGCGCGGACTCCGGACTATGTCGCAAACCAGCTCCAGATGTTTAGGAAATGGGGAGAGGGAGGAATTTTAAACGTTTACGGCCAGCGCTTCGAAGAAGCGGATTTTTCTTACGAGCCTTACGTTCCGGGTTTGCAGGCCGCGAGCAAGCCGGGCGTTGTTGATTCCGAACCACCGACATTGTTTATAAATTCTACTGGGGAAAAAGTGGCCCCGCTTGCCGGACGGTTGGCAATAGGTGATCGGATTCGGACAAATTCTACAGTGAACGTGAGGAGAGACCCATACATTCAGGCGAAGGGAGGAGGAGTTATTTCCGGAACAGAGCCGCATGGGACGCTCGGGACAATTGTTGTCGCGGGGGTAGCCCAGCCGGTCAGCCGCGGAGGGTCGCCATTCATGTATATAAATTATGACGACGGCGCAACGGGTTGGACTGAAATAAATCTTCTCGAGCGCGTATCGGAAGTATCTTTCCCGAATTCATTTTTGTCTAAAGGCCACGTGTTAAATCTTTCCGGTTACGCTTACGACAACTTGGCGATTAAATTCGTGAAGTGGGAAGATAACCGCGGTAATTCCGGAATGGCAAAAATGCGCTGGAGGGCGATCTCGGGGAGCAGGCTAGTTGGATATTCAATATGGCGGATGGATTGGGATATGACGATTCCCTTGGAAGCTGGAACAAACGCGATAACGATAACAGCTTCAGATATTAAAGGTATTACGAGCTCGCGTACTATTAACATAACCCGTGAATAGTAATTTGGAAGAAAAAGATAAGTTAGCCGAAAGCGCGCTCAGATCCCTCAACAGGGAATTCGTTGTAGTGGGGAAGACCAGGGTTCACTCATGGACCGCATGGCTTTTGATCGGGCTCGCGGCAGGAGCGCTAGGTATGATTCTTTTTATCGCGAACCGTTCCGGAGAATTTGAACCCTCTTCGGCGGATGCCCCGAACCTTATCGCTTCATTTTCTCTCGAAGAAGGATCGGGCAGTCATGCTAAAGATTCTTCCGGAAACAACCGCCAATTAAATTTAATAAACGGCACAACTTGGGCCGATGGTAAATTCGGCAAAGCGATTTCTTTTGACGGTATAAACGATTATGCCACAGTCCCGGGATTGACTTCCGCTTCGCTAGAAAATGGCCACACATTTTCAGTTTGGTTTTACCCAACTAAGCAGACATCATACGCGATGCTTGCCGGATGGTGGGGATATCATACTGGGCTTTATCAGTCCGGAGAAAATGTCCGTTACACAATTACATTCCAAAAACCAGATAATACATTGACTGTTAGTGCTTCTCCATATGTCCCGGTTACTCTCAACGAATGGCATCACGCCGCAGGAATATACGACAAGGCCGGCAAAACAATGTATCTCTACCTCGACGGCAAACTCGTCGGCAAGTCACAAACGCCAGATCTTCCTATGGCTAAATACAACCGGGCCATGGAAGTTGGTTACTCATACATGTTCGGCACTGATTACAACAAGCCCGAATGGAAGTACAAGGGATTGATTGATGAGGTGAAAGTGTACGACAGGGCTTTGAGCGCAGAAGAAGTGAAAAGTTTATTTACGCCAGTGTCCGAGCAACCAAACGGGACGGTCAATATATCTCTCGAGCCCACGCCTCCCGCGCAAAATGTTATTGCCGGGACAAACCAATTTGAATTCGCCCGTTATAAATTAGATGCGATCTCTTCTCCTGCTGATGCCCGCTTGGCGAACATTTCTCTTGCTTATAAAGTGCCCGCCGGCAACCCGAATGACCTTACAAATTGCAGGCTTTATGACGGAACGATTATCGTCAATTCAGCTAATATAGTTAATCCTGTCTCTGCTTCCGAAACTGTAAATTTTGTATTCGACGGCGCTGGGCTCACTGTTCAAAAAGGCACGAGCAAAACAATAAGTTTAAAATGCGATGTCCGAAGCGGCTCTTCTGGAAAATACCAGTGGGGGTTTGGGGGATCGGCGGGACAGATTATGACTGCTATACCTGGCGGTGCGCTTGTTGCGTCTCTTGATTCCGCAAGCGCAAGTTTGAGGATTGTTAATTCTGGAGCAACTAATGTTGAACTCTCGCGTATTAGATTCAGCGCGAGCGGAGAAGATATTGATTTACGCCAGGTTGCCCTCCAACTTTCGGGAACAGAATTTAATACGCCGGATGATTTAGTTGGTAGGTCTGTTAGTTTATGGACGACTGAAGGGGTGCAGATTGGAACGGCTATTTTTTCTACACAGGGAGATTATGCAACTTCATCCCAAATTGCTTCCGGAGCTTTCAGGATTCCCAAGGACGCGTCTAGAACACTCGTTGTTAAAGGGAACATCTCAAATATTTGTAGCTCGTGTGATATCACGACTCCCGGTGATGTATTAAAAGTTGATTACGACGGAAACAACAACGGCGTTGGCGGAAATTATGGAATTGGCATTTCTTCCGGATTCAATATTACGCCGACTAGCGGAGACACAGTTTCGGAAGGCGTGCGAATATTTAAAGCGTATCCATCTTTTGCTTCCATAATTGGCTGGCAGCCTTCAACGATTGCCAACGGTAACCGTGCCGTATACAGGTTTTCAGTAAAAGCCAACGGGGGAGATGTCGGCATTCATAAATTCACTGTAAAAATTACAGCAACGAACTTATCTGGCATAAACATCTTTGGGTACACAGATTCTGCGTACTCTTCCCCGGTCACGGGGGTAAATGCCGCTGGGCAGTTAAGCCAAACGAATGCGAGCTTGTTATCAAACGAAACAAGAATAATAGAATTTCGCGTTGACCAAAATGGGATTCCGAAAACTTTGGTAATTCCTTCTGGCTCCACATATTATTTTGAAGTACGCGGAACGATGACTGGGGTAACTGGCAGTTCAGGATATGTATCAACGCAACTCGAAGGAGACGCTTCGCTTGCACAAGTTGGAACGGCGGCTTCCATCGAAGGCACATCGGATAATGATTTTATCTGGTCGCCGAATTCTCTTGGGATCTCGGCGTTAACATTCGCCGACTTTGCCAACGGGAATCTTCTGCCCGGCTTGCCCAGTTCGAACATGAGCCCGCAGGTTTTATCTAATGGTGTCCCGCCATCTACGCAACCCGCTCCAACCCCTACGCCCGCCCCAGCAAGCTTGCTCATGCATTACAAATTCGATGAGGGGACGGGAAAACAGGCGAAGGATAATATTTCCGCAATCAATGGAACATTGTCCGGCAGCGCGGCGTTTATTTCCGGAGGTGTTTCTGGCGGAGCTGTAAGGTTCGGAGGAATTGCGGCTCCTGGGACTCTGGATTTCTCCTCTACTAAATTGCCGCTTGAAAACGGATTTTCTATTGAGACGTGGGCGCGCCCGACGGCCGCGGGAAATTACAGCATGATTTTTGAAAGCCGATATCTTGCTCCGGCGGTTTGGATCAGGCCGGACCAGACAATCGGTTTTGATGTCTATGATTATACAAAACATCAATGGAACAAAGCCGGGACAGAAAAAATTACTTTGAACCAATGGCATCATATCGTCGGCACTTACGATAAAAAAGAGTTGAAACTTTATGTAAACGGAAAATTTGTTGCTTCCGTCCCGTATTCAACCCTAGCCCAGCGCGGCAACGCTTACCGAATAGGGAACGACTACGCTTATGACGGCTACGCAAAAAACTATTCGTTCGAAGGAGATATTGATGAATTTAAAATCTATAACGACGCGCTTTCCGCGGAGGAAGTTAAGAAGGGATATGACGGTTACGCATCGGTTCCCGTGGTAACCCAAACTCCACCGGTGCCAGTTGCGACCACCCACGCCTCTACCAAATTCATAGCAGGCGACCGCGTCCAAGTTAACGCCGATGTTTTGAATGTCCGATCGACGCCTAACGGAACTATTTTATCTCCCGCGCAGACGCGCGGAATCCAGGGGAGAGTAATTGCCGGGCCGCAGAATCTAGGTGGATACAATTGGTGGCAAATTGATTTTGATTCAGGTTCGGACGGCTGGAGCGCGGAAGATTTTTTGGTGAAGGCTGCGGTTGTTGCTACACCGACGCCAGTGCAAACCCAGACGCAAAGTATGGCGGTTGTTAGCTCTACTCCTGTTAAGCAGGTAGATTCTCCAGCGGCGCTTCCGCAAAGTTATGTAGATACGACTTACTCTGCGCCGACGGGAAAAACGATTTCAGTTCCGCAGGGAGGGGATCTGCAGGCGGCTTTGAATAACGCTTTGCCGGGAGATGTGATAAGTCTTCAGGCGGGCGTAACTTATTCCGGCAACTTCACGTTGCCAAAAAAATCCGGCGTGGGATGGGTCACTCTTAGGACCTCTGTTGCCGACACGAGCTTGCCGCAAGGTACGAGGGTAACTCCGGCAAACGCGGCTTTAATGCCGAAGATTGTAAGCCCAAATACGATGTCTGCGATCACCGCCGCCAAGGGTGCGCACCATTACCGCTTCATCGGAGTTGAGATCGCGACGACCCATGCCGATACTTCGAGCACGAATTATAATGTTGTCCTCTTGGGGGATGGCACGGAAACAAATCTTGCCGATCTGCCGTCCGATATTATTTTCGACCGCACATATATCCACGGCACGCCTACGGGAAATATTCGCCGCGGGATTGCGTTAAACGGAACGCGCCTGGCGGTCATCGATTCTTACCTTTCGGATTTCCACGAAATCGGTGCGGACTCCCAAGCTATCCTTGGATGGAACGGGCCGGGACCGTATAAAATTGTAAACAATTATTTAGAGGCGGCAGGGGAGAATATGATGTTCGGCGGCGCTGACCCGAAAATTTCCAACCTTGTCCCTTCGGATATTGAGGTCCGCCGCAATAATTTTGCAAAGCAGCTTAAATGGAAAATCGGCGAGCCAAGTTACGCGGGCATCGCTTGGAGCGTAAAAAATATTTTTGAACTGAAAAATGCCCGGCGCGTCCTTGTGGATGGAAATATTTTTGAATATAACTGGCCGCATTCCCAAAACGGGTTCTCGATTTTGTTTACCGTCAGGAACCAAGACGGGACCGCGCCTTGGTCCGTGGTTGAGGATGTCACATTCACGAACAACATTTTGCGCCACGCCGCCGCGGGAATAAATATCTTAGGGACAGACAATCTTCAGCCGAGCCAGCAAACCAAACGCATCTTCATAAAAAATAATCTTTTCGAAGATATCGGAGGGAAGTGGGGATTTGGGCGCTTGTTCCAGGTTTTGAGTGGCGCCGCGCAAGTTGTTATAGACCACAATACAGCTTTGAATTCCGAAACTATGCTCTTTGCAGACGGCGTAGCGAGCCCTGGCTTTATTTATCGCAACAACATTGCTTCGCATAACTCTTACGGAGTAATCGGCACAGGAACAGGCATCGGCTCCGGAACGCTCAATACTTACTTCCCAGGGTATGTATTTAACAAGAACGTGCTCGTGGGGGGCATCTCGACAAGCTACCCTCAAGACAATTACTTCCCGCTATCGACGGCTAATATAGGCTTTGTGAACATGATAGGAGGGGATTATCATCTTTCGCCTTCGAGCCCGTACAAAAATATTGGCACGGACGGAAAAGATTTGGGCGCAAATATAGATTTGATCAACTCAGCGATCGCGAAATAGTAGTATACCTTAGGAAGGTTTCGATAAAAAAACTCATAAAAAATAGGCCTTGTGCCTAAAGACGCTCGCTTGCGTACTTAGGTACAAGGCCTATTAATTGTTTCCTCCTTAAACCTCCTTTGCAACTGTTTCCCCTAAAAACTAGGTGACTTAGAATAAGAACCGTTAAAAAATTTTATAAAGAACCGATGCCTGAAATAATTATCCCATGTGTTTTTTTGGAAGGCAAATTATTATCCACACCACTCGTTGATAATTTTGGCTACAGGGTTTATCCTATAGGAAGGAATAAGAATCGGCAGCGAGCCAAAATTTTTGGCAGAAACGCTGGCCGGTTTTTTGTTTATAAGTTTTTAATAATAATTTCGTGGCCAAAAAAAATACATCAGAAATAATAACGGTTAAGGATGTCGTGAAAGAACTCAAGAGGGAGCACTTAACGTTCGGGACCGCGCGGGTCCAATCCTGGGAAGCCTGGCTTGTGGTCGTCTTGGCGGTGGGCCTTTTCATGGGCGTCGTAACTTTTGTAAACAAAAGCGAAGATTTTGTATTGAGTTGTGAATATGGTTTGGAAGAGTGCGGGGGATTATGGACGCACTCCGTGGTGCACGGTGGCCTGACGCCTGATGTAAGCTCCCTGTACGCTTCTTTGGTAACTCCTTTTGCCGAGACCGCGAACGCTATCGGCGCAATGCCGGCCCTTTCATTGTTTTTGCTCGGCTTTGTTTCTTCCGCGCTTATCTTCGGCTTGGTCTGGGATAAATTTTCTTTGGCGCCAGCGAAAAAGAAAGTAAAGGCGCGAAGGATAAAAATAAAAGTTAGCGGGGCAAGGGGCATGATCTCGCGCGATTTTCTTATAATGGCTTTTCTCGCGATCATGATGACCGTAGTCATTTCTTCTCCGGTTTCGTACGGCTCGTACAGCAGCAAGACGGATTTTTCAAAAAAAGAAGTTGCTGTAAATTCTTCCGCAAATATTTTTAGTTCCATAGTCGAGACTTTTAAATCCGGCTCTGAAGGAATTTTGGCTATTACGGAAAATACGTCGGGAAATCCGGAACCGGAAAAAATTGAGAGGAAGGTAAAGACAATGGAGCAGATGACGATAAAAAGAAATACTTCTAAATTTTCGGTTGGAGAAAATATAATCGTCATTGCCAGAGTTTTTAATGTACGCGCCGAAGCCGACGGCAAAATTTTGAGGGAACGCAATTACGGCGCGAAGGGAGTGATCGCGGCGGGACCGGTAATGCGCGGCAGGGTTTGGTGGAAAATAAATTTTGAAAATGGGGAATCCGGATGGGTCGCCGAAAGCTTTTTGAAAAAAGTTAACGCCGGCGAGGGACAAGAATTGCGTAAATTTTTCCCGGTAGCCTCCACGACATCTTCAACTTCGACAAGTAACTTAAAAGCCCAGGCAAAGCACAGATGGATGGCTTCGCATGCTGGAGTCGCTAAAATCAATATCCAAGATTCAAACAAAGTTTTTTCGGTAAAGAAGAATGGCGTCGAAATTTGGGACCGGTCCACAAACTCGCGGCCGTTCCTTAAGATGGAATTTCTAGTTTCTCCCTCGGATGTAATTGAATTTGAAGTAGACGAGGAGAATTTTACAACTAACGTCGAGGTGGCTCCGCTCGTGGGGAATTAAGCATGAAGGTACTGGTTAATATAATTGGTCTCCTTCTTACTCTAGGCTCCGCCATAACTATCTTGAAAAGTTTTAACAGCTGGAGGGGGGTTTCCCGCGAAGGCTTATTTTTCTTCGTATTGGGCTTTGCCTTTTTTGCGACGGGATTCATTTGGAAAATTTTTGCCCCAGCTTCTTCGTACGACACCGACTTGATTTTCTTCTCCCTCGGCGCGGCTTTCATGCTTTTGGGGGCGAGAAAAGTTTTTTCTATCAACCCAGCCAGGAATTAAACTATGGCTCCTAAATACGATTTCGTAGCCATCGGGGATACTGTAACCGACGCCTTCATCCGTTTAAAGGAAGCGTCGGTTCATTGCAATATCAACAGGGAGCGCTGCGAAATATGTATGCGCTTCGCGGATAAAATTCCGTACGAAGATGTCTGGGTTGTGCCCGCCGTGGGGAATAGCGCCAACGCCTCGGTTGCTTCAGCGCGCCTCGGGCTCGCAAGCGCTTTGGTAACGAATATCGGCGGGGATTATTTTGGGGAAGAATGTTTTCAAGCCTTGAAGCGCGAAAATATAGCGACTGAATTCGTCAAAATAAACCACAAGAAAAAAACAAACTACCACTACGTCCTTTGGTACGAAGACGACCGGACAATTTTAATAAAGCACGAGCCGTACGATTATACCCTCCCGGAATTGGGCGACCCAAAGTGGGTTTATCTTTCCTCGCTCGGGGAAAATTCTTTGGATTTTCACGCGGAACTGGAAAAATATTTAAATGAACATAAAGATATAAAACTCGCTTTCCAGCCCGGCACGTTCCAGATGAAATTCGGAAAGGAGAAACTCGCGGGGTTGTACAAAAGAGCGGACCTATTTTTCTGCAATACGGAGGAGGCGAGAAGAATTTTAAATTCGAAAGAAGAAGACGTAAAAAAATTGATGGAGGAAATGGCGAAGCTCGGGCCGAAAGTTGTCGTCATAACGGATGGGCCGAAGGGCGCCTATGCGTATGACGGAAGCGAATCTTGGTTTATGCCGGCCTATCCCGACCCGAAACCGCCGTTCGAGCGCACGGGAGCGGGAGACGCTTTTTCTTCTACGTTCACCGCGGCGCTCGCCTTGGGAAAAACAATTCCCGAAGCGCTTACCTGGGGACCAATTAACTCGATGTCCGTGGTACAATATGTAGGAGCACGTGAGGGGCTTTTATCGCAGGAAAAACTCGAAGAATACCTAAAAAAAGCTCCGGAAGATTATAAAGCGAAGAAAATTTAATTTTTATGAAAAATCGAGGCTTCACTTTGCTTGAACTCCTTGTCGTCATCGCGATAATTGGAATAATGGCGTCGATAATTATCGTGCCACTTTCAAACGCACGGGCTAAATCTAGAGATGCACGGAGGCTTTCTGATCAAAAACAGATTCAGCTAGCTCTGGAGCTTTACTACAATACTAACGGAAGGTATCCACAGCGCGGGGAAGCGCAAAGCGGACCAGAAAATGTGGGCTGTGGCGTTAATTGGTGTAATTTAGCAAATGATTTAGCCCTATATATAAGTTCTCTTCCAAACGATCCTCTCGGTTTGCAGACTGCTTATAGATACTTTTACGACGCAGATAGTGGGGACAACTACCAGACTTATGGCCTTATGGTCAAAATGGAAAGCTCTAGCAATTACCCTCTGGCGGCCAACGATGGCGGGCATAGTACCTATGCAATATATTTTGAAGTTGGGCAGCAGCCGCGTTATTGCATGGAACAATACGGGGGAATGGGTGGCAACAATGGATATTGGTGGAATGTTACCAATCCCAATTTAGTTTGCCTCGGCGGCAATTAATCTATGAACCAAAATAAATACAAAAAAGGCTTCACTTTACTTGAATTGCTCGTCGTCATCGCGATCATCGGTATCATGTCGTCGATTATTATTGTGCCTGTATCAAATGCGCGCGCTAAAGGGAGGGATGCGCAGAGAATTTCCGATATAAAACAAATCCAGTTAGCCCTGGAACTTTATTACAATACGAATGGGAGGTATCCTGGGCCTACTGGCTTCTGGACGCAAGCATATACTGGGGCTGGAACACCGGCTGGGGCTGGTTGTGGTTATGATGGTTATAGATGGTGTGGTTATGCCGATGGCATTGATCTTGCAACTTATTTGGCGCCTTATATAAACCCTCTTCCAAAGGACCCACTGGGCCCCCAAAATAATAATCGCTATTTTTATAACATTGATGCTGGCCCACAAAATAACTGGCAGACGTATGGTCTTATGACGCGATTGGAAATTACAAACAATCCAATAGCTGTAAATGATGGCGGTCATCCTTCCTTTGCGGCCTATTTTGAAGTCGGGCCGCAAGTTCGTTATTGCATGGATACATATGGGACGGCGTGGTGGGAAAGCGAGCCCTCTATATGCGCTGGCGGCGGCAATTGATTCATGGCACAAAATACATATAAAAAAGGTTTTACACTAATTGAGCTTTTGATGGTCATAGCTATTATAGGCATTCTTTCCAGTGTCGTATTGGCAAGTATAAATAGTACTCGCGCTAAAGCCAGGGATGCCAACAGGATTTCGGATATTAAACAAATACAGATTGCCTTGGAGCTATATCGCGAGACCAACGGATCTTATCCGATTGTAAAGGATTCTGCGGGAAAAAAGGCTAGTACAAATTCGAATACTTGCCATTCCTACCAAATTAATCCTTTGATGCCAAAGGCTGACTGCTGGTGGGGCACTCATGCCGAAAGCCTTGCCACCAGGTTAAGTCCGTATATAAAATTACCTGTTCCCCCGCAACACGCCGTTGATCCTGATCCCGTTACAGCTTGGCCGGGTTGCAGTGGTACTAATAGAAAGTCTGTTTACGCCTATTTTGCAAACCCTACGGCCAGCGAGTACAAGATTTACGCTTTTATTGAAAAATCTCCCTGCCCTTCAGTTTCAACTGGGGATGGGGGAATTAGGGTAGAGGCATTCGAAGTTTTTAGTTCTGGAGGCCAGGCATGGTAAAAAATTATGATGCTTAAAGAAATTTTAAATAAAGCGCGCGAAGAAAAATGGGCATTGCCGCATTTTAATATTTCGGATGCGGTCACGCTCGCGGGAATTTTAGAGGCGGCCAAGGAATTAAAGTCCCCGATTTTAATCGGGACCTCCGAGGGCGAGCGCAGGTTCATCGGGTCAAAGCAGGCGGTCGCGATGGTTCGGGAATACCGCGAAGAATATGGGCTCCCGATTTTTTTAAACGCTGACCACCACAAATCTGTCAGCGCGGCCCAGGAAGCTATTAACGCCGGATACGATTCGGCGCATATTGATTTATCCGTGGCGAATTTGGAAGAAAATATAAACGGGACCAAAGAGATTGCGGCTTATGCAAAATCAAAAAATCCAAATATCTCTGTCGAAGGCGAGGTCGGATATTTAGTGACGGAATCTTCGAAGGTATATAAAGAAGTTATCGAAATTCCTCCGGAAAGTCTGACCAAGCCCGAAGAGGCCGAAAGATTTGTAAAA
>Ga0209542_10002873_pt1 | contig 37873 bp, 49 predicted proteins | sample RifCSPhighO2_01_FD_184028 | JGI IMG/M metagenome (GOLD analysis project Ga0209542, IMG submission 184028) | Soil microbial communities from Rifle, Colorado - Rifle CSP2_plank highO2_0.1 (SPAdes) (version 2) | ecosystem: Environmental > Terrestrial > Deep subsurface > Rock core/Sediment ... | reverse complement strand
TTACTGTTTTTAGGGAAGGAAGTAGACAAGGAATATTGGAAACTAGTGGACATGCGAATAAAGCAAGTTTGCCTTTAGAGTCTAGACTTAATGGGAATGGATTTATTCATCCAAGAGAGAGACCTGCAATTACATCCGGGATTACTGAAAGAATTAGGACAGGAGAAGGAAATCTCTATGTTACATTAAATGAAGATGAAGAAGGAAGATTGATTGAAGCTTTTTCAGCTATTGGAAAAGCAGGAGGAAATGCAGCTGCACAATCAGAAGCTATTAGTAGGTTAATCTCTCTGTCGTTACGTTCAGGTATTGATCCTAGAGAAGTAATTAATCAACTTAAGGGCATAAGCGGACCTCAGGCTGTTTGGGAGGATGGGCAATTAATTTTGTCAACACCTGATGCAATTGGAAGAGCGATGGAAAGATATTTGGTAAGAAAAGGATTAATTTCAAAAGGCAATGGATATCCAATTAGTGTTCAGGAAGGAGTAGAGAATGGAGAGAAGGCTCAGCGAGGAACTGGAACATGTCCTGAATGTGGAAGTCCTGTTGCTAATGAAAATTCATGTTTAACTTGCAAACACTGTGGTTGGTCTAAGTGTTAACTTCTTTTATTTTTTTATAACAATAATCCAAAATTGGTTTTAAGTTAATTAAGTCTTCTTCATTATAATTCAACATTGCTTTGATATAGCGATCATCTTGAGATGCATGGGCTGTTCTCCATGCATCTGCTGGATGACCATAGAGATGCGTTGGGCGTTTTAGATTTAGCTTGAGTTCTATTTCCTTTAATGAACCAGTTAAACCAACTTTTCTGCATAGATGTTTTAAGTCTATATGCAACAGAGTTAAAGGCAAATCAAATTGCTTTTCAATTAAAGGAAGGTCAAATGAAGAACCGTTAAAAGTTACTACTAGTTTATATTTTTCTAATTCTTTTTTTAGGATTTCTCTATAGAGGTTAACATTTTTAACTAAGAATTTAGATTCAAAACCATCAAATAAACCAACAACTATTATATTTCTTTTAGAATCAACTTCTATGTCTAAAAAAACCAGTTCATCTTTAAATAATTCATAGAGTTTATAATTTTCTTTTTTTGGCAGATTTTTTAAGAAATAAGATAATTTTTCACCATACAGCTCTTTTTTTGCTTTTTCTATCTCTTCATCCATTAAACTTTTTCTTTCTTCTGAGATTCCTTTTACTTTCTTAGTTTCTAAAAAAGAATTCCAGTTTCTTATACCTTGTTTGTAAATAGATTTTTCCTTTTTACTGCCGATTCCAGGAAGAAAAGTGAAGGTTTTTTCTATCATAATATTATTTTAGAAGTTTAATTTAAAAGGCTGACGCGAGAGGTTGTCCGATGGACTAGTGAGTGGAAAATATATTATAGAACTATATTATTGTATCAATACTTTAAGCTTATCCACTAACGCATCAAATATATCTTTTTTCTTTTTTGCTGTTAAAGAAAATACAGCTTTTTCAATCATTGCTTTTGAAATAGTAAATATATAGTTGAGCTTTATGACACTCTCTTTTATTGCTCCGTCTTTTTTAGTTAAAGAAATCCCTTTCATTTCCAAATTACTGGTAATCCCAGCCACAACAAAATTATCAAATTCTTCAAAAAGAATAAGTGCAGGCCTTTTCTTTATCTCGAATGTGTCTGCGAATTGAATATTTGCAATGACAACATCTCCGGGTTTAAACATTCTGCCATGCCTCATCTTCCTTATTGTCCCATAACTCTTTTATTTTTGCCTGCTGGATTTTATGCAAAAATTCATCATACTGGTTTTTCTTTTTTGCAGCCTGAAAAACCCGAATCATGTTCTTAATAAGGTCATTGTAGGTTTGCCTAGGATATTCTTGCGCTTCCTTAAGAGACCTAACCAAAGACTTGTCTAATTGAATAGTTGTTGTAGTCATTATATATCACCTATAGGATAATATAATTAGTTATATATAAATCTTTCTTTGTTTGGTTTATATAATTACAGTTTCTAATTTCTTTAAACTGCAAAAATCTGTTGAGAAGTTATAAGCTCCAGCATCTAAGAAAATTAATTTATCTTTTACTTTTGGATTATTTAATTTAACTTTATATCTGAAAATATCCAAAGAATCAGGGGTTATCCCTTTTATTGTATAATCAGCTCCTTCTTCTGATTCATTTTCCAATAATAATCTAACATTTAAAATGAAAGTGTCCATGGCTGCATTGAAAATACTGCAGTCTATAGTTATATTGTTTTGATCTATGCTTTTAATTTCTGTTTCTAATCTAACAGAGGGAGCTGCTATGAATCTTCCAGGCTCTATGAAAAGTTTTCCTTTAAACCATGATTTTAATTCTTTTATTTTATTAAAAACTTCAGGAAGGACATTAACATTATAATTTCTGTAGTTCCATGGAATACCCCCACCAATATTAATGAAATCTATTAGGTTTAAGGTTTCTTTTGTTAAGGATTCTTCTAATTCATATTTTAAATTCCACTCACTTACGTTTTGAGTTTTTCTATGGAAATGTATTCCTAAAAGATTTGTTTTATTTCTTAGTTTTGGAATATATTCATTTATTTTTTCAGAAGATAAGCCGAAAACAAAGTGCTTTCCTGTGTGAATTGTGTGCTCTTTTAACTTCATTCTTAAAGCTAGGTTAATTTTTTTATCTTTTAAACAATTTAATAAAACTAGTAAATCAGCTTCATTATCTATCACAAAACCAAAGACTTTATCTATTAAGAATTTAATTTCTTCTTCATTTATTGCTTGCAAGAAAAACCAGACTCTTTTTTTATCTTTTATTTTATTTAAACTTTCAATTGTATGAATTGCAAATTTACAATTTGTATTTTCTTCTAAAACTTTTCCAACTTCAGGATTTGTTTTAAAACTATAAACTATTTCATCAGAGAGTTCTTTTAATTTATTATACTGAGAAATTGCTGTTTTTTTATTTAGGATGAATTTAGCCATTTTCCAATAATCCTTCTTTATCTAATATTTCAAGAGCTTTTATCATCATTAATGGGAATGTAATTGAAACATCTCCAATGACTGTTGCAGCGTCTGAATCATCCTTTATTTTCCCCCATGATTTTGCCTCTTCTGTTGTTGCTCCTGACATTGAGCCAGATTTTGAGGAAGCTGTGGTCATGTAAACTGCGTAATCTAAACCTCCGTTTAATAATGAAGCGAGAATTGCGTGATGTTTTGAGATACTACCTCCTAAACTTATAATCCCTTTTTTATCATCCTGAGAAATTGAAAGCATGATATTTCCGAAATCTTGGATTACATCTATAATGAAATCCTTATGATTTTGCTGGAATAAGTATAAATGGAAGCCGAGAGCACCATCTGTTATAGCTGGGCAGTAAACAGGAATATTATTTTTAGCTGCTTGGTATAAAAATGAGTTTTCATCTTTTAATTTTAAACCAATTTCCCTTAATAATTCTGATACAGCCCATCTTGGTTTTTTCTTGTATAACTCTGAAATAATTGGTCTTATTAGATCTTCAAATTTCATGTAGCTTTCATTGTTTATATGCAGATTGCCAACTCTGTTTATGCCTTTTTCATGCAAAGAGGTATCATCTGAATTGAATTTTCCTATAATGAATTTTTCTCCATAAGCTTTCATAATATCTTCTTCTATCCCGCCAACTGTTGTTACAACAGCAAAGGGAATTTTTAATTTTGTAATTTGAGCAAAGAAGCCTCTTAGACCCGAGGTGACCATATTAGAAGTGAAAGTTAAGAATATCTTAGCTCCTTCTTTTTTCATTCTAACTACTACATTTGAAGCTTTATCTAGCTCAACTCCCTGAAAGCCGACTTTGCCGAGTTTTTCGACAAAATCATGGACTTTCATACCCTTATTCCAAGTAAAATCGTGTACTGTTTCCATTTTAATAACTAAGAGAAAAGAATACTAACTGTGCGCTCTTATGTTGTCAAACATATATTTTAGAGTAAAATATACTATTTATATGGGTTTCTATTGCCAAAGCCTTATGGGTGTTATAGATTTTCCATATGTTAGGACCAGACCAGAAAGAGTGAGAATGATTCCTGGATATTTATTAGGAGGATCAGGATCTGATATTGTGGTTTCTATGCTATTAGACATCGAAAGAAAGACAATAGCAAAAAGGTTTCCTGGGTTACATGGGGCAACCTTATACTGGAGGGGAGACAAGTATTTTTCTCAGGTACGTCAGCTTTGCTCAGATCCTGAGTTGGTTTTATTAACCAAACCTTTTAAACCATTAGAAGGAGGAGATGCTAAAAGTCTTAGAAGACTGGACCCTAACAGGTTGGAACTGTTTGCTAGCGATTTTTTGGATTTGAGTGAAATTGGACAAGTCAGGTTAATCAGAAAAGGTAGTTCTCTTGTTGGGCTAACAGTTGAGCAGGCGTCTTATTTCCATTATATTTCAACAGTTTATTCAATGATAAGAGAGTTACATTCAACCAAAGAATTTTTAGAATCAATCCAATATGAATGAAGAAACTTTAAAAGATTTAAATGAATTATTAGAAAAATCCCTTATCAGGAGAAAGATCAATATCCTTTGATATGCAATCCTTGCCCTGAAGTTGGATGTAAATAATTAAACTTTGACCTTATCTAAGGGCGTCATTTCCTTCCATGCGAGATCAAACATACTTTCTAATGCAGATGTGAACAATGGTGTTTTTACCCAAACTCCAACATCGTAGCTTGGATGAACATTTTCATCACTCATCATCATAAACACCAGATCTTTGTTATCAATAATGCAGAATCTTGCATTTACTTTGCTTGTAGATCTTACTTCTGCAATCTTGGATAATTGCTTAGCTGCATCTAATGAAGCTTTTGTTAAATTAGCTGCAATTCTTATCTTTACATTTTTCTTTTTTAATCTTTCCAAAACAGCTTTCAATGCTTCATTTTTCCTTACAAGACCTTTTCCTGTTGTAACAATTGTAACTGTGTTTTCTGCATTCTTGATTAATGATTCCATATGCGCATAGATATTATGTCTGCCTCTTATTGCACCTGACAAATCTGTAGGTTCAATAAATTCAATTCCCTGCTTGTGTAAAAGATCTAATTCTTTAAGAACATCTGTGGTCTTTAGTTCTTCTAATCTTTTAACAGATTCGCCTGCATCTTCCATTACTAATTTTTTAACTCTTTCAACAACTTCTTTTGGTTCAACTGCAATATATTTTATTGGTTTTCCTAGTTTCATAACTACAAACCCTTTTTTTTCTAATGATTCTAGAATATCATATGCTCTTGATCTTGGAACGTTTCCTATATCTGATAATTCTCCTGCTGTGGAGACTCCTCTTGAAAGTAAAGCAGTCCAAATTCTTACCTCATATAGGTTCAATCCAAAGAACTGCCTTAGTTTGTTTAGAAACTCCTCTTTTACAATCATGTAAAACCACTCTCCTGGTGATAGCACACCTCTTTTTTTTGATTATTTATTATTTAGATGTAAAAACATTTCTATATATAAAGATTGTTATTGGTTAGTTGTTATTTTACAATCTATTTTTTACCTTTCTGTGAGTTGTAAACCTTTATTACTTTTTCTAAATTATCAATATCCTTTACTGTTTTTTCATTAGTTCTTAATCTTATAACTTTTGGAAAACGAAGCGCCCATCCACTATTATAGGTTTTTGATTCCTGAACTTCTTCATAGCCTACTTCAATTATTATTTTTGGTTTTACTATGACTTCTTTTCCTTTTTCAGATTCAATTAAAGGCTTTAACAGTTTAGTTAATTCTTTGTATGTTAATCCTTCTGATTTTTCTTTTACCCCAGTTGAGACTTTTCCGACCTCTAATAATTTATTTTTGTTTTTACATGCAATAGTGTAACTTGTAAGCCAGCCTGTTCTTTTTCCTTCTCCGTATTCTGCCTTTGTGATAACTAAGTCTAATGGGTCAAGAATCTTTTTTAACTTCATCCAACCGTTAACATATCTTCCGGGCCTGTAAAAAGAATTTGTATTTTTAGCCATCAGACCTTCATACCCTTCTTTAATTGATTGTTTAAAGAATTTTTTTGCTTTGTTTTTGTCAGAGGTAACTAATTTTTTTGTTAATTGAATTTTTCTTTTAGTTTGTTTGATTATTTTTTCCAGGAGTTTTCTTCTTTCTTTTAAAGTTGAATTCATTAATGAGTTTCCATCATAATACATTATGTCAAATATCTGTAATTCAACTGGGAATTTTTTAGCCATCTCTTCGATATTATACTTTCTTTTTATTCTCTGAGAAACAGTCTGAAATGGCTTGTGTCTCCCTGTTTTTAGATCATAAGCTACTGCTTCTGCATCTATTATGAAAGATTTTGCTGTTACTGTTTTTAAAAAATTAATAATTTCTGGAAACTGTTTTGTTACATTTTCTAATCTTCTTGTGTATAATTTTATTTCCTTCCCTTTTACTGCCTGCAATCTAAAACCATCTATCTTGTATTCAAACTGCACTAGTTCTCCTAAGGCCTCGAAGATTTCATCTATGTTTTTTGCCAATAAAGCGAGCATTGAATTTACAGGTCGTTCAGTAGAGAGCTTTACTTCGTTTAAAGATTTAGAGTGTTTAGCTAATTCTGCTATTTCTGCATAATCCCCTGAGATATCTGCTGCTCTTTCTACTTCATTCACATCTAAAGAAAATGCCTTTGCTATTGAATCTCTTATAATTCCTTGGGCTATTCCGACTCTTAATTTTTCTAAAATAGTCCTTACAATATATTTAGATTCTTCTGATGAAGAATGTGTTAGTAATTCAACTACTAATGAAACTTTTTTATTTACAGTTCCCTGACCTTCTAATGTTGATAATTTTTGGATATTTGAAAATACTTTTTCTATGTCTAATTCTTTTTTAGCTAGAGTTGACTGGGTTTTTGTTTTTAATAATTCTTCTGCAACTAAGCCAAGGTCTCCTAGTTTATTTAGTTTAGATTCAATGTCTTTTACTGATGTTCCAGTTGAGGATGATAAAGCTTTAATCATCATTCTTGTGCTAAAACCTATTTTTCTTTCATCATATTTCGGGAATGCCCTCCCTTCCAGCAGATAAATCACTGTTTTTACCTCTCTTTTTGGGGTTTTTTTTAAGAAATCAGAGATTATTTCTGTCTTTTCGAGCCTTTTTGAAGTAGATTCTAGTGCAATATACACTTTTACTAAAGAAGAGTATTCCATTTGGAAATTCTTATATATCTTATCGAATTTAAAGTTTTTGTAAAATGGAACTAGATAACTCAATTAATCAGAGATTTTCAGTAAAATCTTTTACTGATAAGAAGGTAGGGTTAGATGCTGTTACACAATTATTGGGGGCTGGAGGAAAGGCTCCTTCTGCAGGAAATTTACAGGACTGGAGATTTATTGTTGTAACAGATGAGGGTAAGAAAGATGAGATTGCAAGTGCTTGTATGGAGCAGGTATGGATAGGGCAAGCTCCTGTTTTAATTGTGGTTTGCAGTGATTTAACTAATTTAAGGAGATTTTATGAAGATAGAGCAGAGATTTACGGAATAGAGGATTGCTCAGCTGCCACTGAGAATATTTTATTAAAAGCTACAGATATGGGGTTAAATAGCACATGGGTTAGTGCATTTGATGAAGGTGAGGTTATGAGGGTATTAAGGACTCCAGATAGTTACAAGGTAATTAGTGTTATTGCTATAGGCTATTCTGAAGAAAAACTAGATGAAAAACAGAGACATGATATAAAAACTTTAACTTACTATAATGAATATGGGAGTTCAACTTCTCAATCAAATGCTTTTCCTTTAGTAAAAGAGGAGAATGTTAAGGCAGTTAAAGAAGCGGCTAAAGAAAGCAAAGGCTTCTTTGAAAAATTAAAAGAAAAGTTTTCTAAGGTTAGAGATGAGTTGAAGAAGGAAGATGAGTGAGGGATTAAAACCTGGGCAAGTTTATATTAATAAGAGAAATAGGACTATTACCTATGCCCTTATAATTCACGAGGTTAGAGATGATGGTTCTTTTAGTTATAGAGATACCAGTTCTTTAAATACCCGTATGCAATTTTCTCCAGTAACCACACCTGGAGAGACTCAAGAGCAATTATTAGAGGGATATGAATTAGCAACTCCTGAAAGATTGGAATGGTTAATATCTAGTTTAGAAGAAGAAGCAGGGGTTGTTGCAGAAAAGTTAAGGTTTTTAAAAGAATATTGCGAATAGTTCTTTATTATTCTAAATTTTTTTAAAAAAAGAAAAAGGGGGACTAATGCTTGGGGAAAGCATTAGCCTAAAGGCAAAAAGGGGGTTAGAGAAATCCTTTATGCGCCTTTACCATCTCGATACCAAGCTCGTTTCCGAGCCTTCTACTTGATTCGGATGATTGTGATGAGCTTTGTCTTCCTAAGATGTATGGAGAGTTAACTCCAGTTATGATTGCCATAACTCTTAGCTTATTGTTCATATCTTCGGAGATTCTTGCTCCCCAGATAACTTGTGCATCTGGGTCAAGAGCTTCTGTTACAACCTCTCCTACTCTGCTTACGTCATCTAGGGTTAGGTCTTCTCCACCAGTTATGTGGATTAAAGCTCCTGTTGCTCCAGAGTAGCTTACGTCAAGTAAAGGATTGCTTAATGCTCTCTTTACTGCTTCTTCAACTCTGTTGTCTGTGTCTGATTCTCCTATACCAATAATGGAGACTCCTCCGTTAGACATGATTGCTTTTACATCTGCATAGTCTAGGTTAACTAAGCTAGGTACAGCAATTGTTTCTACAATACCTTTTATCATTGTGGAAACTAATTCATTTGCTACAGCAAAAGCCTGTTTTAATGGAAGGTTTCCTGCAATTGTTACTAACCTGTTATTATCAATAACAATTACTGTATCACAAACTTGTCTTAGCTGTTGTAAACCAAATTCAGCCTTGTCTATTCTGGCTTTTTCAATGTTTAGAGGCATTGTAACTGTTCCTATAACAATAGCTCCAGTCTCTTTAGCCTGTTTAGCTATTACTGGTGCAGCTCCAGTTCCTGTTCCTCCTCCCATTCCTGCGCATACAAATACCATATCAGAACCTGAGATCACTTCTTTAAGGTCTTGTAAGTTCTCTTTAGCAGCTTCACTTCCTACATTAGGATAACCTCCTGCTCCAAGTCCTTTTGTTAATTCCCTACCAATTAGGATTTTATTATCAGCTTCAGAAATATCTAAATGCTGTTTATCAGTATTAACGGCAAAGATTTCTGCACCTTGTATTCCCTTCTTATATAACCATGATGTCATATTGGTACCAGCTCCTCCAGCACCTATAACTTTTATGTTAGCTTTTCCGACTTCAAAGTTATTGAAGCCCTTGTCTTGTTTTGCTTCTTGCAAAGCGTCTTGTATTAAAAAATTCATTTGGCCATCCCCCTCGTTTATTTACTTTGATTGTTATTCTACAAGATATATATTTTACTATAGTAATATTTATATTATAGTTCTACATATATCTCTTTTAAGAAAAAGCGTTTTACGTTTTGCTCAACTTGACGTTCAACGTTTTGTATATTCGTAAGCCCAAACTTATGATTTTAACGCCCAAATTAAAATCATAAATATTTATTATTCTTTTTATGTAATTCTTATATATAAACTTTTATCAGGAATAATATATATTTTACAGTATATAATAGGGTTTTTAGTAAACTAGCTGTTTATCGTCGATAAACTGCTTCACAAGGTTTAAAAATGATTAAATTTAGTTTTTAAATAGATGGGAATAGACTTGCTTAAAATATCACTTGCTAATAATGTAAATTCTGCTTCTAGAGCGATGGCTGTTGAAGGGGAAACTGAACCAGAAGTTATGGAAGCTAGGCTACAAAAGATAAGGGAGTCTGAGCTAACTAGAGGGGTAGAAGGGCATAAATCTATAAGTCATGAACTTCCTCCATGGGATTTAGATTTTTTAGCACAGATTGCGGCAGAAGCTGCTTCTGAAAGGGTAAAAGGAGATAATAGTGTTGGTGCCAGAGCTTATGCTGAGCAGACAGGTGCAAGAGTTGCGGATACTTATATGGAAACTAGGGGATATCATGGATCTTCTGCAAATCATCTCGGGAATATTATTGATGTAACCGCTTAATTTTAACAAGTTTTTTATATAATTGATGATTGATTCTTTACATGGTTAAGTTTACCAATGGTGATTCTGTAGAAGTTACTACAAAAGACAAAACTTTTTCTGGAATTTACATTGAATCAAACAAAAAAGATGTTGTGACTATTAAACTAAGTTCAGGATATAATATTGGTGTTAATAAAAAAGAAGTTAAGAAAATAAAATTAGTCAAAAAAAATAAAAAAGAGAAAACTGTGAAGGTTTTAAATGTGAATAAAGGATTGAAAAAAATTTCTATATTACATACTGGTGGTACTGTTGCTTCTACAGTAGATTATAAAACGGGGGCTGTTTCTCCTCGGTTTGATCCTGAGGAAATTATTAATATGTTTCCTGAGTTAAATGAGATAGCTACAATAAACTCAAGATTAATAGGAAATATCTGGAGCCAGGATATCAGATTTGTTCATTTTAATATTTTAGCAAGAGAAATTAAAAAAGAAATTGAAAGTGGAGCAAAGGGAATTATAATAACTCACGGCACTGATTTTTTACATTATACTTCTGCTGCTTTATCTTTTGCTTTAAAGAATTTACCTGTTCCTGTTTTACTAGTCGGATCACAAAGAAGCTCTGACAGAGGAAGTTCTGATGCTGGAATGAATCTGATAAATGCGGTTTACTTTGCTGTTAATTCTGAAATGTGTGATGTAGGAATTTGTATGCATAACAACATGAATGATGATTATTGTGCTATCTTGCCTGGTTTGAAGACGAGAAAAATGCATACCTCTAGGAGAGATGCTTTCAAAACTATTAATACAAAACCTTGGGCTTTAGTTGACTATAGAAAAGGAGAGATAAAATATGTTGACAAAAGTTTTAATAAAAAAGTTAATGGAAAGTTAGAATTAAATCTATTTAATGAGAAATTAAAAATTGGTTTATTGAAGTCTACAATTAACATGGATGCTAAGCAGTTTTTATTTTTTAAAAATTATGATGGTTTAGTTATAGAAGCTTCTGGCATTGGGAATTTACCAACAAGTGTTTTGGATAGATATACTAAAGACCATAAGAAAATCTTCAATGCTTTGAAAATTTTAACTAAAAAAACTGTCGTTGTATTAGCTGCCCAGACAATTTTTGGCAGATTAAATATGAATGTTTATTCTAATCAAAGAGAAATGCAGGAGATTGGAGTATTAGGCCATTTAAATGATATGACTCCTGAAACTACTTTCGTTAAGTTAAGCTGGTTATTGAGTAATTATAAGAAAGATGCTAAAGATTTATTATTTGAGAATTTGAAAGGAGAAATTAATGAAAGGTTAATGAGTGATGAATTTTTAGATGAGAGTTTTTAACTATATAGGATCTGATGGAGATCTTCCGTAATTTCCACTTATTACTGTCTCAGGACTGACTATTTCTTCATAGCCTCTTATAATTGCTCTTACTCTTTCATCTCTCCCCCTTCCAGTCGTTGTTTCTCCAAAAATAACCCTACATAACCCCTTTCTATACAACTCACTTTTTTCTCTAAACCTTGGAATATTTTGTCGGGCTACCCAGATTCTTCCATTTATTTTCAAATGGAAGCCAGATACATCTGTTCCTGGAACTTTTCCTGTTTGATATATTCCCATAACACCTTCAAAAAGAATTCTTTCCTCTTCTTCAGATGAGCCTCTACGTAATATTCTTACAAGGTATTTTGCAGCTGATGCGTTAACTAGATATGTTATACCCCTTTCTTCTACTGACTCTATGCCTAATGGTTCAATTAATTCTGTTCTTGAAAGATCAAATAATGGTTGGAATCTAACAGTTCCTTTGTGTAGGGGGGTTTCCCAATGGCGTATATTATCCTCGACTAAGTAAATCATTGAAGTTGCCATAAAAGTGTAAATTAAGCTAAGTTTTTAAGAATTTATATTGTTTAAAATGATTGAGAAACATTTATATAACGAAATATATAGATTATTTTAGAGGTGATGGCTTCTTGAACAAGGAAATGAAGAAACTTTTTAAGGATAAAAGATTCAGAAAAGAATTTGAAAGAAGTTTAGAGCATCAAAAAGAAGGATGGGGATTAGGAACTTTACTTGTTCTGTTAATTGCAGTGTGGTTGATGAGCAGATATGATTTACTTCCTGACATACCTTTAGCCGTTCTGGTTATAATTGTAATAATAGTTTATTTTTTATTCAGGAGAAGATAATGGAGTTATTGAAAAGGATAAGCAAGTTTTTTGGTGGGGCTTTTTTTGGAATTGGATTAACACTTTTATTATTTGGGATATTTGCTGGTTTTGTTATTGATGATGCAGAAGTATTAAGAGGGAGAGGAGGGGAGATAATTGTTGGAATGTTTTCTTCTCCTGAGTTTTTAGAATCTTTAATGCAGCGAGGGGAGAATTCAGGAAAAACATTAGAAGATGTTAAAGCTCTTTGCCAAAGCAATCCTGAGATTGAGGAGTGCAAAATTCTGAAACAATTAGAAGAAGACCCAAAAGCTTTTGTTGAAAGTAATCCTGATTTTAAAAAAGGAATTGATGACCTAAATAAGCAGATAGATGGCTTAGTTGATGGGCTAAATAATTTTAAACCTGCTTCTAAAGCTATTTTAGTTGGAAGTTCTGCACTAATTGTCCTTGGTTTAGTTTTTATATTTCTAGGCTATATGGACTGGAAAAAAGCATCTTACAAGGTTTCTGTTAAGGCAGCAATACTGACAGGGCTTGCAGCTATTTATTATAAACTTATACAGAAATTATTAATTGGAGATTTATTAGTGAATAAGATTAATCTAGGGGGGTTTCCTCTTGCACCAATAAAAGACTTTTTAGCTGGCTGGGTAAACCCTGTTTTTAATAAAATGTTTATTCTTTGCCTGGTTTTAACTGTGGTTTTTGTAATCCTAGGAATTGTGTTTTATTACCTTAAAGAGAAAGATTTAAAAAAGGGTAATAAAGGAAAATAGTATAATGATATCCCAACCTCCTCTCGATTCTAGTATACAGGAAGAAATCAAGAAAAAATTTGACCAAATAAAAAAAGATCTTGACAAATTTAAGGACTTATTATTAAAAGATTATAGGAAAAATCTTGTTGGTGTTGCATTATTGCCGCCAAAGCAGATTGATAAAAATTTTCAACCTTTGTATCCTGGAGAGAAACCTGAGGTTGTTGACAAAGATGCTATTGATGTTCTGGTTTTATTGAGCAATCCTGCAGATAAGAAAGTTAACAAGTATGATTTTGCAGACAAGGTGAGTATTGAAGCAGGAAAGATGGTTAAAGATGTCAATGATAAAATTAAACCTCAAGTTCTTTTATTGGATGAGCTAAAGGAAAACTGCTTTGACGGAAAATATGAGCTATTAAAACTAATAGCAATGGGCGCTACAATATATGATCCGAAAGATTTCTTAGCGGCAATAAGAATTGCTGAAGTTCATAAGTCAATGGTACTAAGAAAGTTTGACAAGTACATTGTAAGTTATGTTGCTGCGGGAAGCTTGTTCAGAGGGGATAAAAAGAGCAATGATATTGATGTTTATGTTGTTGTTGATGACACTGATGTTAAAAGAATGTCAAGGTTTGAGCTAAAAGATAAGCTAAGAGCAATTATTATTGGACAAGGAAGCGAAGCTTCAAGAGTTACAGGTGTTAATAAACAATTTCATGTACAGACTTACATATTAACTGATTTCTGGGAGAGTGTTAAAGATGCTAATCCTGTTATATTTACTTTCTTAAGAGATGGAGTTCCATTGTATGACAGAGGAGTATTTATGCCTTGGAAGCTATTGCTGAAGATGGGAAGGATAAAGCCCAGTTCAGAGGCAATAGACTTGCAGATGGATCTTGGAGAAAAATTATTGGAGAGAACAAGAGGGAAATTATTAAGCGTTGTTGGTGAGGATCTTTATTATGCAATGCTTAATCCTGCACAGGCAGCTTTGATGTTGTATGGTTTAAATCCTCCAACACCCAAAGAAACTATTAATCTATTGAGAGAAATTTTTGTTCAAAAAGAAAAAATATTAGAAGAAAAATATGTAAAGAATTTAGAGGAAATCAGAAAATATTACAAAGATATAGAGCATGGAACTGTCAAGGATGTTAAGGGGGCAGAGATTGATAGGCTGTTAAAGGGAGCAAATGAATACTTGCAGAGAATAAAGAAATTATTTACTGTTCTTGAAACGAGATTTGATACAAAGAAGATGAAAGATGTTGCGGATGAAGTTGAGTCAAGTGCAAAAGAACTGCTTGAATTTTATGAGGTTAAATCAGCAGACATTAATTCAGGTTTGAAGAAGCTTTTACAGGAAAAAAAGATTTCCAAGAAGCAATTTGAAAGATATGTTGAATTAAAGGATATGAGGAAGAAAAAGATGAACAAGGCAGAGTCGCAGAAAATAAGAAGAGTTGCAAAGATATTCATCAAGAATGCAGGGCAGAATATACAGAGCAGGAAATCGGGGCAGATAGAAAATTCAAGCTTTTTGATTAAACACGGTGATAAGAAAAGCAGGCTGTATTTATTTGAAAATGTGATGTTTATTGTTGCAGAAGGGAATGAAAAGAAAGATGTAATGAGGGTTGGGATAAGCAAAAACAGCTTTGAAGAGGCTAAAAAAGTAGACATAAAGGAATTCTATGATTACATTTCAGAGATTAGAAACCCTAAAATAGGGGAAATTACTGAAAAACATATAAAAGAACTTGAGAAAGTCCTTGGAAAAAAGGTAAGTTTATCAATGATGGGGTTTAAATAGAAATGCTTAAATATCTATCCATTTCTCCATGTGCACTGGGACAAGTCTTTCTTAAAATGTGGGGAAATAATCAAAATTCAATTAAAATTTCAGATTCATATTGTTATCATGCTCTTAAATGCCCTGATAGTGTAGTGGCCTATCATCCGGCCCTGTCGCGTTCAATAACATAGAAAGGCCGGGACCCGGGTTCGACTCCCGGTCAGGGCGGATTGGGCCGGTAGCTCAGCTTGGCTAGAGCACTTGGCTTTTAACCAAGGGGTCGCGGGTTCAAAAGGGATATGGACAATATTACGGAAAGTCCTGCTCGGCCCAACCTTTTAATAAAAAATGGCAAAAACAGAAATAAAATTTGATGTGAAGACGCACATACTTGTGCCAAAACATTTTTTAATGAAGAAGGAAGAAGTAGATGAGTTACTTCAAACTTACAACATTAAGAAAAAACAGTTACCTAAAATCAAGAAGACAGATCCTGCTATTGAAGGCATGGAAATTGAAAAAGGGGATGTTATTAAAATTTTAAGAAAGAGTCCAACTGTGGGGGAGACATTTTTTTACAGGGTTGTAGTGTAAGATGGTAAAGGGATATAAAGAATTAATTGGAGATTATTTTGCAGAGCATTCTATTGTTGAGTCTAACATAAAGTCTTTTAATAATTTCATGGAAAGAAGAATGCAGGAAATTATTGATGAGGCTAATGAGATTATACCTACAATTATTCCAAGTGAGGTTCAGGATTTTAAAATTAAATTAGGAAAAATAAAAGTTGAGAAGCCACAACTAGTTGAAGCAGACGGAAGCAAGAGAGATGTTTATCCTATGGAAGCCAGGTTGAGAAAACTAACTTATTCTGCTCCAGTTAATTTAAGCGTGAGCACTTATATAGATGGTGTTGAAAGGGAAACATTTACTGTAACAATAGGAAAGATTCCTGTAATGCTGAAATCAAAATACTGCCATTTACATAAGTTAGACAAAGATAAACTTGCAGAGGTGTATGAAGATTCTAATGACCCTGGTGGGTATTTTATATTAAATGGAAATGAAAGAGTTCTTATTGTTGTTGAGGATTTAGCCTCAAACAAATTATTTATTGACAAGGCAAAAACGGGACCGAGCAAGTATACTGCGAGATTATATTCTGAAAGAGGAAGCTATAGGATTCCTCATTTAATAGAGCAGATGAAAGACGGAGTTATTTACTTTTCATTTACAAGATTCAAGAGGATTCCTGCTGTTGCGATTATTAAGGCTCTTGGTTTGATTAAAGACCAGGAAATTTCAGAGGCTATTTCTAAAACAAAAGTTTATGATGATATTTTTATTAACCTTTATGAATGCATTGAGCTGAAAACACAAGATGATGCTTTGGAGTTCATTGCTAAAAAGATAGGCATTACACAATCAAGAGAAGAGAAAATTGAAAGGGCAACTGAAATGATTGATAAGTATTTATTCCCTCATCTTGGGGTTACGAAGGAAGACAGGCTTAAGAAAGCTTATACATTATGCAAATACATAAAGAGATTTCTTACAGTGAGCAAAGAGGGATTAACTTTAAGCGATAAAGATCACTACATGGACAAGAGATTAAAATTAAGCGGGGATTTATTGGCTGATTTATTCAGAGTTAATTTAAGAACATTAATACAAGATATGCTTTATAATTTCCAGAGACTTGTGAAAAGGGGAAAGTTCCAGTCAGTAAGAATAATTATAAGAGATCAGCTATTAACATCAAGAATAAAGAGTGCAATGGCAACTGGAGTATGGGTTGGGGGGAGAAAAGGAATAAGCCAGAACATTGACAGAACTAATTTTAGCGCTACTATTTCACATTTACAGAGAGTTGTAAGTTTATTGTCAACTACACAGGAAAATTTTGATGCGAGAGCATTGCATAGCACACATTGGGGAAGATTGGGACCAATTGAAACTCCTGAAGGTACTCCAATCGGGCTTAGGAAGAATTTAGCAATGCTGGCAAGCATATCACAAGAGGATGTTCCTGAAGACAAATTAAGGAAAGTTTTAGAATCATGCGGATTGAAACAAGATGGCTGATGTATTTTTAGATAATAGGTATATAGGAAATGTAGATAGTCCTAAAGAGTTCATTGCTAATGTAAGAGATAAAAGAGTAGGAGATAAGCTACTTGGAAGTATTAATTTGAGTTATGAAGAAAGATTAGATGAAATTTATATTGAGAGTTCTAAGGGAAGATTAAGAAGACCTTTGATAAGGGCTAAAAACGGAAAATCTTCCTTTACTGATGAGCATCTTAATAAATTAATCAACAAAGAGATAACTTGGGACAACTTAGTAAATGACGGAATAATTGAATATCTAGATGCATTAGAGGAAGAAGATACCTTAATAGCCTTAAAGGAAGAAGACCTAACAAATAAACATACTCACCTTGAGATAAGCCCAGTTGTAATACTTGGATTAACAACAAGTTTAATTCCTTATTCTAACTTTGGAAGCTCCTCAAGACTTATAAGAGGCAGCAAGATTCAGAAACAGAGCGTTGGGTTATATGCTTCCAATTTCTTGATGAGAATGGACACTGATGTTAGTGTTCTTCATTATCCTGAGAGACCTGTTGTTAAATCTTTCATGCATGATGTTATGAAATATGATAAGCATCCTGCAGGGCATAATGTTGTTATTGCATTAATGAGTTTTGAAGGTTATAATATGGAGGATGCTATTATCCTTAACAAGGGATCTGTGCAGAGAGGACTTGCAAGAAGCACTTATTTCAGACCTTATGATGCAGAAGAGTTAAGATATAGCGGTGGTTTAACTGATGAGATCCATATTCCTGATAAGGAAGTAAAAGGCTATAGGGCTGAGAAAGATTACAAATATTTAGAGAAAGATGGTGTTGTGTATAATGGCGCAGAATTAAGAGAAGATGATGTTATAATCGGAAGAACAAGCCCGCCAAGATTTTTAGGAGAGCTAGAAGAATTCAGCATTGCTGCAAGCACGAGAAGAGAAAGCTCTGCAACAATAAGACATGGAGAAGGCGGAGTAGTTGATATGGTTATTATTACAGAAAATGAAGAGGGGAATAAGATTGTTAAGATAAGATTAAGGGAGCAAAGAATTCCTGAACTTGGAGATAAATTTGCATCAAGACACGGACAGAAAGGAGTAGTAGGAATGATTGTTGATGAGCAGAATATGCCTTTTTCTGCTACAGGTATAAGACCGGATATTATTTTCTCTCCACACAGCATTCCAGGTAGAATGACTATCAGCCATCTTATCGAAGTAGTTGCCGGAAAAGTAGGAAGTTTAGGTGGAAGATATGTTGATGGAACAACATTTGATGTTGAGAATGAGGCTGACCTGAGAAAAGAGCTTGTTAGTCTGGGTTTCAAAGAAAATGGAACTGAGATCTTTTATAATGGAATGTCTGGAGAGAAATTCAGAGCCAGAATATTTGTTGGAAGTATGTATTATTTAAGATTAAAGCACATGGTTGCTAATAAACTACATGCAAGGGCATCAGGAAGAATCCAACTGTTAACAAGACAGCCTATTGAAGGTAGAGCAAGAGGTGGAGGATTGAGAGTTGGAGAAATGGAGAAGGACTGCTTTGTTGCACATGGGGCTAGTTTGATGCTGAAGGAAAGATTTGATTCAGACAAGACAATTGTTCATGTATGCGAGAAGTGCGGTATGCTTGCAATCAATGATACATTTAAGGGAGTAAGACATTGCCTGAAATGCGGAAGTAATGTAGAAATAACATCTGTTGAGCTAAGTTATGCTTTCAAATTATTAATGGATGAATTAAAGTCATTGTGCGTTTATCCAAGACTAGTGTTAAAGAGCAAATATTGAAAATGGCAGAAGAATATATTTACAAGAAAGTAGGAAGCATTTTTTTCGGCTTACTAGGACCTACCGTAATAAAGAAGATAGGAAGTGTAAAGATTGTTACACCAGAGCTTTATGATAAAGAGGGATATCCTGTTGACGGTGGTTTAATGGATGTAAGACTTGGCGTTATTGATCCTGGTTTAAGATGTAAAACTTGCAATGGAAAATTAAAGGAATGTCCTGGCCATTTTGGGTATATGGATCTTGCAAGACCGGTTATTCATATAAAATATGTAAGACCAATATTAACACTCTTGAAATATACATGCAGAGAATGTGCAAATGTTTTGATGAATGAGGAAGACATTAAGAAAAAGAAGACTTTGAAAGAAACAGGGAAGTGTCCACACTGTCAGGCAAAACAATTTAAGATTAAACTTGAAAAACCAAATAACTATGTTGAGAATGATGTAAGATTAAGCCCTATTGAGATAAGAGCAAGACTTGAAAAAATTTCAGATGATTCTGTGAGAATGTTAGGGATTAATCCAGAGTATGCAAGACCTGAATGGATGGTTCTTACATTATTACCTATTCCTCCAGTTACTGTGAGACCAAGTATTACTTTAGAGTCTGGAGAAAGATCAGAAGATGATTTAACACATAAACTGGGAGATATTGTAAGAATTAACCAGAGATTGTTTGAAAATATAAATGCTGGAGCTCCTGAAATTATTATTGAAGATTTATGGGACTTACTGCAATATCACATTACTACATATTTTGACAATGCTATTTCTCAAGTGCCGCCTGCAAGACATAGGTCAGGACAGCCATTGAAGACATTGTCCGAGAGAATTAAAAGTAAAGAGGGAAGATTTAGATATAACCTGGCAGGAAAGAGAGTTAATTATGCTGCAAGAACTGTTATCAGTCCAGATCCTAAAATAAAGTTCAATGAAGTTGGAATTCCTAAGATAATTGCAATGGAACTAACGGTTCCTGAGAAAGTTACGTCGTGGAATACAGAATGGCTGAAAAAACTTATAGAAAATGGACCTGAAAACTATGTTGGTGCTAATTATGTTATAACTGCTGATAAAAAGAAAAGAAAGATTACAGAAGAAACAAAAGAGCAGATACTTACTGATTTAGTTCCTGGATGCATTGTTGAAAGGCATTTGATGGATGGAGATGTTTGCGTGTTTAACAGGCAGCCAAGTTTGCATAGAATGAGCATCATGTGCCATAAGATAAGAGTATTGCCTGGAAGATCATTCAGATTAAATCCTGGGGTATGTACTCCGTATAATGCTGACTTTGATGGGGATGAGATGAACTTACATATTCCTCAGACAGAGGAAGCAAGAGCAGAAGCTGAGATTTTAATGCAGGTGCAAAGCCATATTATTACTCCAAAGAATGGGTTTAATGTTATTGGATGCACAAATGATGCTATAACTGGAAATTATTTATTAACAAGAGATTTGAAGTTATCGAGGGAAGATTCAATTCAACTACTGTATTCTATTGGTGTTAAAGAATTTAACCTGAGCAAATCAAAAGAATTAGATGGAAAGGAAGTATTCAGCGCTTTATTACCCAGAGACTTTGATTTTATAGGCAATTCAAAAGATGGAAGAACGGTGAAGATAGAGAGAGGAAAATTAGTAGAGGGAATTATTGATAAATCAACTATTGGAGAGGACAATGGTACTTTAATAAGAGCATTATATGCCAAGTATGGGGAAGACATTGGGATTGATTTACTTGGAAAGTTATTCAGACTAGGAATTGCAGTTTTATTAAGGACAGGATTTACAACTTCTATTTCAGATACTGATCTGCCAGAAGATGTTTTGCAGAAAAATAAGAGTTTAACTGTGCAGACTGAGAAGAAAGTTGATGAATTAATCCAGCAGTTTAAGAATGGAAAATTAGATGCAATGCCTGGATTGACTGTGAAAGAGACATTAGAGAAAATGATACTACAGAATTTAAACAGCTTAAGAAATAAGATTGGAGAAGTTGTATTTGAATCAATACCTGAAGAGAATTCAACAATATTAATGGCTAAATCAGGAGCTACTGGAAATATATTGAATGTTGCACAGATGGCAGCATCTGTAGGACAGCAAGCTTTAGGTGGAAGCAGAATAAGAAACGGATATAGAGACAGAACTATTGTTGCTTTTGAAAAAGGAAGTTTAAGCCCTTCTGCAAAAGGTTTTGTTTATGGGGGTTATAGAGATGGGTTATCACCAACTGAATATTTTTTCCATGCAATGACGGGAAGGGATTCTCTGATGGATACTGCTCTAAGAACACCTAAATCCGGATATTTGTATAGAAGATTATCAAATGCTTTACAGGATTTAAAGATAGAATATGATTCAACTGTTAGAGATGCAAATGGAAACATAGTGCAGTTCAAGTATGGTGATGATGGAATTGATGTTCACAAGAGCGAGGGTGGAAAAATTAATGTGCAGAAAATTGTGAAAGAGGTTGCGACATATGGCTAAATCGATATATGATGAATATCCAGAACTTCATCAGAAATTACTAGACGAAGTTAGAAAAGGAGTAGAAGATAACAAGCTCAAAGGGGATCAAGTAAAGAAAGTATTAGACAGAGTCAGGGATTCATTTGAAAGTTCAAAAATAAGCCCAGGAGAAGCAATAGGAATTGTTACTGCTGAAAGTATTGGTGAGCCAGGTACACAGATGAGTCTTTCAAAGAATGAGAGAATAATTATAAAAATTAAAGACAGGATAAAGATTGTTAGAATTGGAGAATTTTTAGATGGTTTAATGAATGCAAATGGCGCTTTTAGCTTTAATAACACTGAAATACTTCCTTTAAATGATTATGAACTTTATGTTCCAAGCATAAATCAGGAAGAAAAAATTGAATGGAAAAAAGTTGTTGAGTGCAGCAGGCATAAATGCAAAAAAAATTTAATGAAATTGACAACTTCTTCTGGAAGAGAGATAACAGCAACGGATAACCATTCTTTTGTTGTAAGGAAGGATAATCAAATAGTTCCAATTATGGGAAAAATTTTAAATGTCGGAGACAGGATACCTGTTATTAAATATCTTCCAGAACACTGTATTAAGGAGATTAAAACATCCGACTATATTAAAATTTCTGAGAATTCGAGATTTAAATTGATAGAGGATAACGGATTATTGTTTAGGGAAAAGACACATTCAAAGCGCATACCTGATGTTATAAAATTAGATAATAAATTCGGATGGTTTATTGGGGCTTATTTAGCTGAAGGCAATGCTACAAATGGGCAAGTTTCATTATCTAATATGGATGATAATTTTATGAATAACGCTAAGGAATTCGTTTCTTTTTTAAACTTAAGATATAAAGAAGAGTATAATCAAAGAGGATTTTCTCTTTCAAGAGATTTAAAGATAAATTCTTCTCTATTAGCAAATTTCTTAATAAATTCATGCAAAACTGGTTCAGCAATGAAAATTGTTCCTGAATTTGCTTATAGTGCTGAAGAAGAATTTGTCTCTGGGCTATTAAAAGGATATTTTGATGGAGATGCAAATTTTCATGTGTCTGGGAAAATGATCAGAGTTTCTTCTAATTCTAGAGAATTAAGAGACGGTATAGCTTTACTTTTAAATAGGTTTAACATTTTTTCTTATAAAACTGAAGATAATCAATACTGGCTACTAATTCCTTACAAGTATGCTCCGCTATTTTTGCAATATATTGGAAGCGATATAGAATATAAAAGAGAAGATTTGGAGAAACTAGCTGGAATGGCCAGGAAATTTTGGAATGAAACTTCCCAGGATTATACAGATATGATTTCAGGATTTGGAAATTTATTCTATGATACTGCCAAAAAAGTCGGAATGAGCACGAGGTATGTCAATAACTTTACTAAGAGGCAAAAAATAGGGAGAACTGCTTTATTCAGATATATCAAGAAATTTGAATTATTATCTAAAGAAAATAATGTTGATATTTCCAATGAATTAGTCGTTATGAACAGAATGTTTAATTCTGATGTTGTCTGGGATGCAATAGAGAAAATTGAGCAGGTTCAGAATGACGGTTTTGTATATGATTTGTCTGTTCCGGGGTTGGAAACATTTACCACATTTGAAGGAGTTATAACTCATAACACATTAAATGTATTCCACTTTGCAGGTGTTGCTGAAGTTGCTGTTACATTAGGTCTGCCAAGACTTATTGAGTTGTTAGATGCGAGAAAAGAGCCAAGCACTCCGAGAATAGAAGTTCATTTAGACAAAGAAATTGCAAAAGATCCAGTTAAAGTAAAGAAAGTTGCAGCTACTATTAAAGAAACTAAACTAGCAGAAGTTGTTGATGAGTTTTCTGTAAATATGTCCCAGTCAAGAATAGAAATTTATCTTAACAAACTGAAGATGAAAGATTTTGTTATTACTGAAGCGCAGCTTGTAAAAATAATAGGTGATTCTTTAAAAAATATTGATGTGAGAGCAAACAAGGATTTCATATCTATAAAACTAAAAGCAGAGCAGTTTGAATTAAAAGAGTTATATCAATTAAGAGAAAAGGTAAGGGAACTTCATACTAAAGGAGTTAAAGGAATAAAACAAGTATTGCCTATAAAGAGGGATAATGAATTTATAATTATATGCGTTGGTAATAATCTTAAAGATGTAATGAATGTAGAGGGTGTGGATTTTAAAAAGACAGTAACAAATGATGTGTTTATGACACAAACTATACTTGGGGTTGAAGCAGCAAGACAAGCAATAATGAATGAAGCAATTGAAGTTATTGAAAATCAAGGGCTAGATATAGATATAAGACATATTATGTTATTAGCAGATGTTATGACCTCTGTTGGATCTATAAAAGGTATAACAAGAAGCGGTATAACTGGTGAGAAAGAAAGTGTGCTGGCAAGAGCCAGTTTTGAAACGCCTATAAAACATATAGTTAATGCAACTCTTAAGGGAGAGGAAGATAAATTAAATTCAGTAATTGAGAACGTAATGTTAAACCAGGAAATACCTGTTGGAACAGGATTACCAAGTTTAATTGCTAAAATAAGGGATATGAAAAAATGAAAGATTTAAGAGAAGCTTTGAAAGAAGGAAAAATAGTAGTTGGGACAGAGAAAACTCTAAAGAAATTAAAGAAGGGAGAGGTAAAAAATGTTTACATCTCCAGCAACTGTCCTGAAGAGGTTAGAGGAGATATAGAGCATTACTGCAAAGTGTTTAATGCAAAATTGAATAAAGTAAAAGAGACTAATGAGGAACTCGGAGTTATATGCAAAAAACCTTTTTCTATCAGTGTTTTGAGCTTTTAAAATGATATATTCTAATGACACAATTCAGCAAATAAATTTGTTTGAAAAATTGACACATTCTAAAGTGAAGGATATGCATTCTCATAATGAAATTTTAGTCTTTATAGTTGATAATGGGGCAAAGGCTATAGGAAAAGAAGGGAAAAATGTAAAAAAGATATCTTATTTAATGAAGAAAAAAATAAAAATAGTTGAATATACAGAAAATAAGGTTAATTTTATAAATAGCCTAATTTACCCTTTGAAGGCTGAAATTACAGACAAAGGAAGTTTTTTAGAAGCTAAAGGAGATACAAAGACAAAAGCCTTGTTAATAGGCAGGGATGGCAAAAACCTAAAGTTTTATAATACCCTATTAAAGAAATATTTCAATATTGAAATGAAAGTAGTTTAAAATGGGAAACAAATCAAATGGATTGAATGCAGGAAAGAAGCTTAGAGATAAAAGGAAGAAGTTTAGATGGAATAATAAATGGTATACAAGAAGTACTTTAAATCTTAAAGCAAAGTCTGATCCATTAAAAGGAAGTCCTCAGGCTAAAGCTATTGTTCTGGAAAAAACACAAAGAGAAGCTAAGCAGCCTAACTCAGCGATGAGAAAATGTGTTATCGTTCAATTAATTAAGAATGGAAAGAAAATTGGAGTTTTTGTTCCTGGATATAATGCTATCAAAATGATAAATGAGCATGATGAAGTTGTTGTTGAATGCATCGGAGGGCCAATGGGAAAATCTAAAGGAGATATTCCAGGGATTAGATGGCAGGTTATAAAAGTTAATGATCAAAGTTTAAATGCCTTAATCAGAGGAAAGATAGAGAAGGGTAGAAGATGAACGGGTTTGAGAGAGGAAAATCTGGAGGAGATGAAAGTGCTCATGGAGAATCTTTAGGAAGAGCGGAGTATGTGGAAAAATGAGTAATGTAGGGGGGGTTGAATATCATATGAGTACTGATGCAGAAGCTGATATGTTAATGTATGGTGATTTAAGTACATTAGTTACTGACTTAAGCCATATGCTACCTGGTCAAAAATGTTTTATTAGAGGAGGTGTAAGAGCTTATTCTGAAGAAGACTTAAGACTTAAAAAATCTAGGGAGGTGTTAGAGAGACGTTTACCTCAAGGATATAGAGTAGAGATTAAAGTAGATTTGTCGAGTGGATTAAAAAGTTTATTTGTTTATAGAGAAGTTAAGGAAAAACCATATAATGCTTACGATCCAAAAATGGTGATGGGACCATGAAACTATTTGATACTTGGGATACAAACATTGGAATTGAAGATAGAGGCTTAGTCAACTATGTCAATCTTTCTCCGATTTTAGTCCCTAAAACAGGCGGAAAAAATACAGTTGTTAGATTCTGGAAAAGCAAATATTCAATTGTTGAGAGATTAATGAACAAGCTAATGGTTCCTGGACATAAGGGAAAGAAGCATAAATTAACTTCTGGAAAATGCACTGGAAAAAGCCATACTGTTTATAACATTGTTTTTGACGCTTTTAAAATCATTGAAAATAAAACAAAGAAAAATCCTATTGAAGTTTTTGTCAAAGCTATAGAAAATTCAGCACCTAGAGAAGAAATAACTACAATAGAGTATGGAGGAGCTAAATATCCTCAGGCTGTTGACTGCTCTCCTCAAAGGAGAATAGATATTTCCTTAAGAATGATGGTTCAGGGAGCATATCAGAAGTCTTATGGGAAGAAGAAGAAAATGGTGGATGCACTGGCAGAAGAGATAATGGCTGCTTATAACATGGAACAGGGAAGTGCTGCTATTTCTAGGAAATTAGAGCTTGAAAGACAAGCAGATGGTAGCAGGTAAATAAAAAACTTTAAAAAGGGTATTTATAGATTTTAAATAAGAATGGCAGAACTTAAACAGATTGTGAAGATATACCAAGATTACTTAGATGGGAATAAATCTGTTTTTAAGGGTCTAATGAAGATTAAAGGCGTTGGCTTTATGTTTTCAAATGCTATTTGTAATATTTTAGAGCTAGATAAGGATAAAAAAATAGGGGAACTGAGCGAGAAAGAGATTGAGAGCATAAACAAGGTTTTAGAAGATCCTACCAAGCAAGTTCCTGTGTGGATGCTGAACAGAAGAAATGATTATGAATCTGGGAATAATTTACATTTAATGTCTTCAAAACTTAAATTAAATCATGAGATGGATATTAAGAGATTAAAACAAGTTAAATCTTACAGAGGATTAAGACATGCATGGGGATTACCATTAAGAGGTCAGAGAACAAGAGCACACTTCAGAAAGGGCAGTGCAGTTGGAGTATCAAAGAAATCACAAGTTCAGCCAGCTAAGAAGAAAGAAGCAGCACCTGCTAAGAAAGCAGGAGGCAAGAAGTAAAATGGGTTCTATTAAAAAAATAAGGAAGAAGTATGAAACACCTATGCACCCATGGAAGAGAGAAAGAATAGAAGCTGAAAAAGTATATGTTAATGAATTTGGATTAAAAAATAAAAAAGAATTGTGGAAGATGCAGTCTCTTTTAAGAGGAGTTACAAAACAAATAAAGAGACTTGCAACTTTGGATACTGAGCAATCAAAAAAAGAGCAGACACAATTGTTAAAGAGATTAGCAAGTCTTGGATTAGTTGGTAATGATGCAAAAATGAGTGATGCTTTGACTTTAACAACAAAAGATATTCTTTCAAGGAGACTTCAGACTATTTTATTTAAAAAGAATTTAGCAAGAACTGTTAAACAGGCAAGACAGCTTATAATACATGGGCATGTTACAGTAAGAGGGAATAAATTGACAGTTCCTTCCTACATTGTTAAAAAAGATGAAGAGGGGAAAATTGGTTTTAAACCTGGTTCTCCATTAAGCAAGGAAGATCATCCTGAAAGACCTAAGGAAACAAAAGAAAATGAATTAAAAAGGAAAAGCACAATAATAAAAAATGAAGAGAAGGAAGAGATAAAAGTTAAAAAAGAAAAAGAAATAAAGAAACATGGAAAAGAAAGACCAAAGGCCGATAAGTAATCCAAGACAAGGAAGCTATTCAAGAAATGAAAGAGTCCTTAGATGGGGAGTAGTTCATATTTATGCGAGTTACAATGATACTCTCATTCATATTACGGATGTTACAGGAAGCGAAACTATAGGGATTGCTAGTGGTGGAATGATGACTAAAGTTCATAGATTAGAAAGTAGCCCCACTATTGCAATGTCTGCGGCTAAGAAAGTAAGCGATCTTGCAAGAGATGCAGGGATAAATGCCTTACACATCAAAATAAAAGCACCTGGAGGACATGAAGGACCACATAACCCCGGACCTGGAGCGCAGGCTGTTGTAAGAACATTATCAAGAAGCGGCTTTAGAATAGGGGTTATAGAAGATGTTACACCAATTCCACATGATGGATGCAGAAAGAAGCATTTTAGAAGAGGAAGGAGAGTATAATGAAAGTAGAAGTTATAAATAAATCAGAGAATGAACTTGTTTTTACTATTGATAATATTAATCCTGTAATAGCAAATACTCTTAGAAGAACAATCTTTGTTGAAGTCCCGGTTATGGCAATAAAAGAAGTTGAATTCAGAAAGAACAGTTCAGCTTTATTTGATGAAATTCTTTCTCATAGACTTGGGTTAGTTCCTTTAACTACTGATTTAAAATCTTATAATTTACCTGATGAATGTAAATGTAAAGGAGAGGGATGCGCGCTATGCCAGGTCGAATTGTTTTTATTTTTGAAAGAAGAGGGCATGGTCTATTCTAAAGATATTGATAGCAAAGATCCTAAAATTAAACCTGCTATTGCTGAGATTCCTATTGTTGAATTAAATAAGGGGCAGAAATTAGAATTTGTTGCTACTGCTGTTTTGGGAAGAGGAAAAGAGCACATGAAATTCAGCCCAGGTCATATTTACTATAAAGGATATCCTGAATTTAATATTGAGAATAAAAGTAAAGCTAAAGAAGCTATTAAATTGTGCAAAGGTCTATTAGTTGAGAAAGGAGACAAAGTTGAGATTACTGATTTTATGAAATGGAATGATGCATGCGAGCAGTTTTGCGAGGAGAATGGAGTTAAGATAAACTACAGCGATACTAAATTTATATTTTTCTTAGAAAGCTGGGGGCAATTAGAACCAAAAGAAATTGTTATGACTGCTTTAGATATTTTAGATAAGAAATTAATAGATTTTGAAAAGAGTTTTTCTAAAGCAAAGTAAATTAAAGCTATTTCTCTTATTAATTTTATGCGGGAATGCCGGAGTGGTCAAACGGGCATGAGTTTTGCAAAAAACTGCCAAGCTAAGGACCATGTGACTTAGTGTCTACCTAGGTTCGAATCCTAGTTCCCGCAATATGTCTTAAAGTATAGAGGGAGTATTATTTTTCAAGCATTTTGTTAATTTCTTTAATTAATTCTTTACATCTTTTAACAGCTTCTTTGGCAGTTTCAAAATCCATCTTTCTTCCATAATAAACTAAAGAGTTTCTCTTAAACCTGCAGTCATCAAAAATTCTAAATAGACTATCTTTATTCATAACGTCTCTTAAATAGAAACCTAAACAAATATGATTTCCAACTTTATAGCCGTTAAGCAAAACCAAAGCATGCATTAATTCTACAAGAGAGGAATAATAACCCTCAAAAATATAATTGGCATTATTTTCATCTATTTTATTCCTGCTTAAAAATTGATTTCTTCCAGAAGCAGTATCAATTAATGATTTAGCTTTAGCTTTATCCTTACTTACTGAAATAGATGAATTACTTTCAATACAATCTTTCCATGAGCTTTCTTTCATTTAAACACCTCTACAAATCCGTTAATTATGATCCCATTTAAAATATTATTAGCTAATTCCTTGTTTTCAATAGTATTAATATTTTTATAAACAAAAACATGTATTTTCCTCTGTAATAGTTTTTCAAATTTCTCCAGATTAAGTTTCTTTTTTGAAGCTGTTTCTATATAAATGTCAATGTCTGAATTTTCTAAATCTTCCCCCTTGGAGTATGAACCAAAAATTACAATATTTGGATTGCTTAATTCTTCTATGAGAAAATCTGTTAGTGTGGAGATATTTTTTATATTAAATAGCCTCTTCTCTAATAAAAATTGTTTTGAAGCTCTGTTGGCTAAAAATACCCTTATATTGGCAATTTCAGAACTAGTGAGTATACTTTCTTTTTCTAATTCTTTTGTATATCTGATTACTGAAGGCAAAGGAACTTTTACAATTCTTTCTATTTGCCTTACTCTTAATTTTATAGTAGGATTTAAGAAAAAGTATTCTTTTATTTTATCTTTGATATTATTATTTTTCATATGATAATTTATATTATCAACTGGTATTTAAATGTTTCTGTTAAATTCTAGTTCCCGCAAAATTAATCTAAGTCTAAGGTTTTTCTTATTTCATGGATTTCTTCCATTGCGGAGTCGCCTTCAAATAATTTTCTTGTGTATTCTGGATTTCTTGCTTTCTTTCCCCACGGTGTTTGCAATAATTTAGTTTTCATCCCTGGATCTATATCTTCACTTACAGCTACATAAACAAGGAATATTAGTCTTGACTCAAGTAAGCTTCTGAGGTCTGTATTTTCACATCCTTCCCTTGGATCTATTGATACTCCGTGCAATTCTAACCTGTCTAATGAAATAAGGGCTGAGGTTAAATCATAATATGCCGTTCTTGAAGCTTCTAATAAATCTAGTGGGTCTGGTGCATTCATAGCATCATAAAACCTATTGTTTGAGCCTATAGCCTGGTTAAGGTACCGTGCTTCCCCTTCTAGTTCTTCTTGACTCAACATTTTGATTATACAATCTGGAACAATAATATTTATATGCTTTTCCTTACTTTAAAGTGGTATGATTGACGAAAAAGCTGTGAGAAATTCTTTTGGCTTAGTAAGAAAGGACATAAATAGCCTGAAAGACGGGTTTTCTAAATTAAATGGGGTTGAGAACAGGATAACTAAGGTAGTGGGCAATTCCTTTGAGCTGATTAAAAAAGATATTATAGAATTGCAGGATAATTTAGCAGATTTAGCAGATTATACTGAGAGTTTGAGCAGCTTAAGAAAGGATATGGAGAAGGCAATTAATGAGAGGAATAAAGAGATTAATATGCTTTTGAGCAATGTTTCTGAGATCAGAGAAAGAGTAAATGATTCAAGGAAAATCAATGTTGATGATATAAAGGACAAGATAAAAGAATTTGAGAGGTCTTTAACTGAAATTGACAGGAAAATAGTTATTAAAGGGGATATTAAAACTTTTAGCGATTCTATTTCTTTATTAGAAAAAGAAGTTTTTGGGATAAGGAAGGATATTGAGGATTATAAAAATGAAATTGATAATGATGTTTACAATTTAGGTGATAGGTCTAAAGAGCTGAATAAAAAAGTTGAGGATAAATTAAAAGAATTTGATAAGATTAATTTAAAGAAGGAAGTTGATGAGTTAAAAGATAAAATTGCAAATAGTAAAACCGGGTTAGAAAAACAGATTAAAGATGCTAATGCTGAGAATGAAAAGAAACTGGGAAAACAAATTAAAGAAAGACTAGAAAAACAGATTAAAGAATTTAATAATGACGTTGAAAAGAAACTTGAAAAACAGGTTAGAGAAAGACTAGAAAAGCAAATTAAAGATGCTAATAATAAATTTGAATATGAGATAGATGGAGTTAATAAAAAGATTGAGGATAAATTAAAAAATATTGATAAGAGCAAAGTAGAGCAAAAGATTAATGATTTAAGAGATAAATTAGAAAATCTTGACAATAATGAAGTCGAGAAAAAATTAGAAAAGCAGGTTAGAGAATTTAACAATGAAATTGGAAAGAAACTTGAAAAACAATCTAAAGATGTTAATAATAAATTTAAAGATGAAATAGATGAGATAAAAGAATCTATTGAGAGCTTGAGAGATGCTATAAAATCTGCTAATAGGGTTGAAGTTAAAAAAGAAAAGAAAGAAGAGAAAAAAGAAGTAAAGAAAGATGGAAAAGACGGAAAAGAAGAAGTGAAGGAAGAGAAAAAAGAAGGAAAGGGCATATTTGAGAAGATTGTAGACTTTTTAGCTGAAGAAGATGACTAAAGCAATTAGAGAAGCATATACCAGAGTCAAGAGAGAAGAGGATTTTGTTTCTTCTAAAAAAAGACTTTTACTTTATGATTTGTATTTTATAATTGATGGCTGTGTTTCTGAACCTATTTTAGAAGGCACAATTTTGTCTGATTTTAGGATAGGCTTACTGGAAGTGAGCATTCGGTCCGGAATTGTTTATTATAAAAGAGGAGATTAAAATGCTGTTGGGAAAACCGTTTTTTTCTCTATTTTAGGTCCCATATAGTTTCTTATCGGTATTGATTCTAATAAATCTTCTACTTCTTCTGGTTCTCCAAGTGCGAGCCTTATTGTTCTAAGAAAAGGGCTTTTGTGTTGTGATGCATACATTGCTTGAACATATCTTCTGTCCCATGCTGCAACTTCAATTTTCATTAATTCCCCTTCTCTAATACTAACTATCGGGTCACTTTTTTGAGAATAGCCTAATTTTTCAGATAAAGAGAATACTGTTGCTCGACATTCTTCCTGTGTTCCAAAAGGTGTAACCCATTTATATAATTTCCATCCTGCCATTTGAATTTTGATTGAAAAAAGCTTATAAATTTATCTTAAACACTGTATTAGACGGAAGGGCCATATAAATGAGAATTGAATTAATATACTTTGAAATCCTCTTTTTATTACACAATTAATTAAATATTAGTTTTTCTTGAATTAGTCTATGGGGGTCTATTTTGTAGATAAGGGATATATAGAAATTGCATTATATCCTTGGTTTGAGCGGGAATTACTAGCGTTGGGCTGTTCAAGGGGACTAAGAGGACATTATATATTACCTTCTTCTAATAATTTAATAGGTATTGATTTAGTTTTTGAGGAGAAAGCAGAGGGAATATGGGGAATTACTCATGAGAATGGCGCTGCGCTTGGATTATGGGAGCTAGAAACAAGAGACCCTGATGGATTTTTTCATGATGAAACCCTTTTTTATTTTTTAAGATTTGAAAATGAAAGAAGAGGGAGAGGGGAAGATTTAGACTGGCGTTCAAGACTAGGAATGTAATTTTACAACTCAATTATTCTTTTTTCATCATTTTTTCTATTTCTTCTTTTCTTTTCTGCTCTTCAATCTTTTTATTTCTGTAGTAAAGACCAAGGAATCCACCTATGATTAATATACCTGCAGCTACTGGCAAGAACTCTTTGACACTTCCTATACCACCTATTACTGCACCTGTTAAGGCATTGAAGAATCCTTTTTGTTCTTCCTGCTGTGGTGTTTCTGCTATTGGAGCTTCTTCTGGTATTACAGGTTGTTCTTCTATAATCTCTTCTTCTATTTCCTGAGGGGGATTTGGTGAGTAGATATTTGAGCTTCCTCCAGATGAAATTCCAGCACTGCTTGTACTTCCTCCACTTGATGGGCTTGAAGATGTTGGAGTGTATGAAACGAATTCAGTGAAGTGTTTAGTCCATACTATCATGTCTGCTCCTGATGTTGTATAACAATCCCCCTCACTTACTATGCTGTTTGGATCTGCTAATTCTGAGGCTGAGCATGCAGTTATTTCATTGAATGCTTCATTAAATATGTAACCTGCGTTCTTCCCTGCCTGATTTGGCAATGTTATTTTAACAGATTTATCAAATGTCAGCATTACATTTTCACTTCCAACTTCAATTACTAATTCTGCATTTCCGTTAGTTACATTCTTTCCTGAATTTTCTTTCACTGTCGGCAATGTGATTAAACCGTTCCAGTCATCATTGCCCTGGATTATTGTTCCAAGAGGTATTTCTACTGAGTATGTTACAGAGCCGGTATTTCTTGTTAATGTTAATTTATTAGTGCTCAAGTTTAATGTTTTATTTACTGTTACCAATGACATCAAGTTTAATACTACTGGTTTTTCTCCATCATCATTAATTTCAATTTCTTTTAAATTATTTACATTAGACTGGTCAATAACAATATCTTCATCTGGATTTGTTACATCTATTTTTCCAGTTGTGTTATCTACTACTGCCGGAGGTATTGTTTTTTTGACTGTAACTTCGAAAACTTTTGTTTTTTCACTTAAACCTTTCTTTATTGTTGATGTTAACTTTACATCTTTGTCTACTGAATTTCTTGTAACTGAGCCGTTTAATGAGACTACATTAGTGTTATTTGATTCCCAGGAAATTGAGACGCTTTCCAAGCTTTTCAAGTTTTCAGGAAGGTATACATTACTTACAATTTTATCCAATGAAGGATTTCCGTTTAATACTCTTTTAGTTGTTAGAGCATTATATGCTTCATCTACTAAGATTTCATCTATGTTTGCTTGTGACTGTGTTATTGTTATAGATTCTGATTCTGTTATTAACTGGTTATTATTTGTTATTACAGCTTCTATGTCTATTTCATTCCCTATGAAGGATGAAGGAAGTAAAGGGGTTTTAATTAAGAAGGTATATGTAACTGAGCCTGAGGTTGTGAAAGTACTGCCATAACCATACCCGTATCCGTATCCATAGCCGTAACCGTAGCCATACCCAAATCCTGGTGAGAAACCTGAAACTTCTTTATTTTTAAATTCTAAAAAGTTACAACCTGAGACTATATCATTATTTACCTGACAGGTTACCTCATTATTAAATTTTAAATCTATCTGACTGATATGCGGGGTTTCTCCATCATTGTAGTTAACTTTTAAGGTAAATTCTTTTTCTGTTTCTGTGCTTATGTCAATATCTTCTATGTCTAAGTTAACACTAATAGCTCTTACAGGACCTGCTAAAATCAAAAGAGAAATGATAACTGCTGTGAATAAAATACTTAACAGATTTTTAATTATATTCTTTTTCCTACTTCTTTTTAATACCACAAGGTAATAAATAACACTTTATATTTAAAGTTATTCTATTTTGCGTCAGTCAAGATTCTATCAATGCTTGAGCTTATCCTTGTTTTTATTACTCTTTCAAATCTTTCTTCATCCCATCTCATCAGCTCAGCTGCATCTTTGTAATGCTCTCTTCTAAAATATGCTATCCCCTGCAAGACAGGTCCACCTTGGAATAGACGATGCACGGCTTGTACACAGCATCCATAAGCTATACCACTTATTACTGTTTCTGTTATTCCTTCTGCAATAGCTCTTTCTTTTGCTGCGAGAAATTGTGATGCATAACTTCTAGTTGTTAATTCAGGCATTACCTTCATCCTTGGGATTAATACTCCAATTCTGGGGTAGATTTCTTCCCCTCCAGGAAGATAATAAACTATTGGTGCTTCTATGATTGCTAGAGCAATTCTATCAAAAATATCAGAAATATACCTGGCTCCGTTTCTTACATAGTTCATTTCTGTGTGAATAACTACTAAACATTTCATAAAGGAGAATTATTTAGGAAAGTTTTTAAGCATTCTTTAATATAAGGCAATGTGGATTCTTCAAAAGTTCTTTGAATACTTTCTTCAGCAGTTGCTCCTGGAATTGTCCTTACTATCTTAATTCTTTGAGTCTCTCTTTCAGCTAATATTTGATAGCCTTCTTCAACCCTTCTTCTAAAACCATCACCCGCATTTTCAAGTCTTGTACCGTCTTCTTGAGCGAATCTGTCTAGGCAAAGCAAAGTTAATTCAGGGTATATTCCATCAGTGGCCCAATCGTTAAGAGCAGTTACAATGTCTAAATCTAATCCTCTTCCATATGCCTGATAAGCTGTAGTTGAATCAGTATACCTGTCACATATGACTACTTTTCCTTCCCTTAGACTAGGCATTATAACTCTTCTTACTAAATTAGCTCTTGCAGCTTCATACAAAAATAATTCTGTTAAATCTTCTATTTCATTTTCCGGGTCTAATAAAAGAGTTCTTACTTTTTCTGATAAAGGATCTCCTCCTGGTTCTCTAATAGAAGTGAAGTCAATTCTTTCAGATGTTAAATAATTTACAGTTAAGTAAAATTGTGTACTTTTTCCAGCTTTGTCTGAGCCTTCAAATGTGATAAATTTACCGTTCATAATCAACAAAAGAGTATGTTACTACTTCTCCATTTGTTCTCGTATAACTTCTTTCTCTCCTGGTTATTTCTTTCCATTCACTCCCTAATTCAGGAAAGAAAGTATCTCCTTGATAGGACCTATGAATTTCAGTTGCTTCTATTCTCTTGGTTAAGTTATGAGCCAGAGCTAACATGTAAAGACTATGTCCTCCACCAATATAAGCAACTTCAGGATTTATAAATCTGGCAGTTCTAACGGCTTCTTCAAAATCATAGACTACACCTTCTCCTTTGGTATCAAGAGTTGTATCATGAGTAAGAACTATTCTTTCTCTCCCAGGAAGGGGCTCTAGGAATTGGGATGTTCTTCTTCCAACTATTACTGCTTTGCCTTTTGTGTGGTCTCTAAATCTTTTTCTGTCTGCTTCAATACTCCATGGGATCTTTCCTTTATTACCCATAACTCTTCCTTCAGCGTAAGAAACAATTATTCTTAGTTCAAAATCCATGATTATGTTATTTAAAATTTTTATTTAAACATTTATATTGAGAAAAGATTATTTAGAGATATAGTTTTCAAATTATGCGGTTAATTTAATAAAATTGGATTGGATATTAACTAAAAGAGATGTTTCAAAGAAAATTGAAGTTTTTAATTAGATTTTAATAACTTTCTTATTTAATTAAGTTTATGTTTGAAGGATATGGGCAGTTAGATACAATTCATCTTCTAAGTGAGGGAAAGGGTACTTCTATGTATAATATTTACGAGAGAGTAGGGGAAGAGTTTAGATTAGTTTGTTCTTGGGGAGAGAGGATTAATATAAAATTAACAAGAATGTTAGAAGGGGGAAGACTTTATGCTGGAGATTTTGATCTTAGAAGAGTATATTCTGGATGGGAAACATTTGGAATGTTCAAGCCGGATGAATTAGAATTAGTGGTGTTAGATGAATTGTATTTAGAGCCTATTAAGTTTCCAATAATTAGGAGCGATAGAACCAGCTCGAAACTAGAGGTGGTTGCATATAGCTTGCCTTATAGTCTTTATTCTAATGATGGAAGGGTAGTTGTTAAAAGAGGAAAGATGAAGAAAGTGGAAGGAGAATATTTGTTTGAACAATTTAAAAAAGGAAGGAAATTTTATGCCAGAAAAGCAGATTTAAGTTAATTTCTTTCCGGTTTGCCCATTTTGGTTTCTTTAATTCTTCTCAAATAATAATCAAATTTTTTTTGGGTTTCACCATTAGGACTATGTCTAGTTATTTGATCATGCTTAGAGGTATTAGAATATTCTATCTTTAAGTCGTCGCCTATATCGTCTACATATTCTGTGGTTGTGCTGTCTGGTTCTGTTACAATCAGAATATTTTCATCCCTATTACCCATATATTTTCGTTCATAAAATGTTACGATGTTATTATCAATTGTTCCATGGTAATCATATTGAGAATGGTCTGTCCTGTTACATCCAGAGCTACCTAGCAGCGCTCCTGCTAAGAGGATTTCAAGTAGCGTTCTTTTAACTGACATTGGGCTAAGCATATAAGAATTGTTTATAACCTTTTTGTTTTTATAGTTGCAGACATAAATAAATTATAAAGGGAGATCTTCTGATGGAGACAATCTATAGAAAAAATGTAATAAACTCCTTCAAAAATTATAACTTACTTTTGGCACAAACTAATGAACTAATTGTTATAATTCCAGCGTATAATGAAGAATTAACTATTGGAAGTGTTATTAAATCAATTCCTGAGGTTAATGGGAGGATTTCTAAAACAGAGGTTATTGTTGTAAATGATGGAGTGGATTTATTGGAAATCATGTACTAGAAGTTTATCAAAAAGTGAATTTACAATTTTCCTATTGCCATTAATAACTTTTCATGACCTTCTACTAGCTTATTAAACTTCTTTAACTCCTGAGAAATTATTTCTAATTTTAGTTTATCTTTTGAATTTTTTAATTTTGCCATTTTTAATCCATTCATTAATCTCTTTATCTGAATAATAGCCTTCTCTTATGCCTATCATTACTCTAGCATACTTGGGATCATCCTTTATTTTAAATCTTTCGCTATTGGAAATTACAAAGTCTTTGGTTACTATGAATGCAGTTCTTCTATTTCCAGAGGCAAATGAATGTTTTTGAACTATACCTTTTAATAAAATTACTGCTTTGTCATATGTGCCTCCTTTGGATTTTTGACATTCTTCAATAACTTCTTTAATTTTCTGTCTGCTCAATACTTCTGGTTTGTCTGCTTTCTTAACCTTGATTAAACTTAGGGCCATTAGATTAAATTCGATTATCTTTTCTATTGTTGGGTATATTATTTTTTTCTTCATTGATTATCCTATACTTTTTAATTATATAAATCTTTACTGCCTTAGTCATAGAATAGATTGGTTTGTTTCAAATGAGGAAATTAAAGGTATTTCTGATAGTAGTGATGAATTTTATATTCCATGTCATGAATATTGGGTTTTATTTTTACTAAACCTCTGTGTTTCTTTCCTTCCTTTAGTTCTTTCCTGGCTTTATTTAAGCACCATTCAATATGGTTGAGTGTTTGTGACATTTTCAATTATTCCTATAATTTCTTTTTGCCCATTTAGGACAATTCCTGTTCTTAAAGCATCTAAGATAACTTCATCTTTTTTTAAGATATTATCTTTTAGGTCTTCCATTGTCTGAATTATTGG
>Ga0209542_10002872_pt1 | contig 37902 bp, 35 predicted proteins | sample RifCSPhighO2_01_FD_184028 | JGI IMG/M metagenome (GOLD analysis project Ga0209542, IMG submission 184028) | Soil microbial communities from Rifle, Colorado - Rifle CSP2_plank highO2_0.1 (SPAdes) (version 2) | ecosystem: Environmental > Terrestrial > Deep subsurface > Rock core/Sediment ... | reverse complement strand
ATTGTGAGCAGGAGTTTAGCCTTTTTCTTCCAATCTCCCTTTCGTAATGATCATCTTTGCAGAATATCCATCCTCTTTTATTTCATAATCTTCTATAGCTATCTTTTTCTTAAACAACGGCCCATCAAGAACAAAACTCTCATACTCCCCACCTTCACCCGCAATGTTTAAGCCGACCTTCTCATTCAACTTCAGGAGATCATGAAGCACTTTATTATCAATGACTTTTCCCAGCCATTTTTTATCCAATCCTTCCGCAGCAATTTTAACAATGATAGCCTCAAACCCATTCCTAACAACTTCCCGCAGATGCTGTTCCTGTGACTTATGCCATAAGGGAGAGAATATCTTTAATCCCAGCTTGTCGCAGATCTTCTCTATCCTATCTCGCTGATAGGTTGAAAATAGTGCTCCCGTAACAATACCTTGGATACTATACTCTTTCTTAGCTTTCTTCATCGCTTTTTCCAAGTCCGCAAGCTCTTCCTCTTTTTCTCCTTCCGTATCTTGGATAAGCAGCGGCAAGCCCATCGCTTCTGCCTGTAATTTCACGAGTGGCTCAAATTCCTGGAACATATAGGAGTCTTTTTCTTTCGACCGTAACGTGATCAAGCAGCCTAGCTCGTAATTCTGCTGCTGCATGATCCAGGCAGCCGAGCAGGAATCTTTTCCCCCAGAGAAGAGAACTCCTAATTTCACATTATGGCTAGGATAAAATGTCCTAAGGTATTCAGATTTGCTTTTTCCTTTCTTCTTAGCCAATTTTTCAATGGCGTAATCAAACTTGCTACCATACTGAGCGGCAGTTTTCTTTCGGAAGGCAATACTCTCACTCAACCCTCTTCCTTGAGCGATGTCGCGAAGAATATATTTTCCCATATCTTTTTTAATTTTAAACTTCTCCGGTATTTTCAAGCAGTAATCAACAAGCTCTTTATCCAGAAATGGCAGCCGAAGTTCCAAACTATTATCCATCGTGATGACATCGTCACGATATAGATCTCGTTCATACATCTTCAATAATCCAGAGAGGCATTCTTGGTTAATATTTGAGGAATTCTTATGTCGCTCATAGCCGGCGAAAATCTCTTCACTTCCAAGACCAGAGAAAACAACCTTGCAGCCATCCTGCTTTGCCACCTCACAAGCTACGTAAAACGTCAAAGCAACACCAACTTTCACCACATTTGAATCTTCAATCAAGGGAACGATCTTCTGAAGGTATGTAGGGACATCAGCAAGGGTTATTTTCTTAACCTTTAATTGCAGTCCCAATTCTTGCGCAGCTTGTTTTGCCGAAACTAAATCCACGGGCTCTTTACTCTCTGTATCTAAAACAGCAGTATAACAGGTGAAAGGTATCCCTTTCTTCTTGAAGAAATGTGCAAGATATGATGAATCTATCCCTCCTGAAAATAACAGGCCAAACTTCTTTTCAGGAATCCTTTTTTCAATAGCCTGAGCCAGCAGGATTTCTGTTTTCTTCTTTATTGTTTCATAATTCTCCCGATGTTCTGGTAAATAAGAAAAAAAATCTCTTTTTTTCTCCATGAAGTTCTTTTTCTCAGTATCATACGTCAAGATCGTTCGCGGATTTAATTCTTGAATATCTCTATACCCTAAATCCTCAAGGGCTTTCTTTTCTGAAGCAAAAGCAAAGCCATCTTGGTTGTAAAAGAACCATAACGGTTTTTCTCCCAAGATATCTCTCGCCAGAATAACTTTTTCTTTGTGATGATATGCAAAGGCATAGACTCCATCTAATTCTTCAATCTTTTCTATGCCAAATTTGTCCAGCATCCCTAGCAACACTTCTGCATCATTATCTCCAGACAAGGAATATTTTTCTTTCAGCTGCTTCCAATTATAGATCTCACAGTTCACTACTAATGTACCTTTTCCCGTAATCGGCTGAGGAACATGGCTGATGATAGCATGCAGTGCATGTCCTAAAGTTCCTGAGGGAAGCTGAAGATAGTTCTGCGCATCTTTCCCCCTATTTTTAAGAAGCGTTAATCCTAACTTCACTTTCTTGAGGGAGTCCAAATCATTAAATATGCCGATGATGCCGCACATATCTATATTCTAGAGTGGCTATTTTAAAAATGTTTAGAACAAATATAGAGAATTCTTTTTATAGAGGAAAAAGTTCTTTCTCTGATGACCTATCCTCCAACCAACGAGCAATCCCTAACAAGAAAGAATTTCAAATGCACTAAATGCGGCCAATGCTGTCGGCCTATCGTCAAAGTTACAGAGAGAGATATTGCTCGTATCGAAGAGACTGGCTGGAAAAGAGAACATTTTCTCGCTCCTGATCCCAGAAAAGAAGGCTCTTCAGTAAAAGACACCTTACGACAGAAGAATTTTGTCTGCATGTTTCTCCAGAAACAGCTGGACACCAACGGAGAAACGATCTTCACCTGTTCCATCTATGACCATCGTCCCGACACCTGCCGGAAATACCCATTTTTCCCTGGAAAAGAAAAGATCGTTGACTGTCGTCCGGAGAGGTGGCAATATTGGATGGATATCAACAGATTAGTTTCTGAGGATTGAATCTCTGAGATGCTTTCCATCAGAAAAGTCAATCCCCATTTCTCATCATCTTATAATCATCAGCAAAACGATCATAAAATACTACTGCACTTTCCCTTGTTTCACCCCAGCCGATACTTCCAAACAAGCCAATGGTTGTATAATCCCCCTCGGTCGTAACTATTTTCGTCAAGCGGATTTTACCGTCATCATCCTTTCTAAATCCTAAATATCTTTCTGCTTCATGGATGAGGTCAAAAAGAAGATTAGACTGGGCTACCAGGCGCCGATCTATCCTGACGTGAACGTCTGAAGCCATTCTTGGAAGATATTATTGAGCAATATAAACATTTAGGTGATAAAATAATATCTAGTAGATCACGCAGCTTAAACTTATCTCAGATGTATCTCTAAAACATCTTTATCCAGGAGAATATGGCTGTGCATCAAGCGCTGTCCGGGAAATTTTGCGCTGCTGCCCCAAACTCGGGCAAACTTCAACCGTTTCACAAAATCACGATGGAGTTTTTCGCATACGCTGCCGATGGTTGATCCTCTGGCAATGATTAAAGGAACTTGCATATCAGCATCTTTTCTGGGCTCTTTCATATAAACCCGGATAAAGTCAAGCTTCTGAAAAATAAGCTCCTTTAATGCTTCGATGTTTAAATCTTGTTCTGCAGAAACGATAATGTCTGCATTTAGCTCTTTCTTAACTGTTGAAATCGTTGCAGCGCTGGCCATATCTGCTTTGGTAATACAGACAATGGCAGGAACATACTTTTTGTTTCCTTCAATGCAGTCAATGAAATCATCGATGTCGATAGGGCTTCTGATCAAGACATCAGCATTGACCATCTTAAATTCCCGCAATACTTTCATCAATGTTTCATCATCAACTTCTAAAGGAACGGTCTTTCCGATATGGATACCTCCTTGGCCTCTTTTCTTGATGAATACTTCAGGCTTCCATTTGTTTAGCCGTATTCTTGCTTCCCACACTTCTCGTAAGATCGCGGGATAATGCTCGGGATAGTTGACATCAACAACGACAAGCACTAAATCCGCGTTTTGGATGACTGTTAAGACTTCCCTTCCTCTCCCTTTTCCGGATGCTGCTCCGGAAACTATTCCCGGAACGTCTAAAATCTGTATTCTTGCCTGTTTATACTCTAACATCCCTGGAATGACAGACAAGGTTGTAAAGGCATAGGCGGCAACTTCAGAATTTGCTCCCGTTAGCTTGTTTAGAAGGGTCGATTTTCCTGCTGAGGGAAACCCCAACAACAACACGGTGGCATCTCCTGACTTTCTTACCGTATAGCCGTGCTCTGATTTTCCCGTTTTCTTTGCTACTCTCGATTCCTGCTTTTCCCGCAGCTGGGCAATTTTTGCTTTGACTAAGCCAATATGCCCCTGTGTAGCTTTGTTATATTTTGTTTTCTTTAATTCATCTTCAAATTCTTTGATCTTCTGAGAATAATCAACCATATATCTATGCTGAATAAAGGTATTTTTAATGCTTTCTTTTTTCCAACACTATTTCCCTTGACTCCCAAGCCCAGTTTCTTCCGGCATATTTATAAATCAACCAGCAGCTTTATCTCTCATGGTCCTTGCCGTTTTTACTGCCATCAGCACGTACATCTATGACATCATCATAGCAGTTATCATCCTTTTCATCGGTTTTGGCTTAGGCATTTTGGTCAAAAGGATTCTGGAGAAGGTGCTGAAAGAGCTGGAATTAAACAAGACCATGTCTCGAGTGAACATCACGACAGACCTAGAGCGGTGGATCAGCACTATCTTCTCTTATCTGATCTATCTTTTCACCATTGTCATCTTCCTTGACCAACTGGGCATCAAGTCGATGGTTTTATATCTGGCAGTAGGGGCCGTATTAATGCTTATCATTCTTACGTTTCTCGTCGGCTTAAAAGATGTTATCCCTAATTTTATAGGCTGGCTTTTCATCCAGAGGCATGACCACTTAAAGGAAGGCAGGAAGATAGACATCAGAGAGATTACTGGCATCATTGAGAACATTGGCTATTTAGAGACAGAAATAAAAACAGAGCACGGGGATATTCTCTATGTTCCCAATGCTTTATTTATGAGCTCAAAGTTTAAAATCAAGAAACATGATTAAGGGATTCGTATTTGTTTAGCTTTAATAGGCTTCATCTTCTTCATCGCCAAAAAGTGAGTTCAGCTAATAGCTTTGTCAGACAAGAAACGAAGCGATTTTTATTTGCTAAATATGTAGGTGATGCTAATCCTACCAGTTTACAAAATTGCCTGAACTCACGGCGAAGAAGATGAAGTGAAACTTAAATTAGCTAAACAAATACGGTGATTCAATAAAGCCATACTCTTTACTCTTTTTTTTGCGCAGTTGCTTTCTTCTGCAGGCTTTCCATCACTTCTTCCTGAACTTCAGAAAACTTCTTCTTCAGATGTTCTTCCTGCTTCGACATCGCTTTCAGGCGCAGTTCAGCGATCTCTTTTTTGTTGCTGACATCTTGCTGCAGATCTTCTTTTGAGGAAGCAATCATGATCCTTCCCACGATCTTATACGCCTTTTCTGTTGATGTCAATCCTTCAAAGGCAGAATTCAATTCCTGCAACTGAGCTTCCAACTGCTGTTTTTGCTGAGCGATATTCTGCAAGTTATGCTGTAACACGTTCAACTGCTCAATATCTGGAGAACTCATTTTGCTTTAATCTTCACAACTGTCCTGCGGTCCTTATACAATACTTTTCCCCCGCAGTACGGGCAGCGGACTCTCGTCTTAATATATTCATCTTCAACTTTCTTTCCACAATCAAAACAGAGGTAGTACATTGTTTACACCGTTGTATATGCTTTTCCAGCAAATTTTTTATCGCATTTCTGGCAATTCCACAATCCTGCAGCAAGGCGCTTGATGCCCCCTACTTTCAAGCAGTACGGGCACTTATGCTTGCTGCGCTGCTCAACTTCAATCTGGGCAAATTTTGCTTTTGTCCTTCGTCCATATCGCGCGCCGAATCTTTTTGTTGTGGTCATGTGTATGTCATCCTTTTGAAAGGAACCTGGGGCTGCCCGGATTCGAACCGGGGTTCAATGGTTTTTTTGTTTTTCGGTCATCGCCAAAGCTCACCCAAACCATTAGTGATAGTTGCCCAGAGAGATACCTCTCCCTTCCAGGCTACACTACAGCCCCGCAGGTTCTTTATAAATCTTATCCTAAAATAGTTTATTCTGCAGTTTATTTAAAAGATTTGCGGTAGGAGGTGCCTCTTGCGTGAAATTTCTTGTCAAAAAATTCTGTTGATGCTAAATATCTGCTGTCATCTCCTTGATTTCACATCTTGGTTGAAGTGCCTCTTCCTCCTCATAAAATACTACTATCTAATGATAAATATGGAAAAGTTTATAAACATGGTCTAGAAACCCCTTTTTAGTGGTAATATGGTCGCAATTACAGAAGTTTTGTTTCGTCCAGCCCACAGACGGGATAAGGATGCAAGGAATATCATTGGACATGTAGTCCGTGACTTGGGGCGTGAACGGCTCGTGAGAAGAGGACCTCTTTCTATGGAACTTATTGGTTCAAGAGCAGAGATAGAGCGGGCCGTAGGAAGATATCTTATTGGACATACTACTAGTATGTTCACTTTATCTTATTCAGAGAGGGAAGAAGACTTGCCGTCAACTGCTTTGGAGCGAGCACAGCATGAAGCTGATGAGTATTCAGCAAGGCTTGGTGATGTGACTATAGAACGAGACACACTAATAGAGAAAGTCTTAGCAGTAGAAACTGATCTTGCCGATGCTCGACAACTTTATGATTTTTCTGAAGGAACAGTTAAGAATCTTAGACGAGAAGTAGATGAAGCTCTTGCCTTGCTTGTTACATATCAAGAAAAGGCTCAAACTCTGGAGATGGATGTAACTACTGCCAGACAAGGCATGGTTCCAGCTGCTCTCATGGTAGAAACACAGAAAGCCTACGATGCCCTGCTGGAAGCGTTGGATAGAGCAGGAGTAAATATTCATGTTGCTGCCGACACTGGCCTTCGCGTTGTTTCCTCAAAATCATTGGATGAAGTATTGACCGCTCGAGCCAGTGCAGAGCCAGATCCAAGATTAGGCGCTGAGATTGATGTTCTTCTAGGAACCGCTCGGACAGTCTATGAGCGTCTTCAAGCTCTGGAAGCAATTGAAACTCAGAAAAAATCTCAAGAGCCTGATCAACAGAGGATGGATGATCTACGGAGAATTCTCAAGTTACATCATGAAGATTTTCCAAAACCTCATGTTCCTTACGATCCTCAACAGCTTGATCCTCTTCATCAGCTTTTCCATGATGTTGAAGGTGCTGGAAAACTACGGAGCCAGCTCGTCGCTGAGGAAAGTCGGGCAAACCAACTGCAGGCAAGACTGCAGAGGTCAAGAGATGATTACAATGCGGTAAAGGGCCAACATGATACATTAAAAGACAAATATCAAGATGTGCAAGCTGAAGGAAGAAAACTTCGCCAAGAGCTGCAAGAGATTCAAGATAGTTCTCAACGACAAACAGTAGAAGTAGAACAGCTTCGCCAACAGCATCAAGCAGCGGCAAAACAACTTGGCGCTAAGGACGAGTATGTTTCACGCTTAGCTAGGCTTCTTCTAGGATTTAACGATGTCCTTACGCCAGATCCACAAGCAGAATGCCTAGATTCCCATTTGGGATATTTGTTAGGTGTCAGCAAAGAAGCAATTTCAGATGCTCTCTCTGATGTTCCTGTGGTTAAAAAATTACCTGGCCAAGGAGATCACAGCGTTAGGTCTTTCAAAGATGTAGAAGGACGTTTACCTTCCTTAATATCACGCTTGAGCTTAGGATCACAACGTAAAGAGGCTGGAGAATATGAAAGAGAAATACAGAGGATTTCTCAGAGAGCCAGGTCCTATTTTGCCGGAGCTCTTGATGAAGAATGGAGTCCTGAATTATGGACTGACGATACGTATGTTCATACCGGGCAAGTGAGTTTAGCTTTTAGAAGAACAGAGTCAGCAATAACTTATGCCCTCAGTGCTTCTAAGGTAGACCATCATGATGTGGCTGTTGGAAAGGCAGCGAAGTTCCGTTTTTTCCGCTGGGGAGACATTCGAAAAACAATGGAGTCTTTGCCAGACACTTATAGTTTGAGGCGACCACAGCGAGGGGGTATAGACCATTCTATGGTATTAGAATTAGAGAAGAGAAGTGCTGAAGCAGAGGAGTTGCGCCAACGCCTCCAAGCCGTAGATGGAAGGTCGCTTACCGACAGATTGATCGACGTCTTCCGAGATATATATGCTCCTCAACTCCAAGCGGCAGTTAGTGAATATAACCGCATCTTCCCAGACGGTGTCTCTGAAAGCGTCAGCTCAGCTCTGATGAACGAACTAGGATATATTTTTGCTCATGTTGAAGGCGGACAGCGCACCTTTGCAGCTATCGATCAAGAATTGGGAAGGCCAGAGGTGACACTTGAAGAGATCGAAGCACGCCTGCAAGCTACTCAGATAGAATTCAGCCAGACTGCGTATGCCCAAGCTCATCTTAATAATTATGAGTTAGCTTCTGTTGGAAAAAGTGTTTTCATGTCAAAAACAAGTCTTACTCCATTAGAAGCTCGAGCGAAAGCGATTGTTGAGGAATGGGAAGACCAGCGCCAGGATCATTATACTCGCAAGAAGGACGCTGCTGCCTTATCTAAGTCAATCAACGATCTCCGTGAGCAATGGCAGCAAGTTCAAGGAGTGACGGCCGATGTGCGAAGAAACTTGCCACTAAAGGCTACGTTTGCTTCCTACGCACTTTCCATACAAAGGGATGATGGAAAAGATGATGAATACAGGCTGCGTTTCCTTATCCCTTCGACAGAACAAACTATTCACGAATCAGCAACCTTAACCTTCGTCAGCGACCTTATGGCTTCATTACGGCCAAGAGTGCAGTCAGGACATAGTCGAGTGGAAGGCGGACAGATTCGAGGATGCCATCACATTGATTTGGTCTATCCCTATGATGTTTCTGACAGGGTAGGGAAGATCATCGACAGAACAAGAAAAGATTTACAGAAAGGAGAACTCGCTAGACTGGGAGCGACGATAGAATTGCAATATTTGAATATGGGGGATCAACGATGAGTGGGCAAAAAACAGAAGCAAGAACAGTACAACAGATGCTGAGAGAAGGAGCATTATCTTTTGACCAATTAGTCAAATTAAATACTCAAGGTAATATGGATATGAGTAAAAAATATAGCCCTGCAGAGATTGCGGAGATGTTAGGATCAAGCATTGAGCCATTGACTCGTACTACCGTTACTTATGATGATGCAGTTCAGCATGGGGCAGACCACGTGGAAATAGTCTTGATGAGCTTGCCGGGAAGCGGGATTCAATATTTAACGACAATGGTTGGTGGGAAAGTTGTTCTCTCTCGGGATAGAGAAGGCCATCTTGACCTTTCTTCTCCGGTTCCTCTGGAAGATGTCTTGGATTATTATGCCCAAGCATCTCTTGGTTCTGCGCCACAGCCTTTTGGAGGAAAAAAGAAAAAAACACCAGTGCCTGGACCGGATGATAAAGGTGGCAAAAGAAAAGGGGACGATGGTTCTGATGATAATCCACCTCCTCCTAAACCCAGGCCTACAAAAGATCGCCCACAAGTTGTTGCGGATCCTTCCATCTCTCAGCTCTTCTATCAATATGGCAGGACAATAGCCTGTGCGGAAGGTGACCGATCAGCATTAGGTGATAGCAGCGTTCATTATCGAGGAAGAGATGCCTTGGAAGGAATAATTGATGATCCCGCTTTCTTAGATCAGGCAGATAGCCTCAATCTAGATGTGCAAGTCTTTTCCCTGGGTGCCTTTCTGAATACTGGGGATAACAAAACTAGGATCAGAAAAACTCAAAAACGGCTTAATGCAGCTATACAAGGAGATCCGGAAATACGTTCCATCGCTGGGATGTTGGTAGGGGAATACACATTATATGCGGATTATGTCCTCACTTTCCCTGATAATATTGATGATTTGGAGGATGTCGTAACGAGAGTAGAAACAGAACTAGCTTCTGCGGTGCCTGAAGTACGCTTATCTCCTTTTGCTATGGTGTATAAAGAAGAAAAGGGAAAGAGAGTAGGATTACGAATACCATTAACCATATCAGGATCACGTTCCTTAAAACACCATCTTGATACTATGGGAGTACCATACACTTTAGCATCTGAAGAACGAGCTTCCAAGAAAGTGGATAAGAAGCAGGCTGTGCTTCGTGCCCTCTGTGAAGATGTTTCCTCTGTCCGCTATCTTTATGAGCGGCTTACCACCGCCCGAGATGAAGTGGAGAGTACCACTATGGGTGAGCATTACCTGGCCGTCTTTAGAGATTTAGCTTTAGGGATCATCCGTGAAGTTTCGGTGTCAGGGCAGCTGATTACCGACGAAGAACGGAGCACTTATCACCAGACTACGAGAAAATGGACTCTCTTTGCGAGATCTGCAGATTTTACCATGGAGGAACCTTATATCCGTGACGTGATTGTTCCAGAGCTTAAACAAGATAGTGATCTTGACAGCAGAGATCGTGCCTTTACCATCACTGCCAGGTTGGGCAGGTTCATCGTCGATAGGAGAATGCTGCTAGGCTCTGCATCACTCAGCACCTACATTCGTGGTTTAACTATGAGGGGATTATTTGGAAAAGGGAGAGGAGATAAGGAACGGAAAGTTACGGGAACGACACAATTTACTGATGGATATGCCAATATCCTTGCCAATAGAGAGACGTATCATGGGCTCTTCATGCAGCATCTCAATGCTCTGGTGCAGTCAGGAGATGAAGGCAGTGTTGACAGAGAACCGTTAGCTACCCAAAAAGGCTGCGAAAGCTTTGGCAGAAGGGTTTATGATGCCATGCCGGGAAAAGCACAGAATAAATTTGCCAGACTGTCAGGAGATCAAGCTCCTCTCAGCAGGTCGGAGAGGTCAACGTATCTCAATAGGACTTTAGGACTGCTCACGAAGATGTATATTGATGATGTTGAAAGGAGTTTGCAGAAAGGCCATGATGGGAAATGACAGCAACAGAGATGCTAGCCAGGATGCTTCCAGAACTAGAGCTAGAAGCTCGCCTGAGGAGAGTTCTCGATAGGACTACTTTTTTTCCTGATGAAGATTTCTTGAGGCGTTTTCCTCACGGTCGGCAGTTGGTGGAATCTGCCGCTTCCTTTGGCGGAATTTCTGCAGTTTATGATCGCTTGGGACGAGATTACTTCCAGTCTCGGATTGTTCCTATCCCTTCTCCAGAACAGCGGCTAGCAGGGATAGAGATCGCTCTAGCAGGTAAAGAAGGGAGAAAAAGGTTTGAGCTGAGTGAGCCTGGAACAAGAAAAACCATAGGGGTGCTTTCTGCTATTCCTATCATTAATGAAGTTCTTCTTCCAGAGATGGGGTATGTTGGACAGCGCGTAAAGACGTTAGTATGTTCTCCAACATATGTTCTTCCTACTTGGATTCGAGAAGCAGAGCGCTTATTGAAGGATCCGCATATCGTCGTTTTGACACGGCAGAACCGGAGATATGCCTTAAAACAAGCAGCTCAGGATGATGTTGATCTTGTGTTGCTGGGCTATGAGTTGAGCCATCGCCGGACGGGAATAGATTTTCAAGATCCCGAAGTCATAGAAGATATGCAGGAGCGGAGTACTATTCTTAAAACGAGTGTGTTTAGTCCTGAAGCAGCATATGCTCTTCTTGAAAAAGTCATGCCTCCAGAAAAATTTGCTAAGTACGCCCACAAAAAAAAAAGTTTAGATGCTATCATTGAAAGGATTATCATTGAGGAAAAGAACACCGAGGCAGCAAGCATCGCTGGCGCGTTACAACAGAAAGTATTTACCGCAGATGGCCAGCCTTATTACGCTGTTTACGATGAGATCCATAATGTCATTGATCCAGACTCTGCTACAGCTATGGCTCTGTCCGGATTGTTTCGGGCGGCTACATGGGGTGCTCTTGTTACGGGTACGGCCGCCAGAAACCGCTTGTCAAATCTAGCATATATTGCTTATCTTGCAGGAAGAACATCTGAACCGGGAGATTTTTCGACGGTATTTCGCGATAATCCTAAAATCATCGGCTCCATGTTTGATCTGGATTCCAATGCCATCCGGAAGCTGAAAGATGTTGATGGCAATATTTCTGATCCAGAATATAAGGTGGTCGAATACAGCCTTTCCAGTAAGGAGATGGATATCTATGTAGCCATCACCAATTCTCCCATCTTTGAAGGAAAAGACCAATACTTATTACTTAATTATCTTTTAACAAACCCTGCAAAATTACTGCCAGATCATTTTCCCAGAAGCGATGCTCCAGATTCTCTTCGAGTAAAAGTAGAGCAATTCTTTGCGGAAAATCCCGAGTTTGCTAAGTATTGCCAAGATATTACTCCCAGCAAGCTGCGGGTGGTGAAAGGAGAGATAGAAAAAGCTGTTGCTGAAGGAAGAAAAGTTGTTGTTGCCTGTGAATTTTCCTCCAACTTGACAGAATTCTTAGAGAGAGAATTTGCAGATTATGGCTGTGTGCGGATCGATCAAACGGTCTCCGCGCAGATGAGATCACCTTCTCTTCCATCGTCCGAGATAGAACATCTTCGTAGCGTAGGGCTTTATGATGGGCAGCGCTTGCGCTGTGATCTTTCTTTAGCGGCACGTGTGGCGTTAAATATTGATACAAGATCTATCTACGAGCCATCAGAACGGCAATTGGCTCTCCTTGAATTTCAGACAAACCCTGATAAAAGCGTTCTGGTGACTACCTATGGGACGTTGCGTGAAGGGACAGATGTTCAAGAGGCAAGCGTCTTAGTAGAATATGAGAATACTACTGTCCCCTTTAAATTCTGGCAGATGTTAGCTCGCTTGCTCCGCTCTGGACAACAAGAAGTTGTTCGAGTCATTCAGCCGAGGGGTGTCCATACTTTAGAAGAGTCAAAATATGAATTTAGAAATTGGAAAGATTATGTTATCCGCCTGATCTTTGATGGAGACGATGCCACGCCAGAAGAGCTGGAAGCGTTTTTCACTGACCAGCAGGCGGAGAAGTCTGTCTACGTTGGCCATATGCTGAAGATGAACTCTCGGGCTACTGTTGCTTTAATGTTTAACTATCTGCGTGGAGCGGGAGTGGATCGGTTTGTGCAGGAGATGAGTGTCCATGACAACGCCTTATTTTTAGCAAAAAACTATAATTATCAATGGGCCTACAGCTATTCTGCCAATTGCGCTCGGCTGGTCAATGAGATAGTCCTTGGTTTAGAAAATAGGATAGGGAAAGGCTTTCAAGACATCATTGATGAAGGTGCTGGTCCCACCACCATAGCCAGAGTTTTAGATAGGGCAGAAGTAGCAAGGCGCGTAACAAGTCTAGATATCAATAAATTTCAATTAGATTATGGTATTGATGCATGTAAAGAAGCTGGTATTTCTAATGATATTTATGTTTTAGGGTCATACACAAATTTAAGAAATGTCATTCCTCTTGACCAGCATCTTAGCCAAAATGTTAGCCAACATGGTGACCAACAGATAGGGGTCTTTGATCCTCGTGAGGCATATCGAGAGGCGCGTAGCATTGACAATATCTCTCAAGATTTGGCTGTCTGCTCCTTAGCATTAGACTTTGCCACCGAAGAAGAGCGAAAATATTTTTTCCGAGAAAACAAGCGAGTTCTTCGGCTTGGCGGATATCTGATGATCGTTAACCCCACATCCAAGATTGACCCTTCCTGTCGTGAAGATTTCCTGCAGGACGTAGAAGTTTGCGGCTTCGAAGTTGACAGGACATTAACGGGAACGTACAAATCGCGGCATACTCTTAACGTTGATACGGGAGAAGCGCAAAAGGTAGGCTTTGAAGCTTATGTTGTCGTCGCTCGCAAGATTGATGATGTGGAGATAACCTTTGGCCAAGGAAGAACCTATTTCAGGATGATGCAGGGTTATACTATCTCTGATGGCGGCAGGAACAGAGATGATATCGAGAAAGCTATCCGAGAGGGAAAAGGGAGAAGGTATGAATGTAAAGACTTTTACAATGCCGATACGGGAGTCGATCCAAAAGCGCTGGACCATGCTGGCATTAATCCTCCACTTCACCCTGATCTGGGAAGAGAAATTGTCGATGCCATCGCTCAAACACCTACCGATGAGTTAGAAAGACTGGCTAAAGCGTTAGATGCATTATGATGGTGATAAAGATATGGTAATGATTAATTATGCTCAACAAGCAACAGAATTGGCTGATGTTCTCTGCCAAAGATATGCCTCGGAGAGACATAGCGAGCGCTTTACCTTATGGGACCATGCTTTCTGCTGGGATGGTGAAGCGTTAGTTTCTGAAGAAAGGATTATTCATCCTTATAGAAATCTTGTTCCCCAACTTTTTGCCAGATCATCTCGAGAGCTCGTGAAGCCGGATATTTTAGTCCCTAAAGCTTCTTCGCTCCAGCGGCATTTTTCATTGCTAGCATTAGCTAACCGGGATATGGTTGAAGAAGAATATCAAGCTCTCCTCACGGAAGGGGGCTATCATGATATCTCTGGAGTTTTAGACCTTGTTTCTGATCGGCGTCTGACTCAAGAAGCTTTTCATCATTATCTCCAGTTGAAAACATCTGGTGCTCTTGATGAGAAAGTAGATGTGCTTGATTTTTTACTGAGATATGACTTGCAAAAAGGAGAGCTAACAACATCTACCAGGCATCCTAAAGGTACATATATCTATTTGACGACAAGATTAGTCTATCGCTATGGGGAAGAAAGATTGGAAGAAGGAATGTTTACGTTGGCAAATGGTGGCCTTTCCGATGCTGTTCAGAAGCTTCATGCTCAGGCCAAGGTAGAAAATAAAAAAGTATCCGTCGATCGATCTGTCGTAGCATTATATGAAAAATATGCCTTTGGCAATGGGTCCAGTCTGGAGAAGCCAACAACGAGGACAAGAGTAGCTATCGAAGGGCGGAGAAAAGTACGGCTGCGGGGAAATTCTGTGAGCATCAATTGGGCCGTTCTTGCGGAAGCGCGCCAGAGGAGAGCGATGACCTATCAGGCCTTTGAGCCAGCGGATGTTTTGCTAGCCAGAGCAGCAGCGCAATTACGAGAGAAATATTTAAATAAATTGAAGGAAAATGACCTAAATATTGCGGTTGTTCTTGGTGACATAGACCAAGAATTGCAGCTTGCAAGCTCTGCGGTTGAAAAAAGAGTTCTGGAGGATGTTCGAGCAAAGTTTGAGCTGGTAGGGCGTTTTGATGGCTTTGACAGCATCAATCATCATATGCCGGTAACGATCATCAGAAAAGATCGTGGTAAGGTTGATCGTGACAAGGAAGATGGTGGCGAGGAATAAAAAATACGAATACTATTCATGAAGGGGAGGAAAAAACAATGGAAACAAGTGAAGATCGGAGGAAAAAAATATTAGGGCCGGTAAGTAGGGCCCTGCAACAGGGAGCAGAACGAGCAGGTTTTACTATGGGTGGGGATTTAGAGGGCGTATTGCGGAGACTACAAGATGGTGACGTTGCTGCTTTGACAATTTTTCCTAAAGAGCTTCGAGCGGCAGTTGGTCAGGAGATTGCTTTAGAGATTGAAGCGAGGTATGCTCCTTCAACAGATCTTGGCGTTGCTGTTACTGCTTTTAAGAGTGGAAAATTTGAAGATGCTATTCGCTTATTAGGAGAGGGATTAAGAGCAGGATATGTCGAAGCAAGTACTGTCTCTCCCAGTGGAGCATTATACGGACAAGCATTTTTTGCACGCCCAAGAGGAGAAGTGTCTCAACATCTTTGTGGCAGTGTACTAGCATATGCTCCTACAGTAATTGAAGCCATGGCTGGACTAGTTACTCATACTGCTGCGTATAAAGCTTCGGAGAAAGACCGTGCTATCGCTTCTGCAGAGCCAGGTACGGTAGGAGTATGGACCGCCCAAGGCAATGCTATTTTAATCATCAGCGCTCACGAGCCAGGGAAGGAAGGAACGGTGGCTGTGTGGGGTATGCGCAGTTCAGCCGGACAACTGGGTATGGGTGCGGTAGGCCAGGAACTTGACATCCGCTCGTATGAAGGGATGGTTATTGGACGAGACGCACCATTGCAAGTCATGCCCAGAAATCTATCCGTTGACACAGTTGGCGCATTGACGGTTGGAAAAGAGGCAAACGCCAAAGGAGCAACAGACGTTTACCGACTGAGCAGATAATTATCTGTTTTTCTTTGTTTTTATTTTCTTACTTTTTTTAATTTTTCTTTAATGCTTCTTATTTTTTTACATTCTTTATTATCACCATTACTGTATTTCAACCAATCTCTTAGAAGCAGTTGTCAAAACTGTCACTTTTCCATTGAATACTAACGTATCTTCAATCCTCAGCCCAAACTTGTTTGGGAAATATACTCCTGGCTCAATGGTAAAAACATGACCCTGCTGAACAGTTGCATTGGTGTATACTGGTGTTTCATGAATATCTATTCCTACTCCGTGACCTAGACCATGGATAAAATATTTAGCATCTTTTCCCAGCATTTTTCTTGCCAGATGGTCCAGCTCTTTGTAGAGCTTGTTTTCTCGAACGTCGTTGATGCATTGCTCCTGGACGGAGAGAAGCTGGGCATAAGATGATAATTCTGAGGGAGATGCTTTTCCTAAATAAATAACTCGGCTCATATCGGCACAATAATTCTTCCATCGTGCTCCAAAGTCCAGCTGAAGAAACCCTTTCTTGAGCAAGCTATTTGATGTGACATGATGGGGGATGGAGCTGTTCACGTCACTTCCCACGATCGTCGGAAAAGCCAGTTGCGCACCAGCATTCTTCATATATTTTTCTAGGAATAGTGCGACGTCTTGTTCCGTCTTCAATGTTCTTTTTGGCAATTCTTTTACGAGAGCAGCAAACGCTTCAGACGTTATGGTACAAGCTTTCTCCGTATATTCTATCTCTTTTGCTGTTTTGATGGTCCGTAAATAAGTAATTGTTTCTCCAACATCTTTCCATGCTGCCTTTGGAAAGATCTGCTGCAGCTTTTCCAGCTGCTGTACGGATAACGATCCTTTATTGATGCCAATGGTCTTGTATGAAGAATTCTTTATTTCTTTCTCCCATTCTTTGCTCAGATTCTTATTTCGAATTCCCGTCACGTGCGGTGGAAGATCAAGTTTGCTTAAGTAGAGATCCGCCGTTCTTGGCGTTATAACCATGATGGCATGAGAAGGGACCATCCTAGAAAAATAGGTGATATGAGTATCGGGATGAAAGAGGATTGCTGCGTCGATCTTCTCTTTGCTCAAGAATGATTGGAACTGGCGCAGCTTCATGGTCCTTAGGAAGATCACATCGGTTAAAAATGTTTCTAGGAACGATCTCTGTTCCTATGAACACTACTTATCTTCTTACTGAGCTTTATTATTGATGCTTAATAGTTGATGAAGCCAGCACCAGCCAAAGAAACTTTCTGCCAAGGCGATCCAGCCTACCACCAGAATGATAGTGTTCAGCCACCCAAAGCTGTATTGCGGCGCCCACGGACCTAGCCACCAAAAGGCTAATGCAAACCTTAATACCCTATCAATTTTTCCGAGATTTTGTCTTACCATTTGCCACCTCTTCATGAGTCTTTGTAACATAATGGATACCTGTGATGATAGAAACGATTGCTAGAACACTTACCCCTAAGCCACCACCATAGGACATCATGTTATATCCCCCGTAATATCCCATCATCCCCATCATGCCAGTGTATCCTATCCTTCCCGCCGGGAGAAGAGCAAGCGCTCCACCGACAATTTGAATCCAACCTAATGTCTTATGATCCATCTTCTTCACCTCAATGTTAATATTATAGGGAATAGTATTCTTGCTTATATATTTTCTTGTTCGTAGAAATCACTTTTCATCAATCATTTCTTCTTATTCCACAGCTGGGTTAAGAAACCCTGCTTATTCCACTGATGTTGCTGCTGATTATCTTGGCTTGCATAACGCACATCCGCTACAGAATAATAAGCCTGAGCATCGCATTCTTTTGTGATATCTAATAAATCTTTGACCTTATGTCTCTCACAAACGACGAAAAGAACTTTTACTTTTCCATCACTACCTTTGGAATCAGTGCAAGTGATGGTATGCTCGCTCTTCTGCAATTTTTCTAGCAATTTCTTATTCTTTCCTTTTGTTATTATTCTGATCATCACTTTGCCGATGGACATCTTGCTTTCGATGTACACTCCCACATAATTTCCGGCAGCGAAGCCCAGAGCATAGGCTACAAAGGCCAGAGGATTGGTTAAGTTGAGCATGATTTGCCGGATAGCTAATAACCATATGCAAATCTCAAAGAAAGCAAGAAAGGCTGCCCAGCCTTTGAAGCCTTTTGAAATAAAAATGACTCGTATCGTTCCTAAGGAAACATCACAGATCCTGGCTAAGAAGATCAATATCGGCAGAACAATCCAGCCAAAGGTCCAGCTGCTCAAAAATCCCATCACCATGGGTGCCTTCATAATATGGGGGTATATAAACATTTATTTTTCAGGTAAAAAGTAGTAAAAAAGAAGTAAAATATCTTAAAAATATGCTTAAATGAAGCTTTGCCGTAAAAAACCAAAGAGTTTAAAAACCTTAAAAATAAGCTTAACCCTATGAAAAAAGAGGTTTTAGCCAATGGAATGACCGTCATCTATGAAAAGACCAACACTCGATCTGTTGTAGTCCAAGTGATGGTAAAAACCGGCAGCAATCAAGAGAATGCTCAAGAAAGAGGGATATCTCATTTTTTAGAGCATCTCCTGTTTGAAGGTACAGCACATAGGCAAAATAATAAGGCTATCTCCCAGGAAATTGAGCAGATTGGCGGAGACATCAATGCTTATACCTCTAACGAAAGAACATGTTTTTACGTAAAAGTTCTGGGAAAGCACTATCATAAAGCTGTAGAAATTCTCGCAGATATCCTTCAAAATCCATTGTTTAGGGAAGAAGATATCCGCCGGGAGAAGAATGTTGTCCTAAAGGAAATAGATATGGTTCTTGACGAGCCAAGGTTTTATCAGTGGATCTTACTGCAAAAAAATCTGTTCAAGAAACATCCCTGCAGATATCCCACCTACGGCAACAAAGAAGATATCCGCCAGCTTACCCGGCAGAAGATTGTGGATTTTTTCAACAAGCATTATCGCCCCAGCAACATGATCATTTCTGTTGTAGGGAATGTCAAGCAATGGAAGACAGAACTTGAAAAGCATTTTGTCGCCCGTCATGCTCCTCACGTTTCATTTTCCTATCCTCATGAACCAGTTGATCGGAAAACAATCACAGTTAAAGAGAAGAGGAAGATTTCCAGCACCTATTTTGTTCTAGGATTCAAGACAGTTCCCAAAAATAATAAGGATGCTTATGCCTTAGAGATCATCAATACGATCATGGGGCGAGGGCAGAGCTGCCGCATGTTTACAGAAATCCGAACAAAGTTAGGCTTGGCCTATGACGTAGGATCACAGCATGTTGCTGAAGTGTCCTACGGCTATTTTGCTTTTTATGCTTCCGTTGATAAGAAAAATGTCCAGAAGACAAAGGGGCTGATTTTGCAAGAACTGCAGGATTTACGAAATCTCTCGGAACAGGAATTGAAAGCAGCCAAAACAGCAATCGAAGGTGAATTTTATTTGGATTTAGAAGATACTCAAAAGAGAGCAGACCAATTATTATTTTGGGAACAGGCAAAGAGCGCTAAAGAGCTTGATTCTTTTGTTTCTCAGATCAAGAATGTGTCAATTAAGGACATCCAACGTGTTATCAACACCTATTTCCATCATTATACGTTTGTTGTTTTGGAAGGGAAATAATTTTCCTGATATATACTGCTTGCTTTGATCTTTCAAGAAACTTTAGAAAAACTTTCTACCTGTTCTTTCAACCTTCTTGCGGAAGCATTATTCTTAAAATATTCCCTAACGGGATCAAGAAGCTGATTGATATACTTCGCTGTCGCTGCCTTGAGGTCAGCAGGGTGGATTTTTCCTTGGACATAAGACTCTTCCAAATCAGGATACGTTTGGAAAGAGACTGTTCCGCCAAATTTCTCTGGACGTTCAATCACAAACAGCTTGATCTTTTCAAAAATGATATATTTGCAATATTCTAAGATAGGATTATCTTTAACCTCCTTTTCTGGACAATATGCTTTCTTGAATTTCCTGTCGACTTCTTCTTTTGAATCGTCCATGAAAATACAAGTATCTGGCTTTGACTTGGACATCTTCAATTCAATAGCCCGTTCTATCCCGGTAAGTTCAGTAGCTGGCGGAGCTCCTAGACCAAGAAGCATATGGTGAGAAACGACGATCGGTTTCTTGTAGCCAAGCTTTGGCGCGACTTCTCTTGCTAACATATTCACTTTCCTCTGGTCCATACCTAATTGGGTGATGTCGCAATCAAATTCAAAGATGTCGGCGCATTGCATGCAGGGGTAGAAGATCTGCGACGCTTGCTGCACTTCCGATTCTTTTCTTCCCATGATCTGCCCGCAGCGGATGATTCTGTTGACTGTCGTCACTTGCGCTACCCGCATCACTTTTTTCCAATATTCCTGGCTGTCAACAACATCCATGGCCCGGATAAACTCTACTTTTTCCGTGTCCATTCCCGAAGCTTTCCATATTTCAATCAAATAATCTCCGGCAATCTGGATTTTTTCTAAATCTCCGCCGAACTTTAAGTTTGTCCAGCCATGCCAGTCAGCTGCATACATCTTGAAGGTGATGCTTGCTTTGATCATCTTATTGACGTTGATTGCCCTCAACAATCCTTGAGCGATATGGGCTTTCCCACTAGGTTCAAAACCATCGTAGGCGATAAGTTTCTTTTTTGTCTTCAGAAGCTCTAATAATTCCTGCTCATCAATGATCTCTTCACCGACTTCTTTGATGAGGGCTAAACGCTGTTCGGGTTCCATAATTCTTTGGAATAAGTTATTGTTTAAATAATTAATGGCAAGATTTTTAAGTATCAGGGAGCCAGAAGCTATTATGGTCGGTGCAAAAGTTATTTCCTTACAGAGACATTCAACTCCTGAAGTATATGTACTCCCTCAACGGCATTTCTGGATGGACAGTTTAGGACTACGAGAACCGCAATTTGCCGTTGCGACGACAATTTATATTAGAAATTATCTGGAAGAGGTTTGTGACAGTATTTGGTGTATGACCAACATCACTGGTGGAAGAGAAACAAGGCAGGGTTTGGAGTTAGCTGTTGACCAAAATTCTCTTGAAGCAATAACAGATCAACCAAAAGGCTTGCGAGTACGTTATTTTCAACTAGATCAGGGAAAGGCTTCTGAAGTTTCTCCACAATATCATCTCCCTGAAGACGGCTTAGCCATGGCTTGTTTGTATAGCCGTCGCCAAGCGATTGATAAAGAAGGTCATTTTATAGATTCTCCACTTCCCGGTCTTTATACACGGCATCCTACCAAATTTCCCAACGTTGATTTATTTTACAGTGGAACACATCCTTTACGTGACGTCACCTTACTTATCGGTAAGGAAAGGTGGAACCAAGAAGGGATGAAACAAGCTATCGACCAGTACCTCCAATCTATGTATAAAATAGAGAAAGCTTCCATTTCGTTTCCTGGACGGCCAAAGAAATCAAAGGTAATTCGAGAATGGAAAGATCAAGAGATGGAAAGTGTACCAAATGCTTTTCAGTGGGTCTTCTTATCCGTAAGCACGAAGGCTTTACCAGTACTTATTCCATCAGTAGAAGAGAGATATCGACGAGTATTAGGTGATGATGATGTTGGAAAAGCAGTGTATGATGGGGAGCATGGGAGATTTACCCTGATGGCGAGCCGTGATAAGATGTACTGCTCCATTACTGCTCATAGTGATGCTCCGGGACTTCAACGGAGAAGGCTTTTTTCCTCTTTAGGGGGAAGTTTTAAACGGTCGTTGAGGGTTGCTAGATCACAGAAGAGAGATGTAGGACAGAATATCATCACTGCAGTAGAGATCTAAGAAAAATATATGGCAAAAACAATCTTTTTCGATTTTTGGGGAACGCTGGTAGAACAGGGAGTCTGGAGCCCGATCAAGCAAGCCGGTACTATCTTACATATCTATCTGCCGTTTCCCGTCTACGTCAACAGGCTGCAAAAGGCGATGATGACCTCTTCGTTTAACGACCTTAAATCTGCCTTTCTGGCTCTGGGTGAGGAATTAAATATTGATATCAGCCGGCAAGAGATGGATGATCTTATCGGGATGTGGAACAAATCATGGATGCTAGCCGAGCCTTATGATGATGTTGCCAAGACCCTTCAGCAGCTGCAGAAAGAATATACCTTAGTTCTTGTAGCAAACACCGATTCTTTTTCCGTCGACCGAGTCTTAGATAAATACCAGTTGCGGCCGTATTTTAAGAAGATATACCTTTCCTATCAGCTGGGCAAGACCAAATCAGAAGAAGGTTTTTTTGACCAGATCATGAACGAGCTTGGCGTTACCATTAAAGACTGTGTCATGGTTGGCGATAGTTTGCAAAGCGATATTCTTCCTGCGCAAAAGTTAGGGATGAAGGCTATCTTGGTTGATCGCCATAATAGACGGGAAGCAGAAGGAAAGATTACTAGTCTTACAGAACTTCAAGGTGCCTTGCCATGGTAGACATCACTTTTTTAGGAACATCCTGCATGCAGCCGACGAAAGAGAGAAATCATTCTGGCGTCCTGTTAAATTACAAGAATGAAAGTATCTTGTTTGACTGCGGTGAAGGGATCCAGCGCCAGATGCGCTATGCTGGAATCAAGCCTGGAAAAATAACTCGGCTCTGCATCAGCCACTGGCACGGCGATCATGTATTCGGAATTCCAGGATTATTGTCGGCAATGGGAGCAGACCAGTACGCTAAGAAGCTTCACATCTATGGACCTAAAGGGACGAAGAAATATTTTTCTCACCTCTTCCAGTCATTTGCTGCTAAAGGGATTGTGGAGCATGAGATTCATGAAGTTCATTCTGGCCTTGCCTTTACCGCTTCTGGATTTAAAGTAGTCTGTGAGCCATTAAAGCATTCCACGCCTTGTGTAGGATATAGTTTTATTGAGGAAGACCGGCTGCGCATTGATGCTAAGAAAGCAAAACAGCTGGGCTTATCTGGGCCGATTCTGGGGAATATTCAGCAAGGGTCGTCTGTCGTTTTCAATGGGAAAAAAATTCAGCCAGGCGATGTTGCAGACCCTGTCAAGGGCAAGAAGATAACCGTCTTTGGTGATACCATGCCTTGTGAAGGTGCTAATAAGCTGGCTCGAGATGCGGATGTGTTAATCTCTGAGGGCACTCATTTAGATGAGATACGGCATAAGACCGAGAAAGCGATGCATCTGACGGTGAAGCAAGCAGCTCTCATCGCTTCAGAGAATAATGTGAAGAAATTGATCATCACTCATATTTCTCCTAGATATAAAAGCGATACGGATATTGTTTCTGAAGCCCGAGATCATTTTGATAATTCTATTGTTGCGAAAGATTTCATGAAAGTGAAGGTTTAGACGTAACTTTTTTATAAGGTATAAATATTCCAGCATTATGGAACATCCGGACTTTCCTATGAGGGTAGAAGATCTTGGCGTTATTGTCAGCACTTCTACAGGTCAGAAGGAATTTGGTTATAGGCCGAGATTTGATATTGAACTATCTAGGATAGGAAAAGTAGCATTAATTGCTCCAGATGATGATTATGCTATATGGGGGAGTTTTGGAAATAGGATCCCCTTTTGGGATCCAATACGTGATGGAGAGCACTGTATTGTGGCTAATAGAAGGGATGGTGGGGGGTCGATCATCCTGACCCGACCAATATATGATCCTGTTGCATCATCATCTCCCGTTCCAGTATATAATTTAGAAAAGATAGCACTAAATGTTTCTTTCCCTGAAGTTATAGATGCTGATGGCCGATTACAATGTTTTTATGGCAGTAGTACTACTGTTGCGCAGGCTTATTATTATGGACAGCATCTCTATGGTGTTAGATTAGATACTGGTGAAAAGGTTTTGGTTGCCGGTGAAGGTTTAGATCCCCATTGTGGAAAGAAGATTCATGTTGTTGCCAAAAGATCAGGGAAGGCTGATCGTATTGCCCGTCCTATCTATATCGCTGAATTATTGACTGAAGTTCGTGATGCTGCCTAGTAGTGATAGGATCCATGGAGAGAGACATTTATGGTAGACTTCTTTTATGAAAAACCAAGAAAACCATTGACTTTAGTTGATGGATGGTCTTATTTTTTGAATCACTTATTCTTTGATCAATGAACTGTTATTCCCAACCAGCTCTTCCTTCTTCAAGCCCCGTAACTTTGCCAATTCCAGATCGACCGTAAACATGCTTCCCGTCTGCCTTAAGTCTTCCAACATCAAAAAGTACCAATCTTGCCCACCAAACTTCACTCCTACCCATGCTTCTGCCCCAAATTTCTGTCCAAAGATGCGTAATTGCTCTATTTCTTCATTCGTAAAGTATTTTTTCTGATCTTTCGTCACTTTGCATTCTATGGCTAACCTTCTGATGGCATTAGCTGCCAGAATGTCTGGAGAAGGATAACGTGAACTTCCTGAACCGGCAGCCCTGATACAGGCAAAGCCCGATTCATTGAAAAAACGGACCATCTCCCTCTCTCCTGCAGAGCCTTTTGCCTTCTTATCTTTCATATGATACCTTAAAAAAGTGGGGTTTATTTAGTTTTCTCGCTGGAAACAGAAAGATTTAAAAGAGCTATTACTAAAAATATGCTGAAGAAGCTAAAAATGCGCCTAACTCAAAAGAAAATTGAAGATATTCTCGTGGAAATCCTGGGAGAAGACGGCTTATCGTTGATTAGATACCTCTCTGGCAGGGAAAATGTTTCAGAATTTGATTTAGCCAATAAGACCAAAAAAGATATTAAAGTCGTCCGGAAAATGCTTTATATCTTGTATAACAACAACTTAGTTAGCTTTAATCGGAAAAAGGACAAGATCAAAGGCTGGTACATCTACTATTGGACGCTTGTCCCGGAAAGCATCAAATACCTCTTTTTTAAGAAAAAGAAAGACCGCCTGGGCTTCCTGAAAGCCCGTTTAGAAGAAGAGGCCAAAGAGCTTTTTTTTGTCTGTAAGAGCAGATGCATCAGGCTGACGTTTGACCAAGCGATGGATATTGAATTTCACTGCCCGGAATGCGGGGAATTGATCGCCCAAGATAATACAGAGCAGAGTGTTGCTGATATTAAAAAAGAGGTTACCGAGATCGAGCAGGATTTAGCAGAACTAGAGAAAGCAAAAGCATCATCTGCAAAGCGAGTAAAGCTATCTAACAAGGCGGCAAAGGGGAAAAAACCTAAAAAAAAGAAATTAAAAACTACTGATAAAAAGAAAAAAGTGAAGAAAAAGAAATAACTTATCTTCTTGATTTTTTAGTTACTGCTCTTTTGATAACCGCTTCATCCTGCACCAAGTGCCTGGTCATCTTTTGGATATTTTCTTCCATGGAAGCAACTCTCTTTTCCATCAGGATCAATACCCTCAAAGAATAGACAATTGCCGCTAACGTACCAATAATCACTGCAAGAATGACTTCTGCTAACTCTAAACCTGCCATATTTCCACCTCTTTTTTATTTCAAGCAGATTCGGGGTGATTCTTTTTCTCTACCTTGCGCTTCTGCCTGTTGTAGATTGATATTCCTACTAATCGTCGAAGATATATAAATATTTTGGAAATCTTGAGCTGATGGGTGTAATAGGAGAATCATCCATTTAACGGTGACTATTCAAATAATCAGGGTTTTTATAGAGTTCCTTCAGCTGATTGATGGTTTCTTTTTCTTTCCTGAGACTACGGCGTGATATATACCCCATAAAAGTTGTTGTAAGAACAGAAGCAACTGTTGACATTACAGCGATGGGGAAGAGAACATCACTTACCCCTTCATGGTGGACCCCATTAACATAATGGTTCATAGCATGTTCATTGTTTAAATAGAGTGTTGTTGCAACAGTAAAAAGGGTTAGAGGTAGGGACATCATCGTATCAACAACCAGTGCCAGTGATTGAGAGCTATGTACTTCTAGTTCTATCTCTTTCTTCGCTACTTTCATCTGTGCAATAAATTCCGTTCTGGTAATAGTTCCGATATCATCACTCATCTCTTCTTTTGGTGCTGATTTCTTTTTAAAGTTTTTCCTAAGAAATAGTGAATTTGCGTTTTTTGACTTGGTTGCAGGTGGTACTTGTACCACAAAATAAAGGTGCGGCGGAGTATCCAGATATTATTGCAGAGAGTGACCCTATTGCTATACCCCTTATGCTTTTTCCGTGTAAAAGTTTATAAAACAGTGGATAAAAGTCTAGCTATGGATGATTACGAATCATTATTGAAGAAGGCAGAAGCAGAACTTCCAGAACAGACAGAAAGCGGCGAACGGTTTACCATCGAGAAAATAAAAGGTCATCTTGAAGGCAATAAAACTGTTCTGATCAACCTTAAAGCTATCGCCAAAAGCTTGGGAAGGGAAGAAGCTCATCTGTTAAAGTATTTACTACGTGAATTAGCTACTCCTGGAAAGTCTGGTGGGGGAAGAATTATTTTAGGGACAAAAGTGCCCGCTTCGAAGATTAACAAGAAAATCCAGAAATATGCCAGCGAATTTGTGTATTGCTCGGAGTGCGGCAAACCTGAAACACAGCTCCTTTCTGAAAAAGGGATCAGCCATTTAAAATGTTTAGCTTGCGGCATTAAAAAACCAGTAAAGAGCATCTGATGGTATTGATTGTTGCAGAAAAACAAGGACCACACGGGCTGCTCGTTGTTATTACCGATAAAGATATTCTAGGCAAGACGTTTACCGAAGGCAAAGTTCAACTGGATCTGACCAAGCCGTTCTATCAAGGGAAGGAGAAGACGAAAGCGGAAATTAAAATTCTGTTGAAGAGAGCCAGAGATTTACATCTGACGGGCAAGGAAGCAGTGGCGTTAGGCGTAGAGGAAAATATGGTGGAAAGCAAGCGCATTTTGTATGTACAGAATGTCCCTCATGCCTTAGTTGTTGTGGGGGATTAGTGTTCTTTTGCGTTATCTATGTTTTCTTTATGTTACCTGTGTTTTAGAAGGCAGAAAGGCTTAAAAACATCTCTTATTTTCAAATATCATGACAAAAAAGCTTGTTTTCCGGGCAATTATTGAAGTGTTGGGAAAGCCAAAGGAACATGTAGAAGAAGCCATCACCAAATACATTGACCAGCTGAAGAAAGATAAGGATTACAAGGTCAAAACTGTTGAATTTGCCGAGATCAAGAAGCATAAGGATGGGGATCTTTGGATTACTTTTGCAGAGCTCGAAGCGGAAACGTCAGAGCTCATCAAATTGACTGATTTCTGTTTTGACTATATGCCTTCCATGATCGAAGTCCTTGAACCAGAACAGATCACGTTTACCGATAACGATTTATCATTATTTCTCAACGACCTTCAGTCAAAGCTGCATGGCGTAGACATGGTAGCAAAGATGGTGAAGGCGGAGAATGATAATCTGAAACGCAACACCTCAGGACTGCTAAAAAATTATATCATCGTGTTGTTGCGAGGGAGCAGGGCTAGCTTAACTTCTGAACAGCTTAGCGGCTTAACGGGAGTGCAGAAAGACAAGCTTGAGGATTACTTGGACCAATTGATTGATGAGGGGAAGGTAGATTTAAAAGGGGATCTCTATTCTTTAAAATAAGATGGATGCTGTCATGAAGAGAGTTGAAGCGGTACTTTTTGCCGTCGGTAAAGAGATTACGTCAGAAAGGATTGCAAGTTTATGTTCCATGCCCGTAGAAGAGGTAGAAAAGACTGTCCAGGAATTGATTCAAGAGTACCAACAGAAAGACCAATCACTTCAAGTTGTCAAAAAAGATAATGGCTGGAAGCTTACCGTTCGAGATGAATATGTTCCTTTGGTCAGCAATCTTGTCTCATCAACGGAACTAGAAGGCAGTTTGATGCAGACCCTTGCCGTCATCGCTTGGAGATATCCCATTCTTCAAGCTGATATCATCAAGTTAAGGGGAAGCGGTGCTTATGATCATATGAAGCAGCTGATCGATCAAGGCTTTATCGCCAAGGAAAAATTTCAGCGAACGTATAAGATCAAATTAACTAACAAATTCTTTGAATACTTTGACCTGCCATCTGCTGAAGCAAAGCAGGCTTTTTTGAATCAAGTGCCTCCGGAAGTCTTGACAGAAGCGGAGAACGTCGAGAAAGAAGTGGACGAAACGGAACGGGTTGTGGAACAAGATAAGAAAGATCAGGAAACACGCCAGGAGATCAAGAAAGCGATGGATGTGGTGAGTAAGTAAGATAATATTTAAACTATAATGGCGGCACTAAATAATTAATAGGAATTTGTTATTGCCGCCAGTATATACTAGAGGATGAAAAACACCTGAAAATTATTAATTACTTTCATCCTCTATTATAGGAAGAAATAATTTTCACCATTATCTACCTCTTTTTAGGTGTATAAGTGCTAGCGGGACGTACTGTCTCTGGAAGCGGTTCTTCACTTTTTGTGCTTAATAACTTTCTAGGCAATATCTCTTCTAATGAACTTTTTTTCATAATGAGCAACTATTTCTCCTAATTAGTTAAATTTATATATCTATTGTGTTATTTACAACAATTATGGATATTAATGTTAAAATTACCGTTTCAGAAGCGACGCGACGTATAGTAGATACGTATCCTTACCTCAAGCAATTCCTGACCGAGAATTGCGTTAATTTTTCTGCTTTATCCGAAAAGATCCAAGGTAATGTTTCTAAGCTGATGGGTGTCCAGAAAGCCAGCAAACAAGCCATCTTGATGAGCATCATCCGTTATGCTCAGGAAATCAAGGCGGAGAATTTTCCTCAAGCAGTCATAAAGGCAGTAGCAAATAGCACGCTCACATTAAAGACCAGTATTGCTTATCTGAATATCCCTAAGACCATGGATAACCTCAAAGCATTGGAAAGCCTGTATCACCAGATCGATTGGAATAAGGGAGAGATCTTCTTTATTGTTCAAGGGATAGGAGAAATCTCTGTTGTTGTAGACAGCGCTAATATTGAGCATTTGCTGAAGGTTATAGATACAAGAAAAGTCTATTGGCAATTTCCTTCGACGGCTATCGTCATCATGCACTCTAACGAAGACGCCGGAGCTCCGGGAATAATTAATTATCTGACATCCCCTGTGGCCAAGGCAGGAATCTCCATAGAGATGCTTACCCTTACTAAAGACACCATCTTTCTCGTCGAAGAAAAAAATGCCGTAACATTGTTTGAGATATTGAAAGGCCTCACCAATTCTTGCCAGAGGATGGTAGGTAGATAGGCTGTCCTGATCCTAAGTTCCTCTGCATCATTTACAATTCAAAAGCATAAGCTTTATAAAGCAGAAAACTCTCTATTTTATAGCATTTTGTCGTCGATAAACAAGATTCTTTGAATCTTCGAAAAATGATGAAAATATGGAAGAAAATAACCCCAAAAACAGTCATGGAAATTTACCTCTTATAGACAAAGTAGTGCCCCGCGTCATTGAACAGGAGATGAAGGAAGCGTACGTGAATTATGCTATGTCTGTCATCGTTGGCCGAGCATTGCCGGATGTTAAAGACGGTTTGAAACCAGTCCATCGAAGAATTTTATATGCCATGTATGACATGGGTATCCTTCACAATAAATCCTTCAAAAAATGCGCCAGAATAGTAGGGGAGGTTTTAGGTAAGTACCACCCTCATGGTGATACTGCGGTCTATGACTCTTTAGTTAGGATGGCCCAGGATTTCTCGTTACGGTATCCATTGATCAAAGGCCAGGGAAATTTTGGTTCTATCGATGGGGATTCTGCAGCTGCTATGAGATATTGTGTTACTGGAGACACGTTAGTAGTAACTGATAAAGGCTTAGTGCCTATTGAAGAAATATCCCATAAAGAAGAAGAGGACATCGATGTAACGGTTCTCAATTATGAAGGGAAGAAAGTTAAAGCCTCCAAATTTTTTAATTCCGGTCAGCATGAAATTATTGAAATAGTTACCGAACAAGGATATAAACTTCGGGGAAGTTTTAATCATCCTGTTTTATGTTGGGAGATGGGTAAATTCCAGATGCCTACCTTTATTTGGAAGTGGATCTCTGATGTTACCCCTTATGATTATGTACTATTGAATCGAAACTTCTCCTTATTTAATCGTGATCTATTGTCATTAAAGCCATATTTTCCGATCTGTTCAAAAAAAGAGAAAAAAATAACCTTGCCGTCTTCGATTAAAAGCTCTTTGGCTTTCTTATTAGGGGCCTTAGTTGCAGAAGGGAGTTTTCATCAGGATAAAATACTGTTTAACAATAAAGACCGTGATTTTTATAATCAAGTTAAGGAATCAGTTTTAGAAAATTTCCCAGAAGTTGTCCTCTATGAAAGAGAAATAAAAGGAGATTGTAAGGAATTTGAATTATATCATCAACAGGCGGTTAAGTTTTTAATCAATATTGGGTTAAAAAAAGTCAAGTCGCACCTGAAAGAAGTCCCGCAAATAATTTTTAAATCTAAAAAAGAAATAATCAGAGAATTCTTAAAAGCATTATTTGAAGGGGATGGCTCGGTACAGTTAGTTAAAGATAAAAGGCACAGTGGAAAATCTATTCAATTAACTTACGATTCAAAAAGTGAAACATTAATTCAGCAGCTTAAGGTGCTATTATTAAATTTTGGCATAGTTACCGGCGCTCCTTATTTGGATAAGAGGAAGGGATGTTATAAATTAATAATTCCCGGTGCTGCCAATATCAATATTTTTAGACAAAAAATTGGCTTCTATTCTCATCGTAAGCAAAGTATCCTCGATTCAGTTAAGGTTATTAACACTTCCAGGATGAGCAAGACGGACTATATCCCTCTTCTTAATACCTACTTACGGAGAAATTATCAAGAACAGTTCATCCAGAAAAATAATTTTGACCGTTATAATAATCTAGAGAAGAACCGAACTAAGCTGGAAACTATTTTACATCCATTAGATAAAAACATGGTGGATTGGCTGCTAAAAAAGAAGTATTTGTTTAATAGAGTTAGATCCGTGCAGAAGCTAGAGAAAAAGGAAACAGTGTATTCTCTTCGCGTGGACAATTCCTGCCATTCATTTGTTGCTAATGGTTTCATAAACCATAACACTGAGGCTAAACTCCAGAAGCTAGCAGAGTCTATGCTGCAAGATATTGAAAAAGAAACCGTCCCTTTCAAAGATAATTTTGACGGCTCGTTAAAGGAGCCAGAAGTTCTTCCTACGGTCATTCCAAATTTATTGGTCAATGGATCGTCGGGTATTGCGGTGGGGATGGCTACAAATATTCCCCCTCATAACGTACAGGAAGTCTGTGATGGGGTCATTGCCACTATAGATAATCCTAATATTGATCTCCAGGAACTGATGTCCATCATCCCTGCTCCTGACTTTCCGACAGGGGGGGAGATATTGTGCGGGTCTGCTTTGCAGTACGCTTATCTGAAAGGCCGTGGAAAACTCCAGATCAAGTCGGTGGTAGAAACGGAGCAGCACAAGCTGATCATCAAAGAGATCCCGTATATGGTCAATAAAGCGGAGATGATCGAACAGATCGCCCAGTTGGTGAAGGATAAGCGTATTTTAGGGATACGAAATATCAATGATGAATCTGATCGGGAAGGGATACGTGTTGTCATTGACCTCAAGCATGATGCTGATCCGCAGGTTATATTGAATCAGTTGTATAAGTATAGCCGGATGAAAGTGTCGTTTGGGATAAACCTTCTGGCCTTAGTTGATAACCAGCCGAAGACGCTGGGATTAAAAGATCTTATCCAGCACCATATCGATCACCGGAAAAATGTTATCGTCCTTCGGACAAAATATGATCTCGACCAAGCGCAGAAGAAAGTGCATATTTTAGATGGCTTGCTGGTAGCGTTAGATAATGTTGATGCTGTTGTTCAAGGGATTAAGGCAAGCAGAACGGTTGATGATGCTCGTCATTTCTTGATGCAGACCTATGCGCTGACGGAAATCCAGGCAAAAGCGATCTTAGAGCTTCGTCTGCAAAAACTTGCTTCTTTAGAGCAGGAAAAAATCAAAGAAGAGCATGCGGAGCTGTTGAAGATGATCACTTATTATCAAGAGGTCCTTTCTTCAGAAGCGAAGGTATTAGGATTGATCAAAGAAGAGCTGAATGATGTTAAAGCTAATTTTGGTGATGCCAGACGGTCAAAAGTAACCATTTCTGAAGATGATGATGTGGACATGGAAGATTTGATTGAAGATGAGTTTGTTGTCGTTACGATGACAGATTCTGGCTATATGAAGCGCCAGCCTATTGATGTGTATAAAACCCAGAAGCGAGGGGGGAAAGGGGTCAAGGCAGCTGCAACAAAAGAAGAAGATGTCGTCGCTTCCCTCTACATCGCTTCAACTCATGATTATCTATTATGCTTTACCGACCAAGGCCAGCTCTATTGGCTGAAGGTCTGGCAAATTCCAGAAGCATCACGATTAGCGAAGGGCAAACATATTGCGAATGTCTTAGAGATGAAGGAGGGGGAAAAGATTACTGCTATAGTTCCTGTAAAGAATTTCCAAGCGGGTTATTTGTTTATGGCGACGAAACAAGGAACGGTCAAGAAAACAGAGCTGATGGACTTTGCTAACCCTCGAAATGGGGGCATAAGGGCTATTACGCTAGATGAGCAGGATACGTTGATCAATGTGCGTTACACAGATGGAAACCATGAAATCATCCTGGCTACCAAGCATGGATTGGCAAACAGGTTCAAGGAGAAAGATGTTCGGGCCATGGGCAGGTCGGCAAGAGGTGTTCGTGGAATACGCTTATCTGCTGGTGATGAAGTTATTGGAATGTTAGCTGCAGAAGAAGGGATGAATATTCTTACGCTCACCGAAAAAGGATATGGGAAAAGAACTCCTGTTTCAGAATATCGCTTATGTAACAGAGGGGGAAAAGGAGTGACCAACATCAAGATTACTGATAAAAATGGTCCGGTAAAAACAGTCATGCTGGTAAATGGTGGGGAAGAGCTCATGCTGGTCTCTCAAAATGGTGTAGGCATCAGAATCCGTTGCAGTGACATCTCTATCATCGGCAGGGCAACTCAAGGAGTAAGGATCATGCGTCTGAATGATGGCGACGTCTTAGCTGCAGCTGCAAAGATCTTTATCGAAGGGGATCATGTTGATATCCCTCAGGTTGCGGTTGCTGAAAAAATAGGTATGGGTAATTATGTTCCTTCTGATAGTCCATCAGAGAAGGATGATGGCGTTGAGGAAAGTGATGAAGATATTATTGATGACGCAGAAGACAATCAAGAGGGGGACAAGGAAGAAGATCAAGACAATCAAGAAGAAGACCAACAAGAAGACGATGCTGGGAATGATAATGATACTGATAATCATGAAAATAGTGACAGTGCTGAAGATCCTAATAGTGCTGAAGATACTGATGATGCAGAGGAAGATGGAAAAGATGATGAAGGTAACCCTGCTCCATGAAATGTTTTGCTCTTGTTCATTCTGGATTAGAGAAGCTTGCTCTGAAAGAAGTTCAAGAGTTGATCTCTAATAAACCAACGATCTACAATGGTATTATTGAATTCTCGGTGAAAAAGAAAGAAGATGTCCTTCTGTTATTAAGTAGGATGCAATCTGTTCGGCGCTTGCTCATTTCTATGGAGGAAGAATGTTTCTTTCCTAATTGCACGTTTAAGGTTGACGTGGAAAATGTGAAGGGCATTGAAAACCGTATCGAGATAGCCAAGCGTATTAGTGAAGGGATATATGCAAAACATCCTGGTGTGAGCCTCAATTTCAAACATCCTGATCTTGTCGTGGTTGTTTATGTGGTTGATGGAAAAGAATACATCGGTGTTGATGCTGCTGGCAAAGAGCTGCATCGGCGTGACTTTCGGTTGTTTCCTCATGCGGCATCGTTTACTGGAGATACGGCCTATGCCATTGCCCGAGCAGCTATTGATGCTGTTGATAAGTTAGGTCATGGTCCTCTATTAGTGGGGTTTTGCAAAGATGGAGCAATAGCCATTGAAGCAGCACTTTTTTTAAATCACTTACCTGTACGAGATGAAAACTGGTCGTGCTTAAAATTTCCTGTATTTAATGGGGTGAAGCTTCTTCCTAGTCTTCCTGGAAACAAGAAGGTATTTGCCTTTGACGAAAGTACCCCTAATGTTACGGCAGCGAAGAAGAATGCTAAGCTGGCTGGCGTTGCTGATGTTCTTGACGTCCAGAAACGATTGGTAGATGATTTGGATGTTCGTTATGGGGAAGAGCAGTTTGGTGCCGTGATATTTCATCTGACGAAGAAAGATGAGGATAAGATCAATGAAATCTATCATCAAGCTTATTATATCTTAAAGAAGAAAGGGAAGTTGCTGCTGGTTACTCGAGGAACATATGAATTATCCATTTCTGATAGGTTTCCGCTTCTTTCTGCAGAAGAGATTGTGCGGGGAGAGAGCAGCCATAAGTTGTGGGTGTTGGAGAAGAAATGAGATTATTAGAAGAACAATATAAGCAGAGGGCAACGGAGCTGGAAAACCAAGTATACCTTACCAGCACACCTAATGCCTGTATGAAGAATATTATTGCTTTTGGATTGATGATGGATCCAGATCCTGAAGCTGCTATCTGTTTAGTACATGATACTGCGAGAGACATGTCTTCAGCTTCTCCTGATGAACAAGATTCTAGCTGGAACAGCTTACAGCGGGCTATTCTCTTTTTACCAGAAGATTCCAGACGATTGGTTGAACAAGGAAATAAGAAGATCATTCATAGGCTGCGTGAGCATTTAATTCCCAGAAGCTATCTTCAGGTAACTGCTGGTCCTATCTCTACAGACAAGCTCATTGCTGCTCTTAAAAGTGGATTGCCTTTAGATTCCACTTGGTATACTGAATCTATTCGCAGGGATGGTTATGGGATAGGTGGGAGTTTCTCTTACCCTTTAGATCGAGATGGGAGGTGGACTGGAGAAGAATATCGTCATGGCTTTCTGTGGTGTACTCATCCCTTCTTGGTTTATGAGATAGATTCCATAAGCAGAGATATGTCTTCATGGCTAAGCTCTATTCCAACAGAACATTCCTTTCCCCCCTTTCAGGAATAGAATATGCTACCGATGGGCTGGCAAAACTGACAAAACATCTCGAGGTGGAACAGCGTGACCGTAAGTATGCATCCCGTCACGATGCTCGGATGCTGGTATTTTTTTTCAATGGGGAGACAACTTGCTGTGAACCAAGGAACATTTCTGAGAAATGATCATCTCTTATACGCTTTGTCATGATGCCCACAGAATATAAAGAGTACTGCCTATCGTGGTTCATTAATGCTAAAACGCAAAACAAAATTCTTTAGGATATGCACCATTCGTTCTCCTGCTACATCACGTTTTAATGGTTTGTAATGCCGAAGGTTAGCAATTTTTAGGAATTTCTTTACTTTTTTAGGTTCCATATGCCACGCTTTAGCAAATGCTTTAGCTAGGGGATAGACCGTTCTTTATTTCTTTACTTTAGCTTCTGTAATTCTTGTTCAATGTAAGATAGTTCATGTTCATATTCTCCATCGTTATCGTTCTTCTTTTTCAGTTTTTTATCCTCTAAGGAGATATCTAGGTGATGCACTCTTTTCATCAACTCCGTAATCTTGCTGTTCTTCTTTTTCTTTTTTTCATCCTCTAAGGTGATATCTAGGTGATGTACTTTCTTCATCAACTCCGTAATCTTTCCTGACTCTTGGCGGTAGAGCTGTTCTGGGATATTCTGGACAGGCTTCTGGGGAATGGAAGAATCTTGATAAGCAGGTTTTAGAGGAAGCACTGGTTGTTCTAAGGAGACTGGTCGCTGCCTAAACAGGAAGAAGTATATTATCGGAAGCAGGAGAAGGACCAGCAGGCCACTCCCGAAGATTATCAGCAGAATTCTGTGTATAATGCCCGTGGCTTCTCCGGCAAGGGCAGCACTATCTCCTATCTCTGCATCCGACGAGGCAGGAATGCTGATGGGAAAGCTGTTCTCAGCGACAGTCTTTCCGTCCTTCCGTAATTTGGTGTGGATGGTACGTTCTCCTGCAGAAAGCCCGGCATAATGGAGCTGCTGCACAAACAGCGTATTGTTACTTAAGGAGGTGAAAGTAGCAATATCTGCGAATTCAGTACTAACACCTTTATCAATGCTATATTCAAACTCATAGGTTGGCTTGGTGGATGGATTACTGACGGCTGCTCCAGTTATTTCATTAGTTGATTCATCTGTAATAGTATCTGGTGCTGCATCTCCACCATTCTCCTTGCCGATAAAGATGTAAAAGTCAACCAGCCCATCTTCCTGACGCTGGTCGGCCGCCACTCCGGTAACCACTTTGGATTCAATGACGACCTCTTTCTCTAAAACAGTTTCTCCAAAGGCCTGGAAGGACACTGTTACTGTTCTTGCTCCAACATTCAATCCACCTTCCACCGCAACATCCAAGGTTACCGTCTCTCCTGGAGGGATAGTAAGCTGTCGGTCATTGAAGATCTGACCAAGTAAGCCGCCTTCCACCTGGCCCGAAGTAATCTTATAGCCAATATTGTAAGGAACTTCTTTTCCTGGACCGATCAGGCCAAAGTAGCTGTACGATCTTCCTAGCGGGCTGTCGGTATCGGTGCTGACGGCCGCTAGTTTTAACTTCAGTCTTTCTCCCTCATAGCCTTGTTTCTTTAGCTGAGCGATGACCGCATCTTTGTTCTCAATGCCCAGGTCAAAAGAAACATCAACGGTCGCCGTCTTGTCTCCCCTGTTTGTGATGGACAATGACCCACCGCTGAAGCTTGCAGAGAGAGCAGCAGCGACGTCGGCAGCAGTGGAGTATGATGCGGTTGTTGTGACAGACTCGGCAGCTGTTGTTGCGACAGCAGCACTTGGACTGTCTCCTGAAGAGGAACTGGAGGAGGAAGAGGAACTGCTGCCTAAAAAAATTTCTGAAGCAGGGCAGCTGACGACTTGAGGGTAATAGTCTACGCCAGGGTCATAAGAATTATAATTGGTAAGATTATAAGGATAATCGGACCCAGAATCATACCATCCATCACCATCAGCATCAACAAAATTGAGATTACAGATGTAGTCCCAGGAGTTGCCGACATTTGTTAATGTGCCAGAGTTGTTGATAGTAATGTTAAAGTTAGAGGGGAATGTTTTGAAATCAGATGAGCTACTGAGATATCTGTACACATCATATGTTGAAGAAGTCATAAATGTATTGTGATAGATGGTACTAATATTTGGATTAGCGCCATTAAGGGCAGGATTAATGTAAAAATATAGGGTATAGCCATTACTACTAAAAGTATTATTATAGATAGTATAGTTACCATGTCTCTGGTAGTAGTAACTTCCAAAATAAATACCAATACTATTCTCCGTGATATTGGAATGTGAAATAACGGTAGATGAAGTATTAGAAAAGTATATCCCCTGACTGTTGGAAAGAACAGTGATGTTATTCAAAATCCAACTACTTGAATCTAACAGCGAAAGACCATAATAAAAATCTTCTACCCAACAAGAAGTGACATTAACACCAGTTTTTCCTTTGGAATATACCCCTTTATTAAGTGCACTATTGGTAGCAATTATCTTAGTATTATCACAAGTCACCTGAAGTGAACTCTGATTAATGATAATGCCGTTAGCAACATAAAAAGAACCGGGACAAAGGACTGTATTTTTATTGATATAAGTGTTGTCTAGAGGTGCTGTACAGTTTATCGCTAATGACAAATTGACAACCAGATTTCCAGAAGCATTTACGACTGTAGTATTTTTAAAATCACCGGATATAGAACTACTGTAAGCAACAGTAATATTATGGGGTGTTACAGTAGTCGTTGAGGAAGCATTCTTTACCTGTTCTATAACAGGGAGATATGCTAGTCCATCACCACCTGTTGTAGCAGTTACCTCTTTATCTCCAGAAGAATTAACGAACGCTGTAACATTAGCTCCTGGTAATGGCAGTCCATCCTGGATAGAAACATTTACTACAACATACCACCCTTTACAAACCTCTGCTGTACTGGTAACAGTAACATTATTGAGATCAATTGTGCTATTAATGAAACAATTTCTGGTATTTCCATCATTAGTAGC
>Ga0209542_10002871_pt1 | contig 37902 bp, 34 predicted proteins | sample RifCSPhighO2_01_FD_184028 | JGI IMG/M metagenome (GOLD analysis project Ga0209542, IMG submission 184028) | Soil microbial communities from Rifle, Colorado - Rifle CSP2_plank highO2_0.1 (SPAdes) (version 2) | ecosystem: Environmental > Terrestrial > Deep subsurface > Rock core/Sediment ... | reverse complement strand
ATATGCGGGAAGAGTTGCTACCAAAGTCTTACCTTCACCAGTTTTCATTTCGGCAATGCCGCCTTTAAAAAGCGCTATGCCACCAAGAAGCTGAACGTCGAAATGTCTTTGTCCGAGTGTGCGCTTAGCCGCTTCGCGGACTAGAGCAAATGCTTCCGGCAAAATATCTTCAAGAGTTTTACCTTCAGCTAGTAATTTTTTGAATTCTTCGGTTTTAAATTTCAATTCGTCAGAAGAAAGTTTTTCCAAAGATGATTCAAGTGCATTAATCTTCTCGACCAGAGGCCGCCATGATTTCAATAATTTTTCTTCCGGAGAACCGAAAAGGCTCTTAAATATGGTCATAAGATGCTAATTTTACTATATTTTAGAGCAAAATAAAAACGCCCCATTAGGGGCGTTTTTATTGAGAAGTTTATCGTCTCTTTTTTGCAGACTTTCGCTTCTTCGTAGTCTTTCTCTTTTTTGCTTTTGCTTTTGCTTTCTTTCTTTTTTTTGCCATGAAGTTTGTGATCTTGCGAATTGTTTGTAAAATATTTCTTCGCGAGACTTAATTTAATTATCTTACTTAATGTACACACACACAAGAGAAGAAACGTAATAAGTGTGGATAACTTACATAACTTACAAAAAATAATTTATTTTGAAAAATATTTATCGTCCTACAATTTTGTAAGCATATTGAATGCGAATATCCTTTGAAACTAATTCTTTGGGTAACTCAGAAATTAATTTGTTTTCCAACTGACGATCATGAGTGTAAATAGCTCCAATAAGATAAATAATTTTGGCTTCAGAATAGTTTGGGGCAAGCTCGTAGGCCTGTTTAAATTGAGCTAGGCCTTTGACAGGATCATTTTTGGCAAAATAAGCAGAGCCAAGATCGAAATACACTTGCTGTTTACCTGGTGAAAGAACCTTGGCTCTTTCTAGATAGAGCAATGCCTCATCTGGAAAACCGGTAGAGATGAGAAATGAGCCTGCCACGAGCTGCAGTCTTGCATCACCTGAAAAATTCTCTGCTTCTTTTTGAACTATGCTTTTGGCGGCACCGTAAAATTCATTTTTCTTTTCTATAGACATATCACTCTCAAGAATAAAGAGTGAGTTCGATGCCATGTGCTGCATAATTTCCGGACGCCCTAGAGTCGAAGCGCCATAAGCTTTTCTAAAGTACTTGCCTGCCGATTCAAACTCTTGCAGCTGAATTGATTTGAGAGCTTCAATGAGATATACATTCGCCATCAAAGGCTTCATGTTCCAGAAATAAAACGTCAGAAGAAAAACAATCCCTACCAGAGGCAGTGCTATTTTATTGACCAAAATCGATGGAACTTCTTTAGTAATCAAAGAGATGTTTGCATTTCTTTGGTGTATGTATGCAAGAAGCACGAAGAAAAAGATATAGCTTATGAGATTATCGAAGACAAATAAGTTGTTGAAGAAATAAGTGGCGAGGAGTCCGGTCAAAATAGATTTTTCTACGTGGGAGAAACTTTGATCCTTCCACCATATTATATATAGAAGAGCTAGATAAAGAGACAGGTAAGCAAGGAGTGCTATAGTCCCGCCAGCCACCATCCAGTCGAGGAAAACATTGTGAGCGCGATCGAACCACGGCTCCAGCCTATACATCTCCGGGCTATAGTGTTTCTGGAAAACGTAAATGAAGTTTTCCTGCCCCCAGCCAAAGACAGGATTTTCTTTAAACCCTTCGATAGCCATGGGCCAAGTGAAATATCTGCCTTGAGTTTTTATACTGTCGATAGTTAATTCGGAAGAAAAGCGTATGAGAACAGGACTATTCTTTACAAAATTTGTCTCGCGCATTAGCGCAAATCCGCCGATAAGAACAATGAGTGCAAGGAGTAGACCAATACTAGTTTTCCTGACGAGTTTGTCTTCTTTATTAATTATATTAAGAATAGAGACGATAAATAACCCTCCGAGTAATCCTAAGATCGCTCCCCTAGTAGCTGTGTAATATAGAACAATGAGCTGACCCAAGATCAAAATTATATAAAGCCATCTCATCGAGACGCTCTTCCTCTCGCGCCACAAGACAAACATCGCTACGAAGATGTGGAAAAGCATGTAGACCGCGAGATATATGGTGTTGCCAAATGTTCCATCAACGCGCACTCCACCTTGATTTATAACTGTCACTCCGGCAAGCTGAGAGAAACAATATAGAACCATCAAGAAGGAGGCAATGAGAGTCGTATTAAACCATCTCTTCCAATGCATCTCGTTAAAGACCGAGCCTATCACTACAAAGAACGCGCCTAGATGCAAGATTGTAATAAACCCTTCCATGCGTTCGAAATTCGACCAAAAACTTTTTACCACGTCAAAGCTAAATACAGTAGCTAATCCAACTGCTCCAAGAAATCCTAGGACAGCATATAAAATAACCGATTTTTTGGGGCGGTAATCGGCGTCAAGAAGAGCAAGAAGAATCCAGACAGCAAAGACAACCTCTACGATAATCCTGAATGCAAACGCTTTAGTAGTTATGAACGGGAAGAAAAATGTACTCGAGACGAGGAATGGTATAAAGGGAATAACGAAGAGTCCGCCAAAAATGATGCTGCGCAGTATTTGTTTATTCATAGCCACTATCGTAACATGGTAGCAATATATGCATAGTCTGCGCAATAAGGCTTATAACCTCCTCCGTAAAAGCGAGAGCTTATTAAAAACTGACATGGTTTATATAACCAAAGGCGGCTCTTGGCTAGTAGCAAGCCATGGCGTAGCTATTTTAGCAGGATTGTTTATTTCTATCGCTTTTGCAAATCTTTTTCCAAAAGAATCCTTTGGTACCTATAAGTTCATTATTTCCATGGCGGGAGTTATAGGAGCATTTTCTCTGACCGGTATGGGAACAGCGGTGACTCAAGCGGTTGCGCGCAACTTTGAATCTCTGCGGCAAGGATTCCGCATCAATTTAAAATGGAGTATTGGAGTGCTCTTGGGCGGCCTTCTCCTCAGCGCCTACTACTATCTAAACGACAACATGCTTTTATCGATATCGTTTCTTCTGGTTGGATTCATATCCCCAATAACTCTAAGTGCTAACCTTTATGGTGCTTACCTTCTAGGCAAAAAAGATTTCAAACGAAGCTCTCTATACAGCATGGTCCATAACACGACACCTGTCGTAGCAATCATTCTCACTCTTTTGTTAACTGACAGTCTTGTGGCCATTATAGTTGTCTATCTCTTGTCAGGAGTAGCGGTCTCACTATCCCTCTACCGCCAAACCTTGCGTGCCTATCCACTTCAAAATAAAGATGATCCGAAACTTACCTCTTACAGCGGGCATCTAAGCGCTATGAGCATTATCGCGATAATTGTAAGCAACTTGGATAAAATCCTAATCTTCCATTATCTTGGGGCAGCCCCACTCGCTATCTATGCTTTCGCTATCGCTCCTGTAGAGCAACTGCAAGGGGGAAAGAAAATACTCAGTACTCTAATTTTGCCAAAACTAAGCGGGCGATCTTTTGAAGAACTGCAAAAATCTGCCCCGCGCAAAGCCATCCTGCTCACTGTTTATGCTCTAATCTTGGCCAGCTTGTGGATAATCTTCGCTCCTTATTTTTACAAATTCTTCTTTCCCCAATATCTTGACTCAGTTTTCTATTCACAGATTTATTCCTTCACCCTGCTTGCTGTCTCTGGCACCATGTTCAACGAAACTCTGGTCGCCCACCAGAAGATAAGGGAGCTCTACTTCCATCGCACCATCATGCCGTTTATTCAGTTAGTTTTGTTCTTCATCATGCTTCCTCTCTTCGGCCTCATGGGACTCATCGTTTCACATTCAATTTTAAAAGTCTTAAGCGCTCTTTTGGGTTACTATTTCGTAAAACATCCACTAAAAGAAAGGATCATAGATTCGGCACTATCATAACGTCTTGAAGAAATTTAGTAACTGCATCAAAAGAGTCGGCAAGTACGCCATCAAGATCGAAAATAATTACCTTCAGCATTAGAAATTATTAAGACTCCACATCCTGTATATCCAACATCCCCACGGGCTTGCCTTTTTTAGTCACCAGAATCGTGTCTACTTTAGTCTCTTCAAAGAGTTTGACTGCCGCTCCAAGAAGAGAATCGTGCTCAATGGTAATGGGACTATTATATTTAAATTGGTTTAGCTTCATTGAGAGGATATTTTTACCTTTCGACAAACTGAGCTTCCTTCTTACGTCTCCATCGGTTAAAACACCCATAAGGGATCCGTTCTTATTGACTACAGTAATAGCCCCAAACCCGTAGTGTGTCATTTTCACCAGAGCATCAACTAATTTTGTCTCGCCAGGAACTAAGGGGTTAGTACTTTTAATTAAGTCCCCTACTTTGACAGTAGTAAGTTTGGTATCTTGAACAAATTGCTTGAGACCAATGGTAGTAAAACTATTTTCGGTTAAAGAAAGGAGGATTTTATATGGAACTGTGATTGTATGGACCCCGAGAGTTATAGCGTTGCGCACATGCTCAACATGGCGCACTGAAGAGAACATCACTTTGGTATTATAGCCATACTCTTTCACCGCTTTTACACACTTTTCTACAAGATCCAGAGCATCATGCCCTTGGTCTTGCAGTCGACCTACGAGTGGACACACGTAAGTCGCTCCGGCATGCATTGCCATATAAGCCTGCTGTAGTGTGTATACCAAGTGAATATTGACCATGAGACCTTCGTCACTGAGTAGCTTACATGCTCGAACACCTTCTAGTGACACGGGTATTTTGAAAACAGTTTTTTTAGGATTGAGACCGAGCTTCAGTAATCGATGTGCCTCTTTCGTGATTTCCTCTGCTCGATCTCCAAGGGCCTCAATCTGGAGGATTGGTACTATCTTAGAGAGCTTTTTAATAGTGCTATCAACATCCGTAACACCTTCTCTTTGCATAAAGGTTGGAGTGATCGTAAGTCCGTCTAATATTCCGAGTTTAAACGCCTCCTCGATTTCCTTAAGATTTGCCGAATCAAGATAAAGTTCCATGTAGGGAAGATTACTCTTTTTCCACAAATAAATCAATTTTCTTCAAATCTTCAGGCGTATCGATAGAGAAACTCTCATGTGGGGTTTCCTGGCCTGTGATCACATAGCCATTTTCAATCCAACGAAGTTGTTCGAGCTGTTCCGCATTCTCAAGCTCTGTCTGTTCAAGTCTTCCGATTTTTTTTAGTACTCCGAGGCGGTATCCGTACATACCAATCTGCTTGCGATGGATATTGGAAGTAAGCCAGTCACTTTGTTCCAAATCACGAAAACAAGGAACGGGCGCTCGGCTAAAATATATTATTTCGTCTCGTTTGTTCATCACCACTTTAGCAATACCCTTGCCAAAAAGGTCAGTTTCCGAAGTAATAGGCTTGAACAACGTGACAATTTGAGCCTCGGTCCGTCTCTTGAAACATTCTACAATCAAACCTATCGACTCCGGATGGATATAGGGTTCATCACCTTGAATATTTAGGATTATATCTGTCTCAGACAGACCAAGCTTGGTTTCAAGTTTCTCTGCTGCTTCAAGACAACGGTCGGTTCCAGAAAGGTGAGTGCTAGAGGTCATGATAACCTCCCCATTGAAAGATTTAACATTTTGTTCTATTCGCTCATCATCAGTAGCAACAACAACATAATCAAGTCCGGGAACCTTGAGAGCCTGCTCATATGTTCTCTGAATCATAGTCTTCCCCCGGATATCAGCAAGCGGCTTACCAGGGAAACGACTTGAGGCAAAACGGGCTGGTATGATGGCAACCGTCTTCATTTTCGATAAGCAACTTCAATTTCGTGAAGTTCTATCAAGGGCTTTAGAAATTCTTCTAATTCGTAGACATTGACTTGAGAAGAAGCATCGCAGAGAGCCTCAGTCGGGTTAGGATGAACTTCCATAAACAAACCATCTACGCCTGAAGCTACTCCCGCTCTACCTAACACATGGAGAAATTCCCTCATTCCTCCTTTTGGATCTGCACTGGGAATGCCATACTTACGCACGCTGTGGGTGATATCGAAAACAACAGGGTAGCCAAGTGTCCGCAAGTGATAGAAACTTCGCGGATCAACTATCAAATCACCATATCCAAATGTGTAACCTCGCTCTGTTACGATAATATTGTCGTTGCCTGAATCGACGCATTTTTTGACTGGGTGCTTCATATTCTCCGGAGCTAAGAATTGCCCATGCTTGATGTTTATAACCCTGCCGGTCTTAGCAGCCGCTTTTATCAACTCTGTTTGCATGCATAGATACGCAGGAATCTGCAAGACGTCAGCAACTTCTGCCACAGAAGCCGCCTGGTCAGGATAATGTATATCTGTTAATACTGGGAAGCCGAACTCATCTTTTATTTTCTGCAAAACTTTTATGCCTTTCTCTAGACCTGGGCCCTGGTAGTAACTTAGATCACTGCGATTATCTTTCTGGAATGACGACTTAAAAATAATATGTATATTCAGTTTTTCCGAAACTCTCTTGAGCTCCTCGGCTGTCTTTTGCATAATCGACTCATCCTCGATGACACAAGGTCCTGCGATTAGAAAAAGTTTGTCTTCACCGCACTTTATCTTGCCAACATCCACTATTTTAGTCATATATCTTTAGCTTATTATCAGGAACCTATACTAGCATACCTAGCGAGAACCTATCAATCGCTCCGCCCTTTCGACAATCCAAGCACTGCCATTTTTATGCGGGTCGCCAAAATATTGTTCGCGCAATTCTACTAAAAGCTCACTTGGAATAGTGTGGGTCTTTTTGGCTAACTCGATAAGTTTTTCTGGATTATCAGCCAAGAAAGATTGGCGTTCAGATGATTGAGCCATCCCAAAATAATCGCCCCATTTGCGAGTGTACAAAAAAATTGGAACTTTCAACTGAAGCAAGGCTTCAAGTACAGCGGTACTATGGCAACCAACAACCACATCAGCGTCTTTTATAGCGTCTTGTATATTCCCTTTGATAATCTGGATATTTTTACTTTTAAAAACATTAGACTCATGCTCTAAAAGCCAACTTTCAAATCTATCTCCGACAGGTCGGAACTTTATGGCTAATTTAATATCAGGTTCTTCGATCAACTTGTGGAGATATGACATTACTTCAAGCGGAGCAGCAGCTTGTTCAGCAACAAAAAGCACCTTAACTGGTCCCTTGTTGCCGTTGGTTGTTGGTGGTTGGTCGTTGGCGGCTAATGTTATTGGTCTCATCGGTCCAGAAACATAGAGTTGTTCCGGTCTATAAGCATCACTCTCTTTAATATAATGCTCCTTCCACCACTCGCTCCATACGCCATAAGTATCTACGGAAAACATTTTTTCTCCCTTAAAACCAGACATGTAATCATATGGGGTGGAATAACGCGAGGCCACGCCGTGTAAGATTCCCACTGTCGGAATATTATTAATCTTGCACGCCAATACCGTATGAAAATTGCGCTCGTTGGTGGCGGTGAGCATAGCCACCTTAATGCCAATGATGTATAAAATGATTTTCATAAGCCGTATAGCCCATATATCGTCATATATGGCCCAGAGATACTCCGTGGCAACCAGTAGCTTAAAGCGTTCTTCTGGATTAAAAGCCGCGGCAGATGTATTAAAACCAAATAACTTTCTGGCGCGGCGACGCCCTCCGGAGAAAATACTAAGGAGCTGTCCAATATAAGCTACAGCTTCAGAATAAATGACGGGACGTTTTCTCACAAAGGCGTGGTGTAAGACTGTTTTCCAAGATTCCGGGCTCCTGATAAATTCGACAAACTTCATATTTCTTGTCCGCAGTTCCTCGTAGATATACTTCATCCTAAAATCGTAATCTTGACCACTTTCAAACTTATCGCCAATAAATACCAAAAGTCGACGTCTAATTAGAGTCAATATGGGCAAACTTAATAGAGTGATAACAATTTGAATCAATATCCCGAAAGGCAGGACTGAACGAATCCTTAAACCTGTTTCATCAAGTACCTTCATTTCGCATCCATAAGCTTTGAGATAGGAAGAAAAAAGGCCACTATAGGGCGGATGGTAAAAATATACTTTTTGGAACTCTTTCAAGTATAGGAGTAGTTTTTTGTATTGGGTATACGGTATACAGCAATAATAGAAGAGACTGTTATAATGTATCCACCATAGATCATAGCCATTGTAGTTAAAGGATTTTGCAACTCGCTCTTTATTACCAAAAGATTGCTGGGAAAGCTCTTTTAAGAGATTACTTGCTTCATAGACGCTTCCAGGCTCAATAAATTTTTCAAGCTCCTCGCCATATAGTATGGTACCATAAGAACTCAAGTCCCCTCTCGGCAACTCTGCATCAAAAACCACTAGGACTGACTTCTTTTTATCTAAAATTGCCTTATAAAAAGAAAGGTGTGCTTTTATTTTATCCTCTAACCTGAAGTTGTCCTTCACTCTTTCGCGCCCAGCCTGGCCAAAGGCTTCCACTTTTTCAGGATTTTTGAGCAAATCCAATATTTTTAGAGCGATTTGCTTCGGATATAACGGATTTATTATATAGCCAGTCACTCCGTCAATAACAATTTCAGGAGCCCCGCCGTAGCGGGAACCAACTACGGGTTTACCACAAGCCATCGCCTCAACCATGATTCTCGGAAATGGGTCAAGATACATGGACGGCACGAGGACGATATCTGAAGCAGAGTAGACGTTTTTCATGTCATTTTTATCAACCCAGCCGGTAAAAACCAGGTTATTTTCTACACCCAGGCTCTTTGCTTTCTCTCGCATGACTTCGGCATACCAATCCAATTTCCCGGCAACCAGAAGCACTGCATCCGGCTCTTGTTTCGCAATTTCGAAAAGCGCTTCAATAGATTTTTCGGCTCCTTTGGCGGCACCAAGTCTGCCACCAAACAATATTAGTTTTTTATTCTCCAAATTATGAATTTTCCTAAATTTAATCGCCTCATCTTTATCGACGCTCCACAAATCCACATTAATGCCGGTATGCATCACGTGGACATTTTTTATGCCATTTTGCTCAAGAGCTTCTTTTAAAGCGTTGCTTAGCGCAAAGATTTGGTCTACGTATTTAAGATATCTTTTAATCAAAAAGTTGCGGAAAGGATTCCATCTTTTTCTCGCTTGTCTCATATGGTCACGCCAAGTAGTGCGAGTATCAAGGTTTTCAAGGTATTGAGATGTCATCAATTTCCCATAATTGAAGACCATCAAATCCCGGGCAGTGAGGCAGACTACCTTAGCGTGTCTCTTGGCTATTTTGAAACAATGATAGGAGAGATATTGATGAATATTGCTTGCGTGTACCACATCCGGTTTTATCTTTGCTAAGATTCTATCCACTTGGCGGCAAACTCTCGGGTTGTACAGGCTGACGTAAGCACGCCACCTGTCAGGATAATCAGTTGCGATCTTCCAATATTTAATGCCTTGGTAATTAAACTCGCCCGCCTCACTCTGTTCCCTACACGTGGTAATGGCAAAAACCTCATGACCAGCATTTTTCATGCCAAGAGCAATCTCGTAGGTGGAGTTCGTTGCTCCCCCGAATCCTATAGGGGGATTATCATGTAAAAATAAGACCTTCATCTTAATAGATGTAGTATTCCCCATCCGACCATGTCGCGCCAGTACGATTGTATGGCGCGAAAACCGAGAGTATACGGGATTTTATGCACGCCCATACTTGTAGAATAGCCCTTAAAAGCAGTATTAAGGGCTTCAATATGCATTCTTACGCCAACAGGCATACTTTGTTGTCTTGCACTTTCCTTATAAATTTTGCGCATCCGTCTAGACAAGACTCCTTCTCCAGAAGCATACCAGGCTAGATAGACCGACAGTTCTCTAGGCAACAAAAGCACATCGTGCTCAAACTTACGACCCAAAAGAGAGAGGTGAATATGCCCTCGGTAATATTTTCTCTCAAATTCTTCTAATGTCCAATTATCAGAAAAAGTTAGTGTATAGCGTTGATTGTTAAATATGTGTGACGAAGTGATAGGATAGCGCGCCCGCGTATATTTAGCGAATTCTTGCGTCATATCTGCGATAAGTAAAATGCTCTCCTGCGAAACTTCTTCCAAGAGCGAGAGGTTCTCTTTCTGAGTTCGATCAAACCACTTATTTCGCAAAGAAACAATACGCCTACGCAAATGGTCGGACATCTCATATTGACACAAGATTTTCAGCAATATCTCACTGTAGCGAAGAGAGTAGACAGCTCCTATACGAGAACGAATATTAATATTTTTCTCTGTCATCATAATACCAGCAAGAGGTAAAAGTTTAGTTATCAAAATATCAAAGAAGACACAAGCTATCAAGTCGCGGTACTCTTCCACATTCATAACTTCGTGCGGATTTTCAAAGTCAATTTTACGTCCAGAAATAAGCCGGACATCCGTTGTCTCAAAGGGAAACAGATAGAAAAACTTTCTCGCGGTCATCTCATTCATACTAAGAAATCGGTGCGTGAATATATATTCAGCCAACTCTCCCATAGACCACGGACTGACTAGCCCAGGTTGACTACCATCTTTGAAAACTACCAAGAGATCCATATCGGATATTCCCGGCTGCCAGATGTCCCCTAGGAGATACACTGCTTTGACCCCCTCGGCGACGCCTAAGACCTGGGCGGCACGAGCCGCCATTTTTTCATAATCCTCGCGCACAAGGGATTTGGGCAGATGAGTGTACATTAAAGATTAGCCTTAAGAATATTCTCCATAAGCTCAAGCGTTCTGTGGGTGATATTTTTCACCACTTCTTTCTCTTCTTTCGGGCGCTTATGTGTCACCGGTCGCAAGAGTCTCGCGAGCACTCTGCGGGTGATGTCATACGGAGAAGCTAATATGAGTGAGACTGGTAGATGTTGGATCCATGAGCGAGCCCCCCAATCTTTTCTCCAAAGAGAGAGTTCGTCCACAATCGACCAGTCGATACCAGGATAAAGCTCTTTGGCTCTAGAATACGACTCCCGCTTGTATGGATATTCCCCTTTGGCCTCGACTGCCAGGGCGGGCATAATCATTACCATACTGATATCGTTTTTCCAATCATACCAATTATCCGCCCATTCTTCTTCTATCACCTTGCTTCTATACCAGGCGGCATACAAGGCTAGACTATGCAGACGTTCATTATGCGAGTCTCTCTGGATAAACCGAGTATGCTTATGTCCATACAGGAGCATACCGTTCTCATAAGATGAGAGTGGCAGAGTATCTTCGTGATAATATTCCTGGTCGAAAGCGGTAAAAACCATAAGCTCATGGTGAGCCAAAGGATCCACGAGATAGCACACCAGTCCGGCTCGACTTAACTTCTCACGAGCTTCGACGAGCCGAGCCGGACTCGAGAAGGCCTCGTCTTTCAAGACCACCGCCGTATCCAAATCACTCCATCCTTCATAGAAGTCACCCGTGGCAAAACTTCCGTGAACAATGAAGAGCGAGACATACTCGCTTAAATTTTCTGCTATCCAGCTCTTAAGGACACGGAGTTGATTATAATGTCGAGACGGGTTTTCTCTCGCCATTGTCTCAAGTTCGTATGGTATATCGAATTCTCTAACTTTCGTACGGACCACACCCAACTTGAGCTTTAAATTCCTAAGAATTGAGTAGGTCGCACAGACCATGACCGCAGGGTCGTCAGTGGTTATAGTCTCCATTGTGGCAGGGTCCAGCAGTTTCGTCAGGTATCGGCAGCTGGCAATCTCCTTGCGCGTCACCAGAATGAAATCCTCTCGACGTACTTTCAAAAACTTGCGCAAGAGAACGTGGAAGGACTTCTGTAGAGTGTGATACGCGTAGATTGTATCTTTTACGCTAGTCGATAGGTAGAAATAAGGCTCAACGAGCTTAAGAGCCCCCTCTTCGTAGGGAGCGAAGTAGCGTTCAAGCGAGATACCTTCTATTTTAATAGACCTTTTGGTGTAATTCATGTCAGGCCAGATTATAGTATAATAGGACTGGTTGAAATATATAAGACATTATAGACTTGCGTATAATACTAGACCACGTGACAAACCACTGCAACTTTAAGAAAATCGCCCCAGTAATACCGGGGCGATAGTTTTTGTCGATTGGAGGTAAAAGCTAGAGTGCAATAGCTTTTTCTCCTTTTTCGATTTTGTACAAATCACATGAGAAGAGGTGTCTACGCGTTAACGTTCCCAACTCGTTGAGTGTGAGCTGAAACGATTCCCTCTCAAAAATCCTCTGCTCTAGACACTTGTTGGCGAGTTTACCACCAGCAGGGAAGTAGCAAAAGTAGTAGGGATTTTCAGCTATAGGCGCGGGGAGGCTCTCAACAGAAGTCCGCATTTCATTTGCAAGCGAAATGCGCCACTGTGGAAGAACACTCTCTTTACCTGTCGATACCAAGTGACTAGCGAGTTCATAGCCAATACGTTTCCAGCCCCATTCATCATTCGAAATTTCAACCAATACTTCCCCGAGCATAGCTCCATCCGGAACTCGCGCAAGGAAATTGAATAGCCGCTGAAGTCTTACGGTGTCTGTGCAGTAGCGGTTATTGGCCCGATCATCTAACAGATAGATATCATCTGTTACACAGTCAGAACTTCTGACCTCTACACGTAAATCTTCCACTCTCGTTGTGAACTTCAGCAAAGCTTCTTTCTGAAGGCTTCGTTTTACCACCCGCTCTATGTCACGAGGACCCCCATTCACATGCCTCAATACGCTACGATCAAAGAAAGTTTCCGACAAGTCATCGTTGGTACCATGATAAAGCCCAAACTTGCCGGCAATTGTGCCCATCGCTGTTCCCCCGTATGGAGCAAGGATTGATGTCCATGCCATCGTCGGATTGATTGCGTTGTTGAGCCCAAGTGTCGCAAGATCAGTCGCTCTATCACTAAACGGCACCGCGAGAATTTGTTCGGTTCGCAAGGTCATTGAGCGTCCAAGTATTTTTTGGCATCCCTCCAGAATAAGCTCGTCAGACATATGCCGAAAGAGTACCTGGTCACGAAGAAATTCGTTGCCAGACTCAATAGCGAGCGTGATGCCCGTGCATCCCGCCCGCACAAACAAGTCAAGTCGCCGGTCCCCCTGGTCATGGCGCGTCAGCTCCAGCCGTATCTGGCAATGGAAAGGTACGCCCACTTCTATGGGCCAGCGTCGAGCAAATTCTTCCAACCACTTGGCGTCATAGCCAAAGATATCGTCCTGGAAGTAGATCATTTCCAGAGGCCAGTGAGCTCCTATGGCTCTAGCCTCTGCTATCAGGTCTTCAACCGGACGAACCGTAAGAGCGAACCCTCCATGCATCTGATTGAACACTGGTGCGTAGCAATAGGTACAAGTGAAGGGGCATCCAACCGATCCGAAGATACTTTTGATAGGGCTTCTGCCAAGCTCCGGATAGGCATCGTACACGACGGAACGATCCGGCATGGGAAAAGATTCGGATCTACCATTATTCTCAAAGTAAGTGTCTGGTCTAAGCGATCCTTTGAGAATTTCACGAAATAGCCCAAAACCACTACCTTTGATAACATAGTCGGCATGCATGGCACACTCCTTGTGGAAGTATGTAGCATGCGGTCCGCCAACGATAACCGGCACGCCCATGGCACGAATCATATCACACGCTGCAAAGGCGCGGATATGGTACCCAGTCCAAATTTGGAAGCCGACGAAGTTTGGATTCCAATCCCTCACCACATCAAATACTTCCATAAAGTCAGACCCATGCACCAACACTACTTTACAGTTCCACCCCATATCCCGCGCGAGTCCCGCAAGATACAGGATACCAAGCGGCTCAATGCTATAATAACGAGCCACCAGAAGAATACGTCTCATTGTGGGACCCTCCCTTGTTCGAAGATAGATTACGGGATCAAAGAACTTCTACATGTTAGTCTAATACTTTTCCACACAAAATCAACAAGCGCGTCTGTCGCATGCTTATTAAGAAAGTGGGTAATGGATACACGGATAAGTTTTTGCATATTGTTAATGACTATGCCGAATTTTCATTATAAGCACATCCACAGCCTTCGTCACTTCTTCAATTGTTGTAGCTTCTGCCTGCCGCTTTGTTTCAATAGGATCAAAAATACGAGTATTGAATCCCTCTAAGGTTGGTTTCTTACGAGGGGGCACTAGCACAATATTTTTAGGACCGATAGGAGGCTGGGCAGTATCACTAGCCGGACCCACGATATCAATGGTGGGGATACCCAAAGCCTCGGCGATGTATATAGGACCGGTGTCACCACTCACAAATAACGACGCCCTGCTTACGAAAGCCTTTAGCTCCTCGATTGATAAATTACCACCAAAATTAATCACGTCAGGATGGGTGATATTTGCCATCATATTCTCTACGACTTCGGCATCGCTTTCTGAACCCACAACCGCAACGGGCATATATTGCGCAACTATATACTCGGCCACGGCGGCAAAACGCTCGGCAGGCCAACGTTTTGCCTTATGCCCCGTTCCAGGCGCAATAATAGTGAATGAGCGCTTTCCAATAAGCGAGAGATGTAATTTTTGGCACGCTGATGTTAAAGCTTCTGGCGAGTAATATACATACTTGCGCGTATCACTGGTCTTAATCCCTATCGGCTCCAATAATCTAAGATACTCTCTCGGCACATAAGAAGTAAAAAAGTGCGGCACGACATACGCTAGTTGGCACAGTAAGCGGTAAGGCTTCGTCTCCAAGGGTGAACTTCCTTTTTCTAACCGCGGAACAGCAATATGCGGTACTCCGGCAAGAAATAAAACGGCGAGTCCGACAAAATCCGGCCCCGTGGTTACTGCGAAGTCAAGATTAAGAGAATGAAGTTTGGATATAAAGGCGCGAAATTTGTTTTCCCATACAATATATTCACTAATATCCGGATTACCAAGAAGTACCTGCTTGTTAATGGCATTACCTATAACAATTAGCTGCGCGTTCGGATAAGTCTGTTTGACCGCGCGAAACATCGGCGTCGTACATATCATGTCGCCGAAATGAGCCATCTGAATAATGCATATCCGTTTTGGCTTGCGAGTACTTCGTTTCGCTAGCCCGCGAATTGGCGCGTAAATAAGACAACATATCAATAGCACGAGGTTTCTTAAAGACCCTTTAATGTTACGTTTAGGGGACACTCTCATATTTCATATTATATACCCTAGAGCCAACCAAACGGAAAATCTTTTTTCCTTGTTTCCATTTCTTTAATAAAAGTTAGAAAGATATGACATCTGGGATCGAGTGCATAAGCATTCTCTGAAAGAGAGCTTCGGGCATATAGCGGAGCGCGCCCATAACCGCCATGCGTCGAAATGCATTCTCGGGCATAAGGTTCTTCAACTTTCGACGCACTGCCATTTGCACACGCTCTACCTGTGGACGCAAGCGTTCTTCATATCTCATAAAGGCTTCTTCAGTCCCATTTCTGCGCGCAAGCTCTTCGACAAGAATATAAGCACCTACCATCGCCATACTAGCCCCTAACCCAGAAACGAGCGTCAAAGCATGTGCCGCGTCACCCAGAAGGACAACTCGGCCGTGGCTCCATTTTGGAAGCTCAATCTGCATAAGCTCATCATGCACCACATAATCGTCATCTGCCAATGAATCTATAACATCCCGATAAAAAGGATGCTGGCCGGAGAATTTCTCATCTAGCGCCGCTTTGTGTTCCGCAGCCAACCGAGAGCCGTAAGTCCGCTTGCCACGATACATAAAGTAACCGCCAACCTTTCGTCCGGCTCCAGAAGCATAGACGCCGACACTGGCATATTTCCCAGCGGCCATAAGCCCAATATTACCAGTGGGATAGTGTGGTTCGAGACGATCCGGAATAAGAAAGGCGAAAAATGCCGCCCCAAGAGAGCGCTCTCCACTCACCCCAAATAAGCGCTTGCGTATCGATGAATGGATACCATCCGCAGCGACAATTATATCAAAACTCTCTTCATGTCCATCGGAAAACTTTGTGATCACTTCTTCTTTCGTTTCTATATAATCAGTCACTGTTGTCCCAAGACAAAATTCTGCACACTCTTTCGCCATACCAAAAAGCACGCCATGAAAATCAGCCCAATGAAGAGTAATCGGAAACTCGCCTTTCTCCCTATGCTTGTGCGCATATGTTCGAACGAGTCTCCTGTGATTGTCAAAGACATTTGTCACCGGGACACTGATATCCTTCCCTTCAAAGGTGTGCTCGAGATGCATCCGTCGAAGCACCTCACCGCCGGAAGCCCCTATGACAAGCGCGAACCCTTTATCAGAAAAGTGTTCTGCTTTCTCGACAACCTTTACGCGTATTCCGTGTTCCGCAAGAAAATATGCAAGCGTACACCCGCCAATGCCTCCGCCTACGATAAGAGCTGATTTTATGGGTTTATTACTCATATTGTTTTATGTTGCGATAGAAAATGCATAAAAAGCAATATTAGCCCGTCAATGACAAGCTCCCATGCTCTCTGAACAAGAGCGACAGCTACAGCAATTTCCGGCGGCATAATTGATGAGAGCAGAAATACAAGCGCCCCTTCCCGCACTCCCACCCCCGCGGGAGTGATAATACTTAGAATCCCTATAATGACGGCGAGTGTAAACGCTCCAGCCAGAAAAAACACATTACTCGAAGAAAACTCAATTGGAACGAAAGAAAACACAAGCATAACGAATCCCATGCCGCGCAAAATATCGCTTATGCCATATTTGCCGACAAACTTCGCGTGCGTCAAAAAGCCGATAGGACGATGACTCAAAGGCACGCCTGTTTCTTCGACACCGCGCAATCTTTTAAAATAACGGATGATCTTATAAGGATACGGGGAATCGAGTAACACTATTAGAATTATGCCAATACATCCAAGCACGATAAGCGGTATTAAAAAACTCTCCCCCACTCCTGAAATAAGTAAAAACGCCACTGAAAGCAAAACCGGAGAAAGAATGCCGTACATAATGCCGATCGCATTTGCCAAATGAAGCGCTTGCCGCGGAGTGTCACCCTCATCCATATATACCCGCCCAATAAACGACACTGCCTTCCCCGGCGTGTACCGGCCAAGCCATGTGTAGGTAGATGTGCGAATTGCAGACCAAAGCGTGAGAGAGTTGGGAAAATGCACCAGATTGATAAGTTCTCTCCACAATACTCCATACCAAAACACTGCTAGTATCCAGAAGAGCGCCGAGAACAGGAGTGGAAGTAATGAAAATTCAAATTGCCATTCGCGGAATGTATCCCACTCTCTAATCAGCATACTCACAAAAACATAAGCAACTGATAATACAACAACAATAAAAAGAATTTTCCTGATTAATTTACTGTTCATTTAAGTAATTTATTAGCATCTGCCACTATCTGCTCTATTTCTTTCCCATTCATCCAAAGTGGCATAAGGAGGTAGCGCCCCTGTAGAGATTGTTCATTGGTGTTTTCAAACCTAAACTTTGAGAATTCCGGGAGTACATGCAGATTGCCGAAATCCGAATATCTAACAGGGAAATTGTGCCGGCTAAGTTTTTTATACGCTCCTCTTTCGACATAAACAAACGCATATGCGCACATAGGTACTATGTTGGGAGAAACGGGTGGTAGGCGCAGAGAAAGACTGATTAGCCGCATGTTAGCCATTCTCTTTCGAGCACCATCCTTGAAACGAGAGAGTTGCAAGAGAGCTGTTGCCGCTTCAAGCTTTGTTATGCTTCGCTCGTACTGGACAATGCTTGTCGCCTTGCGATGCATAGGCGCATAAATTTCAATCATCTGTCTTACCAGAGGATACCAGAAGCGAGAGAAGATAAGCGGAGCAAAGATAATTTCAGCATACTCGCGTATGTGATGCAAAAGCGGAAGCGTGCGCATATTTTTAATCAGTGATGAGAGGAGCTCTATATGGCGACGGTCTTTAGCAATCACAAATCCTCCCCCAATGCCGCGGAAACTTTTGCTCATGCCAAAGCTGAATACGCCGAAATCACCGAAGGTCCCAACTGCTTTTCCGCGATATAAGGCGCCAAAAGCATGGGCGCAGTCCTCAATGACTGTAATGCCGTGTTCTTTCGATATATCAAGAAATGGATTGAGCTCGGTTGGAATACCGAAGTAGTGCGGGATAATAACTGCCTTGGTTCGATGGGTGATTAAACCTTTGAACGAAGAGAGAGGGATTGCTAGAGTATGAGCTTCGATATCGCAGAATACGGGTGTCGCACCACTCTTGACAATCGCTTCAGGCACAACCGCGCAGATAAACGAAGGCACTATTACCTCATCTCCTTCTGTAAGACCTAGTATTTCCAATATCGCTTCGATTCCTTGCCGGGCGGATTTAAGCAAAACGATGCCAGGCACATTCAATTGCTCGAGAAGTGCCTTTTTTAATTTTTCTTTTGCAGAAAATGTCGTTACGATTCTTAAAACGTCTGCGTAAGATAGTTCGGGATTATAAAACGGAAGTACCTTCATACGAGTTACCTCTTTACCGCACGGAAAAAATGGGCGCCAGCGGCATATTTAAGAATGGGGATGCTTGCGAGTATGCGCTCGAGACGAGCCATCCACCGGCGTTCCTTCATAAGCGCGGAGGGAATAAATCCAAACATTTTACGTTCGATTCTCTCGAGACCGGCTTTTCGCATGAGGCGTTTTAGGTTCTGCGACGTGCAGCGCACCAGGCCTTTTTCTACGGCCCATTTCTTCGTTTTGGCAAGCGGGATATAGATATACCAATACGGACAATAAGGATTCGGCTCTACCGATCCCATTATGCCACCGGCTTTTAGAACCCGAGACATTTCGACGACCGTATAACCGATATCCTTCGTATGATGAAGAACATGCACACAGAGGCAAGCATCGAAAGAGCCATTTTGAAACGGCAGTTCTTCGCCATTGCCGGAAACCAAAGTAAGATTACTCTCATACTCCGTACCGCGAACTCCTCTGCGAATGCGGTCCAGAATCTTTTCTGACAGATCGAGACCAGTCACGCGATAGCCGGCCTTCAAGAGATATTTAGTGAAGCGTCCGTCTCCACACCCAACCTCAAGCACATGCGCGCCTTTTGGTATACGCAAAAATTCGAGAAACATCTTGAATTCCTGATCTACATGCAGAGTCTCCCGATCAAGAGAGAAGGTGCTGAAATATGATTCGTCTTCCGATTCGTAATGATCTATCTGCCCTCGATACCACTCATCTGTTTCTTGTATTTTCTCTTCCGGCATTTGTTATTTCGGTTTGCGAGCTTCGAGATAAAAACTGTGCGACAACAAGAGCCCTGCTCCAAACATCGCGTTAAGCAGAGCATTTACATGATACTTTAGAATCGCGTCAGTGACTATTCGCGAAGGAAACGCGTATATGCCCTTCTCTTTAACCGAGACGAAACCGGCATGTGTCAGAAGGCGCTTCATTTCACTCGGGCGATAACGAAGTGTTGGCACAGTTTCTTTTTTCTTGTGCAGAAGATAGTGGAGCGATAATCGATTGAGCGTGGTCATCGCCATAACGCCTCCCGGCTTCAGAACCCGAAACATTTCTTTGAGAGCGTCAGTCGGTTTGCCGAGATTTTGAAACACGCCAAAACAAGTAACAAAATCAAACGAATTGTCCGGAAACGGCAGGAAGTAAATGTCGGCAACCGCGAATTGAATTGACTTGCCTCTCATGCGTTTCCTTGCTGCTTCAATCATCTCCGGCACATAATCAACTGCGGTTACCTGGAATCCGTAGTCAGAAAGAAAAGACGGGAAGACGCCGAGGCCACATCCAACATCGAGCGCGGTCTTACCTTTGCCAGAAGTTAGATGCTCTTTGAAATTTTCATGGAAGTACTTGGTATAACTCCGAACGCCAGCAGCCGTCGCGCAGTAAATGACGTGGTCTTCCTGTCCTTTTATGACTGCGGAACCGTAATATTCCTTCCATTGTTCCTCCGGTGTTCTGGTAATTTTATTCATCATATTATTGTCCCATTCGCCGCCGTATAAATGGACCCATACGCTCTGCGATAAAAAATGGTAGCGTGCGCCACACTCTAGAAATGATCCTTTGGCTCATCCCCCTCTTAACTCCGGGGTATTTTCCCAAATACCATGAGTCAGCCGGAATCTTTTCTGTTCCCCATTTTTCTTTATACCTCTCTTGCCCTTCATATTTAATTGGCCCGAAATCAAAGATGGGTACCTTTCGCGCATGCGCATCCTTTATCATGGTGTAGTGAAGCAGATCATTGGCGCGATTATGATTAGATGAGATATCACTCGGATTAAATGCCGCATAAAGACGCATACCAGTATCAAACCCGAGAAGAGCCCCAACCGGCAGTCCGTCAGCATATGCCACATAGAGCACTATTTCTTTAGAGAGAGCGTCGTGTAAAGCGCTGAAATATTCTTTCCCATGGGCGGGAGAACCGTGGCGGCGCCATGACCATCTTGCATAAAGCGGGTAAAATACTTCCAGCATAGTTTTTTTGTCCGAAACAGATACAATTTCCACTTTTTCTTCATGAGCTCTACGAACAGCTTTTTTTATCTGTCTTTCAAATAAACCTTCTACCTCATCCCATGATCGATCAAGAGAAAGTACGGCGACTTCCTGCCTCATGCGCTTAAACTCACCAAATCTCTCTGGATGGTCCCTTTGGTATAGCGCCCCTAGAGCATGGCAACTTTCATTTGAAGCCAGATTGTTCGTGTAAACATACCAATCATAGGCGATCTTATATCCCTCATCAGTCCCGACAGATGAATCCATGAGAATACCCGCATGCGAGATGAGACGCCCCGCAGATTCTAGAAAAGGCAAGATGCTCTTCCATATTCCATTGTTTTCATGCACAAAAAATCTCATTTTATGACCACATGTTTGAGACAATACGTTGGCATATCCGACAAGAGAAGTGTAATCGCCATAAGGATGCCTTCTGACAAATTCATCCCACTTTTTTTCTTCGTCTTTTTGTATTTCGCGAATCATGATATATTTTCAGACAATATAGTCTCAATCGTTTGCCCTTTATAAATGGCTAGCAGGCGATCAAGTTTCCGAAACGAACTTTTCAGGCCTACATTGCGAAGGCGACGATAGATAAACCGACGCGCTACTCCAGGCGGATCAAGATGTGCTAGTGCTTTGGCCCCGCCACTCTCAAAAAAATCGTGCGGATGAAAATAGAGCACTGGTACCATGAATCTGGAGACTGTTCGCACAAGAAATCGGAATAACCACCCAGGCAAGAATCGGAAAAACACACCTCCTCCTATTGGTACGCGAACTACATCGAAATCAGCTGTGGCAATCGGGACCTCCCAAAGAGAAGATTGCTGGTCCTCATTTAGAATAGAGGAGTAGGATATGCGATACGGATATAGAGGAGCATTTTTCGTACCATACTCTCCCAGATACACTGGGACAATGCTTGAATCATAAAGAAAGCCAAGTTCAACCAGAATAGGAAGAATCCATTTTGTTTTATCAGTCAAGGAAAATCTGGCGGCGCGATAGCCTAGCGGATACTTCCCGGAAATATCCTTGATTTTTTCCCTAATTGCGAGAATTTCTAGCCGAAATTGGTTCGGAGAGATTTTATCAAGTTCAGTATGATGGTTGGCTGCATGAATGCCAATTTCGTGTCCATTATCTGAAAGCTGTTTTATAAGTTCGGGATATTTATCAACAATGTCGCCTACAGCAAAGAAAGTTGCTTTGGCATTATATCGCGAAAGCAGTTTAGAGATTTGTTCCATGACAGACAAGAACCAATCATCTTTTGACCCCGAAAGCACATTCTCAAGATCAAATGATAGGGCTATTTTTTTTTCATGAAGCATTACTTTTTATCATACACTACGAATACTGGGGAAAAGAATGATACCAGCCAAGGTTTAATAACCGTGAATCGCAGTGGGCCGAAATACGGGAAAAAACCGTAAATCTCAGCGTTAGGGAAAATCTTCCGTATATCGCCATACGAAAAAAACTGTTTATGGTCCGGGTTCTGGAAATCAGCCATTTTCCTGCCAAAAAATTTTCCAAAGAAAATCAGTGGGTGAAATAGCCAAAAATACGAGTTCGGCGTGGTGAGAATAATTCTGCCGCCGTTAGCAAGAACTCTCCGCATTTCCAAGACGGCTTCTTGAGGCTTTCGTAGATGCTCTAGAACCTCCATTGTCCATACAAGATCAAAACTTTCATCCTCAAAAAGAAACGGTTCGTCAGCATCCATTTTAATGGCCGTCTGATATTCTGGATTTATATCAGCGGCCACTACATCGTAGCCCATGCTAATAAGTTTCTTGGTCCAAACTCCATCCCTACACCCCAGATCCAGCACTTTGGCTTTTTGAGGAATATCTTGAAGAAGTTTGAAGACAATCTGCTTTGCCTTTGAATGTTCCCCCATTTCGCGCTGATTAAAATCTATTGGAACCTTTTTAAGAACCGATATCAATTTGATCATAACGTTTATTTGGCTCCGAGTTCGCGACGAACCGCAGCAACTTGGTCTGCCAGAAGACCGAAAAGAAAGATGAGGAGTGCGCTTATGCCAAAGAGAAGAGAGTTGTCTCCGATATTTTTGGCAATCAATACATCGTAGATAAGTGAGATGCCAGCAAAGATAAACAGAACGAGGCTTACTGGCGTAAATATACGAAACGGCGCGAACAGCATGATTATCCTAAGCACCAGTGATATTGTAGCGAAACCGTCTCGAATCTTAAGAGTACTCTTCCCTATGCGTTGCTTTATCGTGATTGGCACATAACCTACCGAGAATCCTTCTTTAATTAACGCCAGAGTGATGGTAGTACTTAGAGAAAATCCGTTTGGATATAGGTGCGCAAACTGCTGGAAAACATCTTTACGCACAACTCTTAATCCGGAATTAAGATCTGGAATATTGAAGCTCACCAGATAATTTGCAAGCGCAGATATGAATCGTTTCCCTGGTTGCCTCCAAAGTGGTCCCTTATACCCTGTACGCGCTCCCACCACCATATCAAATTTATCTTTCTTATCTAGAACCATTTGCAACTCTTCCGGCACATGCTGTCCATCTCCATCATAAAACGCGATATAACTCCCCTGTGCGTGATGCACGCCAGTCTTGAGAGCCGCTCCATATCCGCGATTTATCGGATGTGTAATTACCCTCACAAAAGGAAGGGGAAGCGAAGCGAGTATCTCAGCCGTAGCGTCTGAAGATCCGTCATCCACGGCCAGTATTTCAGCCGAGATATGCGATTGTTCGAGATAATCATTCAGCTTGCGGAGTACGGCCTCAACCCCTTCCGCTTCGTTATAAACGGGTATGATTATGCTTATCTCCGGTACATTTTGAAACGATTTCATATGACTTGTTTTATTTTCTGCCACAACAGCGCCACACCTCCTGTAGCAAAGATAATGTAAAGTGGATAAAGCGGCACGGCATAGCGCGGTATGGCATGCGTCATGCTGTATACAGCATTAAAATACAAGAGAATGATAACTATGAAAATAATTTTGCGCCAGTCCCGGCGAAGTTCGCGAATGGCGAAAAATATCGCAGACGCCATCATTGCGTACCACAGACCGCGGATAGAAAGAAGGTATCCGGCTTTCACGAACCCTGGAATATTTTCATGCCGGCCTTCGGTAAAGGTCAAGAGCATATAATTAGGCACCCACTTTTCACCATGAGGGATAACCGGACTGTTAAGAGATAGGAAATCGAGCCCAGACATAAAAGCGTAGGCAAACGGATTTTCTTTTATTTTTTGAAGTCCTTCTTCAAACATAATATTATCTCGTTCAAAAGAGGAATATCCCTGTTCTATAAGTGCCCTACCTCTTAAAGAATATTCTCCTTCTTCACGAAAAAGCCGCACATCAATGCCAGGGAATAGCCTCTCGGCAAAATAGTAGCCAAACAGGTGACCGACCAAGTGTCCCGGATAATTTGAAGCAATGGATTCCATTATCTCCGCGCGATAATAGAGTACCATGCCGCGTTGCGAGAGGCCGACGGAGTTGTATTGGTTTATAGAGTACAGAATTGCCAGACCAAAAAAGATGCTGAAAGCGCCGATGAATAATGCGCTGCGGCCAAGAAGCGATTTAAGCCCCCCGGTGTTACGAAACATTATCAAAAATGCCAAGAATACAGGTATGATGAGAAATTTAGAAGCGTCAGCCACCCAGACGAACGCACCAAGCAATAGCCCTGAAAATATAATCCATTTAAGCTTCTCTGTATCATATAGCTTGGTCAGAGTATAGGCCACTAGAACAAGCGTAAATGTAATCAGCACTTCGCGCCCAAGAAAACCTGCCGCAATCGGAAGCGGGTAGAAAACTGCGAGAAACAAAGCGGCATATCGCGCCACGACCACGCCCACCAAAATTTTACCAAGTTGGTAAGAAAGAAAGACGGTTAAAATGAAGAGGATACCTTGCGCAATTCGCACGGCATCGAGATTATGCCCAGCTATGCGGAAAACACTAGCCAGAAAAAACGGATACCCTGGTAACATCCCGGAATCTAGACCATCTCTAGTGAACCCTTCGCCATTAAGAAAATTGAGTGCTACTTCTTCATAAAAAGCAGGGTCGCTTGTTACCACTTGGTCACCCCATGACTTCTGCATCCAAAACGCGAGACTGGCTATAGTAAGAAGAACGAGCGCAGTTATAAATGCCTGCTCGGAAACATTGTGCGGAAAAAGCTTCTTAATACGAGTCATATGGATTCTATGATTGTCCTTGCTCTATTCTCCCAAGTATACCCTTTTGATCTCTCGTACGCTTCTTTGGCAATCTTCTCTCCCTCATCCGGATGCGCCAAAAGATGCTCTATCGCTTGCGCCAAGCTCGCTGGGTCATCGGGAATGAAAAATTTAGCGGTCCTTTCATCAAGTATTTCCCGAATAGAAGGCAGGTCGGAAGCTACGATTGGCCGCTTGGCGGCCATATACTCGAAAAGCTTCATCGGTGAAGTATATAGGCGTGAGATGTTAAATTTTGCACTATTAGGCAGAACGAGAATATCGGCCGCCTTCAGATAAAGAGGTACTTGCGTATAAGACTTATCGGTAATCATGAGAACTCTAGCGCCTTTTATCAATTTGGATGCTTTGTATAAAGTATCAACTCCTTTCCATATTTGCCGACTGCCAGCATAGATCACGAGTTTCTCGTTTTGATCAAGATTTAAGCTGCTCCTTGCTTCGCTTTTAGTTTTATCGATATCGAACTTTTCCATATCGACCGCATCGGGCGCCACGATAATTTTATTTTCACCAATGCCCATTTGGACCAAGAGTGTTTTGAGATTATTGGTTATTGTTACAATACGATCTGCGCGTTTGAGAATATCCAAGCCTTTCGGCAAATCGTGTATTTCTACGATAGTTTTCTTTCCTTTTCTAACGAAAGGCCATGTCAATATGGGATCGCGACTATAGACTATAGTATCTTCACGAACTTTTATATTAAAAAGTCGGAAGAAAAAGAAAATAAAATCTATCCAGTAAAACAGCTTGCTAAATTTTGTGCTGACGCCCAAAAGATCCGGGTTTGCGATCCTTCTTATCACGAAATTATTTTTAACACCGTAAAACTCTCTTATATCTCTTTCTCCGAGATTGTCTCGCCTGTCTGGGATTACAAGTTCTGTCTCAAGACCACTGTTGGCGAGGGCTTCACACATCTTCATCACTTGGAGGCTATGGACTCTCTCGGAAGGTATTCTGATGTTTGCTATGTATAAGATTTTCATCTGGCTATTTCTTTAAACCAATCTAGTTTGATCTTGGCGGTAACATTTATATCAGTACGTAATGCGAAGCGCCTGCTTTCCTCCCCCATTTCCTTTTTTTCTTCCTCACCCTTTTCGTACAAAGCGAGAAGGGCATCGGCGATACCAGTAATATCTCCGGTAGGCACTATGTAGCCATTTTTCCCTTCCGGCACAGAGCTCGGTAATGCGCCGTTGTCATACACTATTATAGGCAGGGCACACGACATGGCCTCAAGAAGAGCGAGGTCTAGGCCACAGCTTCGGGCGCTATTGGAGAAATTGCAATATCCGTCTATAGATTTGTACAAGCGAAATTTTGACTCTTCGTCCAAATTTTGCAAGAAAAATATATTTTCTGCCACCTTCTCTTCTTTAGCCAATTCAACCCATTTTTCTTTGCCGACATTTGCTCCTACCAACACCGCTCCAATATCCTTAAATCCCTTTTTATTCAAAATTGATATAGCCTTGATCAGATGGTCGTGACCTTTGCGATAATGGTACGCGCCGGTCATGGCGAGAAGAAACATATCTTTAGGCAGTTTATAAGAAAGCCTTACATCATCAACTGTCTCTGTTAACTCTTTTTGGTAAAATTCAAAGTTACAGGCATCGTAAAAGACTTTTACTTTCTCGGACGGAAGATACATGAGAGGCCCTACAGAGCAGTTATCCATACCGATGACAAGATCGGCCATGCCGAGAAAATAATTCCAATACTTTTTCCTGCCTGATTCATCAAGATGTTTGTTTACTCCCATTTCTAGATCGTGAATTTCCGCGTACGGTTCGAAGACTATCGGGATACCTCTCGATTTAGCAACTTCAGCAACCATAAATGTTTTGATGAGGGCTGCTTGAGAAGCGATGATGTCTGGCCTATATTCTTGAACCACTTGATCAACCCAGACTCCGTAAGCGGTATAGAGAATAGTCTCGACGGAGATCTTGGGATAAATTTTGAAATATTTTCTAAAGAGCGATATATATAAAACCGGATCGGCAAAAAAATATTTCAGGAGAAACACAATTCTTTTAAAAAGGCTTGGTCTTCCAGCATATTCGAAAAAGTAATCCGCTTTCGCGCCCAAATCATCTGCATTCTCCGGCTTGTAGACAAAGGTGATCGCTGCCTGTATTCCGAGTTTTTTGTAGGTCTTCGCATATAAAAGTGAGACATTTTGAACCCCCGCGTACGGAGGGGGCATTGAGTGTCCTGTTGTACCAGTTATAAGGATTCTAAGAGACATTAGAGTCTGTTTTTCGCAAGAGGAAGCCCTTTAGCCCGCCGAAGTCTAATTCTTTACCAGTATACAGATTTTTCCAAAATGGCGGAAAGGTAGCGATGGTGCGCAAGTATCCGGCAAAAGCGTAGTTAGTTCCGCCGATTTTCCACCAGAATCTCTGGTAAAAACGGTTCAGTAGTCCTCGCAAAGTCAGGCGGCCGCAGATGATGAACAAAATATTTTTTATTCCCCCTTCATGCATCTTCTGAAACATCCGAAGAAAATCATTATTCGTCAGTTCTATATCTATTCTATACATAAGCACCAGATCGACCGCATAGAATTTTTGCCAACTATCTTCCCTCATATCAAACGGGACTATCGAATCTGCTTCTACAAAAACTTTTTTAAGGCGTTCTACTGCAACAGGTGAGTATTCGGAACATATAAGTTTCAGTTCTGGCTTTGCTTTTTTAATTTGATATTCAAGCCCCGCTCCACCTACGCCGACCGAAAAAACTGATTTTATACCTAGCTTGTCTATAAGTTCCGTAATTTCTCTAGCTCTTTGTATAAACCCTCCGTCTTGCCCGTCTTTCTTCACCTTCCCTTCTGCCGCTTCAAGCCATTCTCCTCTATCCTCTGATATGGAGAAGTGTGGGTGGCTCCGGCGCAAGATATCCCAAGATTCTTTCGAGTCAAGATTTCTCTTCAGCGGATAATAGTGCTTAACCGTGAGCTGGAAAGGGATAGAATTTATATATTTTAAGAATCTTTCCATCTTTTGAAGAATTTTCTATTCGAGAATGAGTAGTTGCGCAACTGCAAATTACCCCAAATAAAATTCTTTATCTGCCTCGGCAATTTGTTGATAATATTTTTTATTAATTCTTTTTTATCTTTCTTTTGCTTATTTTCAGTCTTATTCCAAAGAGTTACATAATCACTCTGTTGCGGATATTCGGCAAAAATTGTTTTTTTTGAAACGCGCCTGACTTCGATCATCAAAAGCACGAGGCTCGAAGACACCAATCCAACTCTTTGGCCAAGGATCTTCGGATCTCGAACTTCATATAGTTTCTGATTTTTGGAAAGCTCTGCGCCAGGATACGGGTGCTTGAGCACGTACATCTTCGTCACTTCAAAACCATTCTCTTCGCTAAAGATCCGGAAGAATAATTCCGGGCTGAATTGGTAGAATCCGTGACCGCAATAATTATTGGCGGGCGTCGAGATAAATATGGTGCCGCCGATCTTTACCATCCTCATGCAATTCTTAATAGCGGTTGGGAAATTAAACACATGCTCCAAGGTACCGCTATCTATAACCACATCAAACTTCTCTTCCAGGGTTTCCGGAATATCTTTGTTTAGATCGTGCACAACACCTGCTCCTTGGTAAGTAGAGTTATCGATAACAGTAAGGTTTTTTGTTCCCAGAACCTCTTTGAAAAACCGGTCGGCGTATTTATCGCCTGTTTCTGTCACGTACCATCTCATCCGGCCGAGAGTGGCGGCGTTGGAAAAATCAACGCCTCTTCTTTTTGCGTCGAGGAACACTTTTACATTGCTTTTGATAATTCCCATGTTTTGAGCCTCTACTTTATCATATCTATAGATGTGCTATATTCTAGCCTGTATTATGAAAGCTGTTATCCTCGCTGGCGGTAAGGCTACCAGGCTCTACCCCCTGACATTGGTCACCAATAAGCACTTATTGCCGGTATATGACAAGCCGGTAATTTACTACGCCATTGAGAAGCTGGTTTCTAGTGGCATTGATCGAATAATGATTGTCACTTCTCCCGGCCATATTCATGATTTCGTTCAATTACTTGGATCAGGCCAAAATTTCGTTTCCGTAAAATCAGGAAAACAGATACAAATCGTCTATGGTATTCAGAACGAACCTTCCGGCATAGCCGATGGGTTATATATCGCCAAAGATTATGTGGGTACTGATAACTGTGTCTTGTATCTCGGAGACAATATCTTCGAAGATGAGATCAAAAAGCAAATCAAAGATTTTAAAGATGGCGCCACAGTATTTTTGAAAAAGGTTTCCGATCCAAAGCGCTTCGGCATAGCGGAAGTAGACAAAGCCGGTCGCGTCACCTCCATCCAAGAGAAACCTAAAAATCCGCGCTCAAATCTCGCGGTCGTCGGCGTATACATATATGATAATTCTGTTTTCAAGAAAATGATTGGCCAGCCAAAATCGAAGCGCGGAGAATACGAGATAACCTATGTAAATAATAAATACATGGGGGAGAAAAAGCTCAAGGCGGTAGTGCTCGAAAAGGAGTGGTTCGACGTAGGCACAGTCGAGAGCCTATTAGAAGCATCGAATTTCAAGAGAAGAAAATATGGAAAAAATAAATAATACAAAACTTATCAAATTCCCTACTTTTACCGACGAGCGCGGTACGGTCTCGATTGCAGAAGCTTCAAAAACAGTACCGTTCAAGATAGAGAGGACGTTCCATACATATGATGTCCCAGAAGGATCATTGCGAGGCAAACATGCCCATAAGCAAAACGAGCAGGTGTATGCATGTCTCAAAGGTAGAGTTGCCGTCACACTCGACGATGGTTTTAATAAAAGCGAGATTGTTTTAGAAAACCCACAGGAAGCAATTTATGTTGGTCCATTTGTATGGTGCACAATAAAATTTTTGGAACCTGGAACTGTGTTTATAGTTTGGAATTCTAGATGTTATGAAGAAGAAGACTATATAAAAAATTATGAAGAGTTTCTAAAAATCGCTAAAAATAGATGACCCTATTCAACGATTTCAAAAAAGAATACGCCCATACCAAAAAGGATATCGATAAAGCTATGGTTAAAGTGGCTAAGTCCGGCTGGTACATTTTGGGCAAGGAAGCGAGTAACTTCGAAAAAGAATTTGCAAAATTTGTAGGAACAAAGCATGCCATCGGCGTAGCAAACGGCCTTGAGGCACTGCAAATCTCGCTCATGTCTTTAGGGATAAAAGAAGGCGATGAAGTGATCACAACCTCACTTTCAGCTATCGCCACCGCTCTCGCTATAAAAGCCGTTGGGGCTAAACCAGTGTTTGCAGATATCGATGAATTTTACCACCTCGATCCGGAAGATATTGAGATAAAAATCACGAGAAAAACCAAGGCTATAATTCCCGTGCACTTATATGGACAGCCGACAGAAATGAGTAAGATCATAGCGCTCGCCAAAAAGCACAAGCTCTATGTCATCGAAGACTGTGCCCAATCTCACGGCGCGAAATTCAGAAAAAAGATGACTGGCTCCATGGGAATAGCAGGCTGTTTCAGCTTCTATCCTACTAAAAACTTGGGAGCACTAGGAGATGCAGGAGCGATCACTACTAATGATAGTAATCTTGCGGAAAAGTGCCGAATGATACGAAACTACGGCCAGATCACAAGATACGAACATCCGTGTTTAGGCATCAATAGCAGGCTCGACGAACTGCAGGCAGCAATCTTGAGAGTAAAGCTCAAAAGGCTTCGTGAATCAAATGCAAAGAGAAATAAAATAGCAAAATTATACAGAAAAGAACTCCGCGGTATTACCCAGATCAAACTGCCAAAAGAGAGAGCTGGAGCTAGCCACGCCTATCACTTGTTTGTCATTGAAACAGAAAATAGGGGCGAACTTCAGAAATACCTGAGTGAGAAAGGAATACCGACTTTGATCCATTACCCCATCCCTATCCATAAGCAAAAATCATTTAGAGAATTGAATTCACTCTCCCTTCCTCAAACAGAAAACAAAGTGAAGAAAATCCTTTCTTTGCCATGCCACCCCTACCTGGAAGAAAAAGAAATTAAATTTATCTCCCAAGCAATCCGATCTTTCTATAAATCAGTCGGTTAGATATTCCTTGAGCCCTTCTTCAAATGTGTAGATCGGCTTCCAGCCTAAAGCTCTGATCTTTGCGCTATCTATCTCGTATTTCATATCCATGCCTGGGCGATTGTACGGATAAGTTTCAAGCTTTTTGTCGGTAACCTTTTCCGACATCCCTATAAGTTCGCTTATGGTAAAGCCTTCATTCAAAGTGACGTTGTAGACACCATCTCCTTTTTCCAATATAAGCTCGACTGCCGGAGGAATGTTTTTGACATAGATAAATTCCCTGAATCCCTTTCCTTCATTATAAAGAGGTATTGAGTTTCCATTTTTTATAGCGGCCTTTAGCGCTCCAAGCACCTTTCTTTCATCTTGCCGCGGGCCGAAGACGTTCGATGAGCGCATCTCGGCAGTCTTCCCTTTCATGTTATAAGTATTTTCGTAAGCGATACGCATAAGAGAACCGGTAGCTTTGGACGAAGAGTAGGGATTACGTGGCGAGAGAGCTTCATCTTCTCTCATCTTGTGGTCGCATTCGCCATACACTTCGTCAGTCGAAATATAAAGCACTTTTTTCAAATCTGGCAGTTGCCGCGCCGCCTCAAATACATTGACGTTCATCGCCACATTCTCCAGGATCATCTTGCCAGGCTCCTTGATCGAGTGATCGACATCGGAATTAGCTGCCGCGTGAACGATATAATCCGGCCTTTCTCTCAAGATTATGCCAACTGCCTCTGGCTTGGACATATCAGCGTTATGGTATTTAAACGACTCGTTAATGATCTCTGGGTGGCTGCCCGCGCTCTGGTTATCAATCACAACTACATTCCAACCCTTCTTTACGAAGTATTCAGTCACATGAGAAAAGATGAAACCCAACCCTCCGGTAATAATTATTTTAGGCATATTTTTTGACCAATTGATAATTTTTTCAGCTTTATCGTAATTTAACAGCAAAGATAAAAGTGTCAAAAAACATGTTGATTATGGAGATCTTCGACAATATCGCATCTAACCTTACAATCTTTTTGGCTTTATCACTAGTATTGATAAAACTTTTCACTAACGGGTTAAAAGATAGGAGATTTAACTTTTTAAAATCCACTATTTTCAAACCGGATTTTTTTATGTCTTTTTTTATACCGCTTTCGGTGACAAAATATTGAAGCAATTCTTCCCTCTTATTTATTCTGTTAAATAATTTCCTGAAATAATATTTGATGGGGAAAAAACTGAGACTCCAAAAATTGGTAACCGTAAAGACAAAAATGCTGTCTCTCTTCATGATGTCTCTAACATTACCGAGAGCTCTTGGGACATCATCTATATAACGCAGTACTTCCATACTAATGATCTTATCGAAATAGTTTTTTTGGAGATTTAGTTCCAAAAGATCATTTTGCGTTAAAACAACATCTGACTGATTATCCTTGAGCAGAGAATCCCTAACCCTTTCAATCATTTCAGCCGAAATGTCAGTCCCATAAATAGGTTGGGTAATTTTTAGTAATTCCTTGAGCACCAATCCTGTGCCGCAACCGATTTCGACCACGGCATCACCGAGTTTAATATCAGCCATCTTGATCATCTCCTTGATAATCTCAAGACGATAATAATTAGCCGGCTGTCTTAAACCACTTTCGCTCAAATCCCATTTATCTACATACTCAACGCTATGGGTATTGTAATAGTCTCTGGCATTATTCATCCGTCTTTTTTATTATCTCTCTTACCGTAAGAGCATCAATTTTACCTGTTTTTCGACACGATTCAATATGGGCAAAAATCGGCTCAAAGAAAGATCTGAATTGGAGAGTTGAATCGAATTCAAACAGGTGACACCAGAAATTTACCAGCTGATTCTTGGCAATTCCGACATCTATAAGCTTTATCAGATCTTTTGGTGAAGAAGCCTGAGGCGAAAGCCACATCCCCAAAGGAAATTGGGAGAGACCGTGAGCATCTTTTTTTATCGCTTCATTCACTCGCGTTCTATAAACGTTAAAGCCGTTTTCTCTTACCAAATCAAGGTAGGCTGGGTGGTTATTAGGAAAAATGAAAGTTGATAGTTGTGAATCATATTGGCGCAAAACTTGGGCAGACTGAGTGATTTCATATTCCGCAATTTTTTGTGTAGTTTCTTCATCACTCAAATCAACGTGAGAGAAACTGTGGCTGGCTATCTCGTGATGAGTAGTAGTATTTTTAATCGCTTCTATCAAATCCTTGCCATTAGACTCATCAACTCCTATTTGACCAACAATGGCAAAAGTGACCGGTATCCTATATTTATCACTTAATTTGAGGAGTATAGGAAGCATGGACCTTGATCGACGCGACCTTTCAAAAGATTTTCCTGCGTTAGTTACCTCCCTACCAGCTCTTCTCCGCGACCACCCTAATTCAAAATCGATAGTCAGATTAAAATAGCTCTGTTTATATTGATGCGGGTTTTCTAATAAAAACTTTTTATACGCCAGATAATCTTTAGTATGAAATGAACCATTCTTAATATAACGATATAATTTTTTCAATAACATGTCCTATTTCTTCTTTCCAATTATATATACGTGGGCCGCCACCACATCACTCCCCGGAATCCAGATAAAGAGAATGTCGAGGAATTTGAGAGGTCCTATGATAAGCATAAGGGCATGGGTGATGAATGGCGCAATATTAGGTGAACCAAAGGATAAGATTACTCCAAAATAGTAAGCAAGAAACATCATGAGCGCGCTCCACGGACCAGAGCGCACACCTTTCTCCACAATTTCAAGACCAGGGAACAAAGATACAAGCCCAGGCAATGTCCACCTGTGAAAATCATCTGGTGAAGCATGGTAAGGATGGATGAACGGCACACTTATATACAAATATCCACCTGGCGAAAGTACGCGCATCATCTCAGATACTACAGCTTGAGCATTTGGAACATGCTCAAGCACTGATTCAGACACCAAAGCTTTTATTGAATTATCTTCAAATGGTAGAGTGGCGGCGTCAGCCACAATGTCGACTTCAGGAAACGGAAAAGCGTCAATATTGATAAAATCGCTCCCCCATCTGTGCGGGCCGGACCCTACATCCAGAATTTTTGTTCCGGCTTCTACGTATTTGCGTATCTTTTTCGGACCATTTACAAGCATAAGCACCGGACAGAATAGATGCCATATAGCGTAATACAGCCATGGAAACTGCTTTAAAAAAGATTTCAACCAGTTAATGCCTTGTTCGTATTCTTCTATTTCCGATGAGCCACGAGAATTCTGGCGCAGATAAAGCAACTTGTCGGAAAGAATAACAAAAATTGCTTTTATACCATCGCGATATTTTATCTTCTTGCCATGAGTTGCATCGCGGGGAGTATGAGAGATTGGCACTTCAACTATTTTGAAACCATGCCTGAGAGCGCGCACTGTAAATATTATTTCTGATTCGAACCTGCCAGGCACAAAGAACCGTTTCGCCTCTTTCGGAAAAAGTTTATAACATGTCCACACATCGGTCAGTTTAACTCCATAGAGAAGGTTTACTAATTTCGTTATAAACCAGACTCCCGCCCGCTGGACGTAAAAATTTTTCCGCTTTACATGGTAAATATTGCGTGAACCGTATACTATCGTATTTTTATCCGTAGCCTTCTTTGCAAGCAAAGGCACTTCGGCCGGATTATACTCCAGGTCAGCATCTTGAATGATGCAGAAGTCGCCAGTCGCAACCGCTATCCCATCTTTTACCGCGCTTCCTTTTCCACCATTTTCTTTTCTGTTAATAACTATGATCTGCTCTTGATATTGACCTAGAATATCTGCCGTTCTGTCTGTTGACGCATCGTTGACGACTACTATTTCTTTCTCCCAACCGGGAATATCGACATAGATAACTTGGCTTAAGAGCTCTCTCAATGTAGCCTCTTCGTTGTAACAAGGGATAATAAAAGAGAGTCTAGGCATTGCGTTTGAATCGGTGAAGTATAACGGTGAGAGCATAAAAAGCAAATGTAAACAAAGCAAAGTTTATCGGCACTCTAAATCTGCCCGTTACTCCAAATCCGTTAACTGCTGTGGTAGCGGCAAGGTACAGCACTAAAAACATGACTACGGTTAAGGAGAGCGACCAACCATTGTGTTTGATATACAAAAACATGCCTATGAAAAACAGGACGGTAACAAGAATCCAAAAAAGGCGGGCGATTAAAATAATGGCCATAGGTGAAGTGGCGATAGCGTAAGTTTCTCTGGCAAAACCGGCTGGGTCCGTGGCCAAAAGGACAATAGCCGGCCCTGACAGACGGCTAGACGGCGATATCCCCATATACTCCATAACCGTGAGCAATCCGTCGTGAGTAAAGAAAGTAACGCCAGTTATGAGCCCGGATTTTACAATGGCTTTCGGGTGATTCACTATAACCGATAAAGCTTCCCGGGAGTAACGCGCTGCAGTGGCTGGGGTAATATCCGCAAGATCAAGACCTTCTAATTTGAGCTTATCAAGTTCCACCTCAAAGGTGGTCCCATTTACAATAGAGAGCACGGACGGCTGAAGATAAACATAGAGGTTATAGGCAGCTTGGGCGCCGAGAGTCACTTTCCCAAATTCTTTGTAATTGCGATATAGCCACGGCGCCGCCAGCGCAAGAATAATTGCGGCAAAAACAAGCGAAAATCTGATAGCTTGAGAAACTTTTAGATTCTTACTTCTCACAGCAAAAAAGATAATAACCGGGATAGGAATGACGAGAAATTGAAGGACAGGCTTTACTAAAAGCGCCAAAGAAAAAGAGACCGCCGACCAAACAAGAAAGCGCCAAGACGGCTTGTCAATAAAGCGCAGAAACAGGAGTAGTGATAAAAGAAAAAAGGCCGTAAAAACGGTTTCGGTAAAAATATTGGTGGAAAGGAACGCCGTCACAGGCTCTAATGCCATGGCCACTCCTACCCATTGTGCTGTTTTCTGATTCACAAATCTCACCGCCAACAAGTAAGAAAGGATAGCAAGCAAGCTGCCAATGAGAAGTTGGGCTATGAGTACCGCCCAATACGATTGGAAGATATATACCAGAGACGCAACAAAGAATGGGTAGACATGAGGGCGAAGAGGGTTGGGTCGATAAGGCGGCTCGGCATCAAAAGAGAAACCGTTACCAGCCAAGAGATTTTCACTTAACCTATAATATCCATCAACGCCTTTGATGGCCTCAATCAGATTATGGTCAGCGTTAGAAAAGATAAACCAAAACAATATTATCCTGAAAGATAGGGCCAGAAGAAAGATGGCCAATATCGGTCTATTCCTAAGAAACGTCATGCGGCAAATCATAGCATTAAGTTCGGAAAATATGGAAGCGGTATATTAGGAAATTAGCTACCGCAATAAGGCCGCTTGAGATTATTTGGGAAAATATATACCAGATGCCAAAAATATCCGTAAATACATACATTAGCAAAACATTGGCCGCAATATCAGCCATGGCAAGCGTAACATGCATGCTCAACTGCCTTTTTATCGCGTCTGTGCTTGAGTCCATAAATGTCCACCACTTATGCAGGACAAAACTCATGCATGTAGAAATGGTAAAAGCGAAAACAGAAGACAGAAGATACCATAATCCAAAGATGCTCGTGAATAGATATAAGAAGAAAACGTTGACAGCAACCACGCTGACGCCAGCTGTAAGAAACTTGATCAAGGTTAGAGGAGGAAAAATATTTAGGATAAAATTTTTCATGAAATTTCTGATAATAATTTCTCCATAAGAAATTTTAGACTATGGTCTTCTACTCTCAAATCTTGGGCTAGAGGATTATCGATCACGAGCTTGGCATCACAAGCACGAGCCTCAAGAATAGTCTTATCGAAACTCCCTGGGGGAGTTTTATTCACGTAAAATTCATGGGATTGGTAAAGTCTCCTCGCTTCTTCTTGAGTAACCGGACCCACATATTTAATTTTAGAAGTTAGTGCTTTTAAAACCTTTTCTCCGTATTCTTTATCTTCTGGCAATATTGGGCCGGCAATAGTGGCATCGTAGTGATTATCCTTAACCCATTCGATAAATTCCAAAACTCTTTTGACCGGAGAAATTCGGCCCAAAAAAAGCACGGAATTCGGTTCTCGCTCTACCATAGGGTCGGGCTTAAAAAAACCAGTATCAATACCCACAGGCATTTGAATAGATTTTTTAAAACGCGCAGTAAAAGACTGCGGCGAAGTATAAAATACTTTATGCGAGAGAAGTACGGCTAGTCGAGTCAATAAATTTCCTTTGGCGTGATTTCTCCATAAATAAATCTTCTTGCCCAGAAACCACCATGTCTTCCAGCCCAAAAGCACATATTCCTGATTCATGTGAACAAACACCGCGTCGTAATTGTTCCTCTCCTGCCAAATGTATCTATAGAAATTAAGTAAATATTTAAACTTTGAAATATTTTTCTCTTTGCCTAAAGATAAGACTTTCACTCCAGGCAAATTATGTTCACCCTCTTCGAGGCATATGACTGTCACCTTCTCAAAGTTCTTGGCAAACTCTTCTGCCCATCGGTGAAAAAAACCCAAAATAGGATCGTCTTTGTCTACTTTTTGTGTCAATATCAAAAGCTTCATATGTTTAATGATACAATAATCTCAGCCGGCAGGCTGGGCTAGACTCGGACTTGGTATTCCGAGCTCTGAGGGTTCGATTCCCTCTGTCGGCTTAAAAAGATATCCACAACATTTAACTTGAAAGGAAATCTGCTTTATGATAGTCTATATACATACCAAGTCCGGGTCTGGTTTCGATTCCAAGGAACCGGTATAAGAAAACCGTCGCGCAAGCGGCGGTTTTCATTTACAGATTAGCCTACTACCGATAATAGTTTAGCAAAACCTTTTCGATAAACTCAAGGTAAAGAAAAGACCCCGCAAAAATCGCGGGGTCCGAGAACTAAGTCCAAAGTGTCCAAGTGCAGGACACAGTATCTTAGTCCGAAGTACTAACTTGCGAGGACGCGGCAGGGTCGTGGCCGTAC
>Ga0209542_10002869_pt1 | contig 37938 bp, 40 predicted proteins | sample RifCSPhighO2_01_FD_184028 | JGI IMG/M metagenome (GOLD analysis project Ga0209542, IMG submission 184028) | Soil microbial communities from Rifle, Colorado - Rifle CSP2_plank highO2_0.1 (SPAdes) (version 2) | ecosystem: Environmental > Terrestrial > Deep subsurface > Rock core/Sediment ... | reverse complement strand
CTTATGTTGCCGACAAATCCAGGACTTTTAAAAATGACATCAAAATCCGGGAGTTTATCGAGATAAGCGGGCCCGCCATAAAATTTAGCTTTTATTTTTTTAATCGTTTTATATCTATCGTATAATTCTTTGCTGCTCCGCTTATCTAAAACAGAAACGGCAATACTTCGTCTTACCAAATATTTGGCAAGCGATAAATTCTCAATTCCAAGACCTAAAAGGCATATTTTTTTATTTTTTAAATCGTTAATATTCATTATTTTAATATTAAACCAAAACTATAAAAAAGAAAAAATAAAAGGGCTTTATTGCCCTTATTACTTATTATTATTTAATTTGTATTTTTTAACACTGACGCCGCCTTTAACGTCATTGTTTAGAATTTTTAAAAGCGAGGCCAGTCTGTCGGCATGTTTCTGTTTATCGATATAGGATAAATCCCATTTTTTTAAAATTTCCGCCATTCCGAGAAAAGAAATATTTCCACCGAATAAAATATCAAAAAAATCTTTATAAACGACATAAATTCTGATATTAAGAATGTCGCCAACACAGATTTCTTTCAAGAATTCTAATTGTTCTTCGGGAGTCCTGTTCCCAAAAATCGCGTGAAGCGCATTATGAGATATAATAGGAACATTCGGCAAAACTAGCCAGTCACCCAATAACTTTCGCTTCCCTGCCCGATATGACATAGGAATTCGGCTTTTGGGATAAATATGATGACGGTTGGAGTGTTTTTGGCCGGTCGTTTCTCTACTCAAGCCGCTCTCCAACCTATGCTCTTAAAAGCCCAAGTGAATCTTTCAAATTATCAACATCAATCCACTTTAGATATGGCTTTTTTAAAATTCGCTTATTAAAGTAAGCGCTTTCATCCATATAAATCCTTTTATCGTGCGAAAGAATTCTTAAAAATATCGGTCCAAAATCAAGTTTTTTCATTTTGCCGCCTTCAAACGGCGTATAAATAACCTGCGTCGCCGCTTGAGCCGCCACGCATTGGCCCAAATCTGGTCGCCACTTGCGAACTGTGGTCGCCACGTGGAAGTTGGCAATGCCAACAATTTGGGTACCCAAAGCATCCAGCGCTTTTTGCGCTCTTAGTGAAGTAGTATCCGCTCTCGCCATGCCCGGATGGCGAGCACCTAAAGTTAAACCGGATGATAATTGATAAACTGGTTCAAAATCAGGCAAATGAATGAGTTTTTTATCTACTAAGCTATCAATATCGATTGCCAGCAGATTATGAGTAACAAACAAGGCATTAATTTCCCTTGTCAGAATCTTTTGCAATTTATCGCGCAAAGTTACCAACGGAGTTGTGCCTTCCGCCAATTGCCAGCCGTCATGATTACCGTCGATATAAATAAATTCAACAAGGCAATCGTTAACTATTGATTTTAATTCTTCAGCAGTTGGTTTAACTTCGGTAAATTTTGAAAGCGCGTTCTCAAACAACTGTTTAAACGGTTTAAAAATAATCGTGGCAATAAGTTCGGCGGCAAAAATTTCCTGATCAGTATTATTTAAGGCACCTACAATCTCGCCGCGGTGCATCAAACTATGTTTTAATCCGGCAATAAAGTCACCTAAACCGACTAGGGTTTTTACTTTTTGATTTAAGATTATTTTGGGATATTCAACGACAAAATGCTCGTAATCGGTTGTAGTATAACCGGCATGAAGACACCCGAAGAAAAGTATAGTATCTTCAATATAATTTTCGGGCAATCTATGCCTTAGCCGTTCCTGCAACCAATCAAGATGAAAATCATATCTTTGTGATTTGGATCATAATAAAGGCCGGGCCAAGTTTTTCTGGTAAGCATCTTCGGCTCTTCTAAAAACTTTATTTCCCGTTCAATTATTTGCCGGTCAACATTAAGTTTATCGGATAAAAGACCGACTGGTATGGCTCCATAATCCTTAATAAGATTAACAATTTTCTTATGAAGCTCCGTGGCGCCTTCTTTAATGCCGGTAATAAACTGCTTTTCCTTGTGAATCAGGTCTTTAAAGTTCCAGAATCTTACAAAACGATTGCCGTTAACAGATTCAACAATAGCAATTCCTTCCTGGTTTTCAGCGACTGTAGTTGCTTCAAGACGGCAGGAAGCCGGAAGGGTTATATACGGCCTGTCTTTTTCACCGCTGGTTTTATGAATAGCCGCGGCATGAGTTCCAACCACCCAAAGATCCGGCAATAATTGGTCAGATTGACCGCTTTTGTCTTCAATTTCACGCTCGGCAGCGGCGCTGTAGTACTTGCTCGGCAAACGGTGCCTCATGGGGCTAATTACCCAATCAATCTCGCCAACTTCTTTCACCTCAAGACGAGTACTGCCTTCATTTTCAAGCCGAATATCTTTTCTCAAATCCTGAAGCCGACGGACGATTTCCTCGCCATAAGTGCTTTCATATTTTTCACTGTAAGGACCATCATAAATTCGGCTGGTTGAAATGTGAAACCGAACAAATTCCGGTTTAGATGGATCAGCCCATGCGCTAACCGGCTTTTTAATCTTGGGAATAACCGAAGCCAGTTCTTTTGCCGATTCGTTAAGAAAATGCTCCGTTACCTGATCTCTTAAGCCTGGTTTAACCGCCTTAAAGCGGCGTCTTAATTCTTTCTTAACATATTCCTTGCTGATAATGCCGCCGGCAACACCGTTAAAACGGTTTCCTTCTTCAACAAACTTCAGACAATCTTGCAAAATGATGCCGCTGCGATATCCAGGGCCTTTATAATCCCAACGTGAAGTATAGCCGCGTCTTTTTCCCGGCCGATGCCAGGCCTCTTCGCTAATTTCCAAAATTTCCGGTTCCGGCCAAGAACGTTCTTCCTTCTTTAACTGCGCAGAAAATTTTGCCAATTCCTCTTCTTTAACTTTTTCCTTATTTTTTGAACCATTTTTCGAATTTCTAACAACTGATAGCCCGGGCAAACTTATGCCGGCATGAGTGTAAATATTCAAAACCGCCACATAACTTTTACCCAATACCTTAGCAATATCTCTAGAAGTTAAATTTTCGGCAACCAATGCCTTTAAAATTCTTTTTCCTTCCGGTTTTAAATAAAAACCTGCCGGCCAGGGTTTTGGAATTTTTAATTTCTTCACCAATTCGGCGATTTCCGACTTTTCCATTCGATTCCCCTTTTTATTAAATTTTAAACGAGCAAATGATTTATTTTAGTGTATAGTTAAAAATTATTTGTGTCAACGATGAAATAAAATAAAAAAAACCCCCGCTATGCGGGGGTATAAATTTTAAATAATCTCAACATCATGCGGCTTACTTTCTTCCCAAGCTGCTTGGCTCATTCGCGTGAATTTACGAGGAGAATATTTTTGCAAATCTTTAATTGTTGCCGCTCCCGCATAAGTCATTCCGGACCTTAAACCGCTTACCAAGGCACCTAAAATACGAATAAGGGGACCACGGTAAGGCACATGCCCGGTGATACCCTCGGGCTGAATCATATCCTTAAGCTCGGCTTTAATAAAATTATCCCCCTTAATACCAAGATTAACATTTAAAGAAGACATTCCCCGCACCACTTTAACCAATCTGCCATTATCATCAATAATATCGCCCGGGCTTTCATCGGTGCCAGCAAAAAGAGTTCCTATCATTACCGTAGAAGCGCCACAAGCAATGGCAATGGAAACGTCGCGAGGGAATCGTATTCCGCCATCCGCAATAATCGGAATTTTATGTTTTTCTGCTTCTCTGGCGCATTCCAAAACTGCCGAAACCTGTGGAACACCGGCGCCGGCCACAATGCGAGTGGAACAGGTAGCTCCCGGCCCAATGCCAACTTTAATCGCCGAAACATCAAGATGGGCATAATCGCGAACCGCTTCTTGGGTGGCAACATTACCGACAATTAATTCGCAATTGGGCAAATGCCGGCGGATTAATTTTGTTACTTCCATGGGTTTTAAACCATGGCCATGAGCGACATCCAACACTAAAACATCGGCCCCGGCGCCGATAAGCGCCCGAGCTCTTAGAAGAGAGTCTTCACCGACTCCAATTGCCGCCCCAACCCTCAACCTGCCAAAATCGTCTTTGATAGCCGATGGATATAAAGCTGATTTGAAAAGGTCTTTTTTAATCAAAAGCGCCATTAATTTGCCTTTTTTATCAATAAAAGGAAGTTTCCCTAAAAGACGCTGTTTGGCAAAAATTTTTTCAGCGATAGCGCGGGCATCTTTTTCGGCAAGAAATTTTCCAGCGCTCTCCGCAACGATTAAATCTTTTCTCGGCAACATATATTTTTTAATAAGTTCCGAGCTTTCGGCTTTTGCAAGTTCATATTTGGTGACAAGGCCTAATAATTTTTTTCCCTTGTCAATTATCAAAACGCTATCAATTTGTTTTTCCGCCAATAGCTCTCGAGCTTGCCAGACAAGATTTTCGGGAAATAAAGTATAGGGACTGCGGATTAAGGCCTCTTCGGCCGACTTAACTTTTAAAACTTCCCTGACCTGTTCTTCGATATTCATATTTCTATGAATAACGCCGATTCCGCCATATCGCGCCATTACAATCGCCATTTTGCTTTCGGTAACGGTATCCATATTAGCGCTGATAATCGGAACGGCTAACTTGATTTTTTTTGTAAGATAGCAAAAAGTATCCGGATCAAGTCGGCTTTTCAAATTTGATTTTTGAGGGCGCAAAGAAATATCGGAAAAAGTTATTCCAGCTTCAATTAATTTATCTCTGAAATCCATACAAAATAATATTATTACAAAAAAACCATTTCCGCAAAATTTTGCGGGAATGGTTTTAAATAAAAATAATTTAATACCAACTAAGCGTTTCTGTCTTCCTCTCCATTCCAAGGACTTTTATAATCAGCCGAAAGCCCGGCATATTCTTCTTCTCCTTCCCAAGGGAAACGAACCCATTTGTCATACTTTTCTCTTAACCAGATATTTGGTTTCAACCATCCATCTTCTTTACAAAAAAGCGCGAGAGTAAAGTTTCCTTGGCTTATATAGTGAGACATCGTAAATCCCGTGTCAACAATATCATCAACCACCAAAGAATTTTTTGTCGGCGCTAAAAGAAGGGGCAACTTCAATCGATAATGCAGATAAACCGCCAAAACCAATCCACCAGCCGGAATGCCATAAATACCATCAAAATTTATGGAAGAAAAAAGAGAAAGCTGTTTTGGCTGCTGTTTGTATTCCAGTAACTTATTAACCAACCGTTCTATATCTTCATAAAAATCATCATGCTCGTAAACCAGCCATTTTTCCGTTTCGTACATTTTCCTCTCCTTCAGTTTTTAAAGATCTAAATTTAGAATTTAACAAGTATACCAAAAAACGAACTTTTTACAAGTTCGTTTTTTGATGTTTTTTCCGCCACTCCTCTATTTTCTTGTGGTTGCCGGAAAGAAGAACTTTTGGGACAGCATATTTCTTGTTTTTTTTATTTTGTTTCGAAGACGGATAAACAAAAACTTCCGGACGAGTATAAACTGGAACCCCGGCGCCAAATCTTTTTTCTTCAAGCGATTCATATTTTCCTAAAACACCGGGAATATGACGAGAAACGGCATCAATAACAACCATCGCCGGAAGTTCACCACCGGTTAGAACATAGGGACCTATGGATAAATTTTCAATTTTTAATTTTAAATTTTTAATTATATTCTTAATGCGCTCATCAATGCCTTCATAGTGGCCACAAATAAAAATAAAATGATCATATTTTTTTGACCATTCGGCAGCCATTTTAGAATTAAACTGCTTTCCGGAAACGGAAAACAAAATAATTTTTACTTTTTCTTTTTTTAATTTCAAACTTGTTATTGCTTTGACAAACGGCTCAAGTTTAAAAACCATACCGGGACCGCCACCATAAGGAGTGTCATCTACAGTTTTATGTCTATCTTCTGTAAAATCACGAAGATTAATAATATTTATTTTTATTTTCCCCAATTTTTGGGCACGCATAATTATGCTCTCGTTGAAATAAGAATCAAAAATTTTTGGGAATATCGTTATAATATCAAACCGCATCATAAACAAATACTAATAGATTACAAAAAAAATTAAAAGCCCTATCGCATAAGGGCTTTTTTAGTGTAATTATTGGCAGCATTCCAAAGCATGAAACCGGTAACGCCCAAATCTTCAGACGCTTGAATTTGGGCCTTTACTTCTTTCGGACCGTAGAAAACAACCGGGCCACAGCTATAAATATTGGGAATACTGAAATCCTGAATCCACGGCCTGACTTCACCATTAAATCCGATTGACCGAAGATATCTTAACCCGGGTTCAAGCGTTCTTTTATAAACAATATAAGGATTTGTATTGGGATCTTTAAGCCCAAATTCCCCGCATTGGTAATGCGATGGATAAGCCATGGGGCTTATCACATCAAAAAATTCGGCAATATCGGAAAGTTTCTGGCCAATGCCTGGCTCTGATCCGTAAGCGAACACTTCACCGAATATATCTATAGACAGAACTATATTGGTATTATTTTTGGCGGCATAATCTTTAAGTTGTTGTTTAATGGTGGAAAAAACCTGGCGCATTGTCTGGTATTTGTCTTTTCCATCCCAAACGGGATATATAATATCGTTTTTAAGATTGCAGTTTTTAAGATCGGACGGAAATCTTATATAATCAAAATTAATTTCATCAAAACCCATATCAATTCCTTGTTTGGCGATTTCAATATTGTAATTAATAACTTCATCCGAAGCCATGTCAACCCAATATCTTTGCCAAATTTTTTTGCCCGAAAAACACATATCGCCATTTTTATTTCTTATCGCAAGATGCGGCCGATTTTTGGCCAGATAAGAATCTTGAAACATAACTAACCGCCCGATAACATAAATTCCTTTTTGGTGAAAACGCTCGACAATATCTTTAACGTATTGGTTAACCTGGAGTTTATCCACTTTAAAATCAATAATGACCGCGTTTAACTCCGTGCCATCAAAAAGCGAAAAAATATATCCAACTTTTGACGGATTATAAAGATGATCAACGCTGAGATATACCGCTTTGGCCGCTGCCCGGCTTGGACTTTCCACTGCTAAACTTGCAAGCATTATTCCGTAGCCGGCATGACGTTTTTCTCTGCTAAAAAAATCATCAAGAGTGCCAAACGAGTATCCGCGACTGATTAAATATGGAATAATTGTTTTTAACGACTCAACCGTAATCGGCAGTTCGTGAAAAACCAAAACGTGCCTGTACTCTCCCCGATTTTCCCGCGATTCAATAATCTTTTTAACTCTCTCAATGAGCGCCGTTGGCGGTCTTTTTTTGGAATGATCATCGTAATCCATAGTATTGATGTCGGGTTTTTCCAAAGAAACAACTTTATAGTGGCGCCCGTAACCAAAAATAGCGCTATTAATATATTCATTCAACTCCGTATCGATAGCCCAATAAGGTGGCCTAAGATATTTTGGATGCCGACCAGTGATTTTAAAAATTAAAGAATCAGTTTCTTGAATGTTTTTTAAAATATCGCTATTGCCGTAATTATTTCTTGCCTTCAACTTAAGAAGATTATCGTGACCATAAGTATGATTCTCTACGAAAAAACCTTTTTGACTAAGAGTTTCTATCAACTTTGGGTGGACTTGAGCTTCACCGCCAATAACAAAAAAATGCGTGGGGATAAATTTTCCGAAGCTCGACTCAAGAAGTTTCATCAAACCGATTTGGCCGTTTTTACCTAAAAGAACATCAGGCCTTGGACCGTCGTCAAAAGTTAATACTACGAGTTTTTCAATCGCTAAAGAGTTAGAAGGATATAAAAAGCCTATTAACGCAAAAATTAAAACAGCGATTAGGCGTTTCATTGATTTTCCCCTATTTTTTAAAGAACAAATATGTTTACTTTATAATCTATAATAAAAAACGATTAAAGTAAACTTATTAACGGTTAGTTTTCAAAAAATAAATCCGCCCCGCATCCGTCAACTGACGGAGCGGGACGGATTTATTTTTTCGGATTACACTTCGATTTCACTCAGTGTAACCATTAGGTTAAAGTTGTTTCAAATCTTCCACAACTTCATCCATATTTCTGGGGCTTTCTCTTCGAGGACGAGGCGCAGCTCCTTCCGGTTCTTCTATTTTCAAGTTAACGCGCGCGTTATGGCGAGCGCCGACTATGCGAAGAAGAGTCCGAAGGGCTTTAGCGGTAGAACCCTGTCGCCCGATGAGCATGCCCATATCTTCTTGGTGAACTCTTAGGTCTAACAGAACTCCCATCTCGTCAACCTTGCGGTCAACTTTGACATCGTCTGGATGATCAACAATTGACTTTACAAGGTATTCAAGAAATTCCTGATCAACTGGTTTAGTCATTTCTTTGGATAATCTTATTTTAAAGCTTTAGCAGATCGACCCATCTACTAATTTTTAATTAAGTATAACAAATGTAGGCAACTTTGTCAAACAGTAGAATTTTCGGTCGGCGCAGGCATTGCCACTGATTTTACTTCTTCCCTTGTCACTCGCCCATTTTCACTTTTCGCTCTTTTATGAACCGGAATTTTTTTACCGGAAATTATACCTTGCGACACCAACAAATTATGAATAGTGTCCGACGGCTGGGCGCCTTTTGAAATCCAATATAAAATTCTTTCTTTATTTAAACTTACCGATTTTATTTTGCGATTGATATTGCCAAGTAACTCCAAATACTTCCGCTTGGCGGCGGCAGTTTTTTGAGTTACCACAACCCTGAAAGTAGCGGTATGAATTTTCCCAACTTTTTGTAAGCGTATTACAAGCATTAATTTTGATTTTTTAATTTTAAACTTTAAATTTTTATCACATCCCCATATCGCCCATTCCGGGCATTCCGCCAACTGGCGGGTTATTTTTTTCAGGGCTATCGGCAACCAGCGTCTCGCTCGTTAAAAGCATGGAAGCAATTGAAGCGGCATTTTGCAAAGCAGTTCTGGTTACTTTTAATGGATCAATGACACCATCTTTAATCAAATCGCCATATTCGCCGGTAACGGCGTTAAAACCGATTCCTTTTTCTTTAGCGCTCACCGTCTGAATTACTTCATTATCGTCTTTGTTTGAATTTCTGGCAATAACTCTCATCGGCGACTCAAGCGCGCTTAATACCAAACTAATACCTTTGGCTTCATCACCAAATTCCGCCGCGCCGCCAAGATTCTTAAGATTTTTTATTTCCCTTGCCGCTTCAAAAAGCGCCACCCCGCCGCCGGCCACAATCCCCTCCTCAATCGCCGCTTTAGTGGCCGAAACCGCGTCTTCAATCCTAAACTTTTTTTCTTTCATTTCCGTTTCGGTCGCGGCGCCGACTTTGATAACTGCCACGCCGCCCGAAAGTTTTGCGAGTCGCTCCTCTAATTTTTCCCGGTCAAATTCCGACTCGGTTTTTTCAAGCTGGGTTTTTATTTGTTTTATTTTTTTTTCTATTTCCGATTTAGAACCGCCCCCGCCGACAATAGTGGTGTTATCTTTGCTGGCAACCACCCTCTTGGCTTCTCCCAAAGAATTTAGCTCAACATTTTCAAGCTTCATTCCTTTATCTTCCGAAATAACATCTCCATTAACTACCGCCGCTATATCTTCCAAAAGCTCTTTTCTTCTGTCTCCAAAACCCGGAGCTTTAACCGCCAAAACATTAAATACGCCCCTAAGTTTATTTACAACCAAAGTCGCAAGCGCCTCGCCTTCAATTTCATCGGCAATAATAACCAAATTTTTGCTTCCTGATTTTACCACTTTCTCTAACAGTGGCATTATTTCAGCAAGCGCCGACACTTTTTTATCGGTAATTAAAATGTAGGTCTTTTCCATAACCGATTCCATGCGTTCGGTGTCGGTAACCATATAGGGGCTAACGTAGCCTCGGTCAAACTGCAAGCCCTCAACCAATTCATAGCCAACACCCAGGGTTTGCGCCTCTTCAACAGTTACAACACCTTCTTTACCGACCTTGCTTATGACTTCGGCGATAAGCGAACCCATATCTTCGTCATTGGCAGAAATTACCGCCACGTCTTTTATTTTTTCTTTGGTAACTGGTTTGGAATTTTTTTTCAAAATTTCCGAGACCTTCACAACAGCTTTGTCCATACCTCGTTTTAAAACCATCGGATTGGCGCCGGAATTTATAAGATTTATTCCTTCGGCAATCATCGCCTGCGCCAAAACCACAGCCGTAGTCGTGCCGTCGCCGGCCACATCATTTGTTTTTGATGCCGCTTCTTTAACCAATTCCGCGCCGATATTTTCAAATTTATCTTTAAGCTCAATTTCTTTGGCGATGGTTACGCCGTCGTTAGTAACTACCGGCGCCCCAAAACCCTTGTCTAAAATAACATTGCGGCCGCGAGGCCCTAGAGTGATTTTTACGGCATTAGCCAATTGGTCAACGCCTCTTTTTATAGCTTCTCTGGCGATAACGCCACTTATTATTTGTTTAGGCATATTTTTTTAATTTTTAATTTTTTAAAATAAATAAATTATTTTCCGAAGCTTATGAAAGCGTTTTAGCATGGTTTCGCCATAGGCGAATAAAACGCTTTCATCGGACAACGAGGTCGCCGCTGGGCGACCGAGTGCGCGAGGAAAATGAATTATTTATTTTAAAAAATTTTATTCTAAAATTGCGAGGATTTCTTCCTCTTTTAAAATTTTATATTCAACGTCGCCGATTTTAAATTCGGTGCCGCTATATTTTTCATAAACCACTTCATCGCCTTTTTTAATGCCGGATTTTTTTATTTTTTCGCCACCGCCAACCGCTACCACCCGGCCTTGAGCTGGTTTCTCTTTATCTACGGTTTCAGGCAAAATAATACCTAACTTGGTCTTTCCGGCTTCTTTTGTCGGAGCGATAACCGCCCGGTCACCCAATGGTTTTATAGAAAATTGTTTTCCCATGGTTTTGTATGATTAATAATAACATCTTATTAAAAAAATAATTTTTTGTCAATATTTTAAAATAAAATAAAAGAGCTTATTTTTGCTCTTTTAAAATTTTTTGCCAAGATTTTGGCACGGTCTTTTTCGGCGGATTAATAACCTGATGAACTAAACCAAATTTTAAAGCGGTTTTAACGTCAATCCTGGTTAAAATTTGAAAATATTTTCTAATCATTTTTTCCGGCATATTCGAACTGTTTTTAACGATTCTCACCAAGGCATCAAGAAGACGGTTTTGATGAATGGAAGATTCTTCGGATTCGGCCGGCCCTTCGCTGTCTCCGCCACAAAAATAAATACTCGGCGCATGAAAACCAAAAACAGCATTGGGAAGCGCTTTTCTTAAATCACCCGCCATAAATATGATAAATCCGGCGGATGACGCGTATCCGGCGACAACCGTCACAACGGGAAGTTGAGAATTTCTAATATGGTCGTAAATTTTAAACATGGCATAAGTGTCGCCGCCCTCGCTGTTTATATAAATAGTTAGAGGTTTTTTTGACTGCAGTGATTCAAAGCCAATCAAAATATTAAAGAATTCGTCGGCAAGCGACCAGGTAATTACGCCGGAAATTGAAATGAGGCGTAAATTTTTGTTGAAATATAACCCGCCCGCCTCTTCATTGACATTTTCATTGCCAGACGGTTTACTATTTCTTTTCATGACCGGCTCCAGATTTTTATGTTTTTTAAAAGGACTTTTAAATAATGTTCAATTGAAATATAATTAAATTATTAGGGGTTGTCAAAGTTTAAACGATTTGATATACTATTATGATTAAAATCTTCTTGCTTCATATTATTGCGAACGCCATAGCTATTTTAGCTTCAGCATGGCTTATACCTAATGTTTTTTACGAATATGAATTTATTAGTTTAATTAAAATTGCGGCAATGCTCGCCGCGGCAAATACCTTAATTAAACCGGTGTTAAAAATGATCTTTAGCCCTCTTATTCTTATCACGCTTGGATTTTTCACTTTAGTTATAAATATCTTTCTGATTTGGCTGGTCGTTTATTTCGCTCCGGAACTTTCTATCGTCGGACTTACCGCTTATTTCTTAACAATGATTGTAGTTAGTTTTTTCAACTTTATAGTTTCAGCAATTAAAGATAAAAAATAACAAAGAAAAGAAAATGAAATTTAAAAATTGTAGGCGGGGGCGTGCCGCCCCGAGCAAAGCGAGGGGTGGGGCTAAGCAATTTTAAAATTTTATTTTCTTTTCTAAAATTTATGTTAGAATTTTTGTCAATAATTCAAATAATCATTTCCGCGCTTTTAATAGGAGCGATTCTTCTTCAGGCGCGCGGCTCGGGCCTTTCATCGGTTTTTGGCGGTGAATCAACTTTTTATCATACCCGCCGAGGAATGGAAAAGATAATTTTTTGGGCCACAATTATTTTAGCGATTTTATTCGTAATTACCGGCATTGCCTCATTCTTATTTTAAATTTCATTATTGGATTAAGTTCTGGAAGCACCTTAATTTTAAGGAAAAGTTTTGGTTTGGCATTTTTTCCATTGTCATTCTTTTTTCGATTTCTTTTTTGGTTGGAAATTTTTACCGCAGCCAAACAACAATAATACCGGCTCAAGGCGGCACTTATGTTGAAGCTATCCCCGAATCGCCTCATAATTTTAATCCGGTTTTATCAACCAACGACGCCGATCGCGACGTTTCCCGATTAATATTTTCATCGCTTTTTAAATACAACGAACGCGGCGAGCTGGTACCAGATTTGGCCTCAAGCTATGACATTTCAAAGGACGGAAAAACTTATACCATAAAATTGAAAAGCGGAATTACCTGGCATGATGGTGAGCAATTTAGCAGCGAGGATGTTGTTTTTACTATTAACGCCATCCAAAACTCTGAATATGCCAGCCCGCTAAGAAATAGCTGGCAAGGAATAAAAGCTGAAGCCATTGATACAAACATAGTAGCTCTTACTCTTAAAACGCCTTATGCCGCTTTCACCCCGAATTTGACGCTCTTCGGCATACTGCCAAAACACATCTGGAAAACGGTAATGCCTCAAAATTTTCCTTTGGCGGAATTTAATTTAAAACCGATTGGCACCGGTCCGTATAAATTTATAAAACTTCAGAAAGATTCATTAGGTCGCATTGCTTCAGTAAATTTATTAGCTAATGAAAATTATTTTGCCGGGACTCCTTTGATAAAAAATGTAATTTTAAAATTTTACCTTTCCGAAGAAGAAGCAGTATCGGCTTTTAATAGGAAAGAGGTTGATGGTATTTTGCTTCAAACGGCTCAAAATAAAAATCAAATTAGAAGCACTGATAATTCAATTGTATTTTCTCTGCCTTCGCTGCGAATTTACGCTGTTTTTCTTAACACCGATGATAAAATTTTAAAAGATAAAAATGTTAGATTGGCTATAAATTACGCTATAAATCGGGAAGAACTGATCAGTAAATTACTAAGCAATGAGGGTAAAATAGCAATTGGGCCAATACCGCCGGGTTTGCCGGGTTCAAGCCCGGATATGCAGGGATATGGCTATCTCCCTCTAAAAACTAAAGATATTTTAGAAAAATCCGGCTGGACTAAAGATGAAACCGGCGTATACGCGAAAAAATTAGGAAAAGACAAAGAAGCAACGTCTTTAAAATTTTCTATAATTACTACAAAATCAATTCAACTGGCCGCCACTATGATTCGCGATTACTTAAAAAACGTTGGCATTGAAAGTGAATTAAAAATCATATCTTTAGGAGAACTACAGCAAAACTATTTGAAAACTAAAAATTATAATGCCATTTTAATAGGTGAATCTTATACCGACGCGACCGATCCTTACGTTTTCTGGCACGGCGCCGCCATAAAAGATCCGGGACTTAATCTCAGTTTGTACAACAACAGAAAGGTTAATAAAATTTTAGAAGACGCACGACTGATTTCCGATCTTGCTAAGAGAGCTGTAAAACTTGAAGAATTTCAAAAATTAGTGTTAAGCGACGCGCCGGCAGTTTTCCTGTACTCCCCCAATTATATTTATGTTGTTAAAAATAGCGTTAAAAACATAAATTTATCAAAACTTAACGTTTCTTCGGCCCGTTTTTCAAAAATTAACGAATGGAGTATAGAAACAGAAAGAGTATGGCGATAGACTTACAAAAAATCTCCGGCCTGCCCATTTTTTTTGATAAGAAGAGAATTGATTTGAATTTTAATGGAGATTTCCCTTATATTAAAAAATCTGAAAGAACCTTAGAAGAACTTAAGCTGTACTTAAAAAATTCCGATGTTAAAAATTGGTCGAATCCGATTTATCGCGTCTGGCGCAACGCTCATTTGGCGTCCGATAACGAAAAAATAACTTCTCATAATTTGCGGTATGATTTAACTCTTTTGCCGTCGGGAATTATCGGCGACGAATTTGTTAAAACTGCAGGCCATTACCATAAAAATCCTTATCCGGAAATTTATGAAGTTTTATTGGGCCGCGCTTATTTTTTAATTCAATCGGAATCAATTGTTTATTTGGCCGAAGCCGGTCCAGGAGAAAAATTTATAATTCCGCCTTCCTTTGGTCATAATACAATAAACGTTTTTAACGAACCTCTTTTAATGACTAACTTGGTTAGTGAAAAAGCCGAGTATGATTACGAACCGTACAAAAATAATCATGGCGCTATGTATTATTTTCTAAAAAATAATGACTTGATTGATATTGTTAAAAATCCTAATTATGAATCGGTGCCGGAAATAAAAAAAATCCGAGTCAGAGAATATCCCGAATTTGGCTTAGTAAAAAACAGGCCGCTTTATAGTTTAGTAAACAATCTGGAAAAATTAAAGTTTCTAAATTACTCTGAAGAATTCTCCACGCTCGGGTGGTGAAATTGGCAAACACGTACGGTTCAGGGCCGTATGCCGCAAGGCTTGAGGGTTCAACTCCCTCCCCGAGCACACAATATAAAAAACAATAAAAAATATGATAAAAACAAAAATAACGCCGCCGGAAGTAAGGTTAAAACCAACATCCGAGGCAATTGTCCGCAATGCTACGCATAGCGTTGCAGGCGGGAAAGAAAATAAAGAAAATTTAAAATTAGTCCCTCTAGGCGGACTTGAAGAAATAGGCCGCAATTGTTCGTTTTTGGAATATAAAGACGAGATTGTAATTATTGATATGGGCATCCAATTCCCTGAAGAAGAAACTCCGGGAATTGATTTTATCATTCCCAACACCACATATCTTGAAGGGAAAAAGAAAAATATTAAGGGATTGATTTTGACTCATGGCCACTTTGACCATGTTGGCGCTATTCCTTATTTAATAGAAAAAATCGGCAACCCTATTATTTACGCCACCGGAATGACCAGAGCTATTGTTTTAAAACATCAAAATGATTTTCCTCGCGCTCCCAAACTGAATATTAATAAGGTGGAAAGCGGCGACATTGTAAAGATCGGTAATTATTTTACCGCTGAATTTTTCGGCGTTGACCATACTATACCCGACACCGCCGGCGTTATCATTAAAACGCCCGTTGGCAACGTTGTTCATTTTGCCGATTTCCGAATTGATTATGACGCCGATGGGAAGCCGCGAGATTTAAGCGATTACCAAAGGATTGGCAGAATGGGCATTCATACTCTAATGATTGATTCAACAAATGCCGACGAACCAGGCCGTTCGCTTTCGGAAAAAATCGTTGAAAAAAATCTGGAAGAACTCTTTATCAAGACCGAAGGAAGAATCATTATTACCTTATTTTCAACTCTTTTAACCAGAATTTATGAGATACTAAAAATTGCCGACAGAATCGGGCGCAAAGTCGCCATCACCGGGCGTTCAATGAAAGAAAATATAGAATTAGCCCAAAACCTGGGCTACATTAAACCGGCTAAAGGCCTTATTGTTTCTATAGAAGAAATAAACAAGTATAAAGACAGCAAAATTATGATATTTACCACCGGTTCCCAGGGCCAGACGAATTCTGGGCTGATGAAAATATTAACCGGAGAAAATCGCCACGTAAAAATAAAATCAGGAGATATGGTTATATTCTCTTCGTCAGCCGTACCTGGCAACGAAAGAAGTATTCAAAACATTAAAGACGGATTATGCCGTCAGGGAGCGGATGTTTATACTTCCGGGTTGATTGACATCCACGCCAGCGGCCACGCGCCTGCCGAAGACCTTAAAACCGTAATAAAACTTATAGAGCCTCAGTTTTTACTGCCTATTCACGGTCACTATTTCAAACGCGCCGCCAACGCCAAACTGGGAACAGAAATGGGCATAAGTAAAGATCGTTTAATGCTTATGGATAACGGGCAAGTTGCCGAACTTGGTAAAAATTCTTTCAAAATAACAAAAGAAACCGTGCCGGCCTATTATGTTATGGTTGACGGTTTGGGTGTGGGAGACGTTAGCGAAGTGGTTTTACGCGATAGAAAATTAATGTCGGCCGATGGAATGTTTGTTATTATTGCTGTTGTTGACAGCCAAACAGGAAAAATCAAAGGCGAACCGGATATTATTTCAAGAGGATTCATCTATATGAAAGAATCAAAAGAACTTTTAGGACAAACCAGGAAAAAAATAAAAGAAATTATAAATAAAACCGCAATTCCAAGTAATGAGTTAAATTGGGTTTACACTCGCAACAATTTACGGGATAAAATTGGCCAATTTCTCTATTCTAAAACCAAACGCCGCCCAATGATCCTGCCAGTTATCGTGGAAATTTAAGAGTTAAAATAATCAAGTTTCATTGCTTTCCGAACTTCGCCGAGTGTTTTAGAAGTTACAATTCTCGCTTTTTTAGTCCCCTCTTCTAAAATTTTCATTATAGCTTTTGGGTTTTTGGTAAACTCTGCTCTTCTTTTTCTTATCGGAGCCAAAAAATTTTCTAAAACTTCTATCAATCGCTTTTTGATGGCGACATCGCCCAAACCGCCTTTTCGGTATTGTTTTTTTAACATTTCAACGGTTTTTTTATCGGCATCAAAAGCGTCAAGATAAGCAAACACGACATTACCCTCAACACGCCCTTGATTTTCAACATGAATATGATTTGGATCCGTATACATAGCCATAACTTTTTTGGCAACGACATCCGCGGAGTCTGACAAATAAATCGCATTTCCTAAAGATTTGCTCATTTTCGCTTTTCCGTCTATTCCCGGCAATCGACCGGTTTTTGAAACCAAAGCTTTTGGCTCAATCAAAATCGGTTTGTAAATTTTATTGAATTTTCTTACAATTTCCACAGCCTGTTCAATCATCGGTAATTGATCTTCGCCAACGGGAACCAAATCCGCTTTAAAAGCCACAATATCGGCCGCTTGGCTTACCGGATACGTTAAAAATCCGGCCGGCACGTTGCCGCCGAATCCCCTTTGTTTCATTTCATCTTTAACTGTCGGGTTTCTTTCAAGACGAGATAGGGTTATAAGATTTAAAAAATACATCGTTAATTCCGCCAGTTCGGGAACGAGCGATTGGATAAAAATGGTGGAAACTTTAGGATTTATGTCGATACTAAGATAATCTAAGGCAACTTCAAAAACGTTTTTCCTTACCTTATCCGGATTATCGGCGTTATCGGTTAAGGCCTGCGTATCGGCGATAATAATATAAGTTTTGTATTGGTTTTGAAGTTCTACGCGCGCCTTTAAAGAGCCAACGTAGTGGCCCAGATGAAGCGATCCGGTCGGCCGGTCGCCGGTTAAAATTATTTTTTGAGTTGACATTTTCATAAAATACCGTTAATATTATCTCACTTCTTTTACAATATATCAATAAGGAGAAAAAATGCCGCGACGACTGTATTTGGTAAGACATGGTGAAACGGAATCTAATCGCTTAAAAATAATCCAAGGCCAAAATAAACGACAATCATCGAATCTGGATACTTATGGAGATCCTTTAAATTTTAATGGAGTAAAACAGGCCATTCTTTTAGGAAAAGCCCTTGCTAATATCAACTTTCAGTTTACTTATACTAGTCCCTCTGCTCGCGCTTTTAACACCGCAAAAATAGTTCTATTTCATAATTATTATTGGTATGAAACATTTGTGGGAAAAATACTTCCTAAAATAGAAGACGGACTTCTTGAAGTAGATCAAGGCTTGTTTGAAGGAATGCGCGCAGATGAAATACCAGCTCAATATCCAGCGCTTTACGAACTTTATCGCACAGAACCATCACAATTTGCCTTTCCTCAAGGTGAAAGTATGATTGAATTTAAAGAAAGGATCGGCCAAACTATTGACCAAATACTACAAAATAAGTTTTCAGAAGAAAATATTCTTGTAGCAAGCCACGGCGGTGCTATTGCCATGGCTTTTATTCACATATTTGGCCTGGATATGAACCGAATGTATCACGCCATCCGCCATCATAATTGCGCTTATTCTATTATTGAGTGGCCCTCGCCTAATTCTTCGCCGCGAATAGAATGCCTTAATAACACAAGCCATTTATATGGGATTTATTTATAACGCTCAATAAGAACCTTAATATCTTTTTTAACTCTATTTAAAATAATTTCGTCTTTCGCTTCAATATTTAAACGAACCAGCGGCTCGGTATTGGAAGGCCGTATGTTTAGCCAAAAATCGGAGGTCTCAACCGTAAGCCCGTCAAACCAATTCATTTCATAGCCCTCAAAATTTTGGGCTATTTTTTTTATAAATTCATCGGGATTGGCTGTTTTTAAATTGATTTCGGCGATAGAAACATATTTTGCCATCTCACCAGCCAAAACCGATAAGCTCTTATTTGTTTGGCTTAAAATTTGGAGCATTACCAAAAAACTTATAATTCCCGAGTCGGCATAAAAATTATTTTTAAAGAAATAGTGGCCCGAGGTTTCAATACCCAAAATTCCGTCTTCCGCCCGCATTCTTCTTGCGATATAAGTGTGGCCAACTTTTTCGCGAATCGCCGTTCCATTATAGGCGCGCGCGACATCTTCAATAATACGGCCAGCAACTGCGACATAAATAATTTTGCCATAATGATTTTTCTTTAATAAATAACGCGCCATTAAAGCGCCTATTATTGACGGACTTACCGTTTCCCCGTTTTCATCAATAAAAATAATCCTGTCGCCGTCGCCGTCAAAAGCGCAGCCGAAATGATAGTGATGGGTTTTGACTTCTTCCGTCAGGCCTCCCAAATTATTTTTTAAAGACGGATTTGGCTCCCGGTAAGGAAAATCTCCGTCCGGAGCGAAATAAAGCGGCGTATAATCAATTGGGATTTTTTCTAAAACTTTTTTTATTACAGGCCCGACAACGCCCGAGCCGGTATCAATTGCGACCCGCATCGGCCTTAATGCGTCAATATCAATAAAATTTAAAATGTGGTTTAAATAGTTATTTAATATGGATTGCTCAATAACCTTCCCGCAATCCACTTTAAATCGCGGCAATATGCTTTCTCCCGTGATTATTCTTTTTATTTCTTCGAGCCCCGAATCACTTCCTATAAATTCAACGTCTTTTTTCATCAGTTTAAACCCATTATATTCTTTTGGGTTATGAGAAGCCGTTACCATGGCGGCCGGAATATGAAAATAACCCGAAGCAAAATACACCATGTCAACCGTAACAAGGCCGATATCCAAAACATTTATTCCTTCGTCGGTTATGCCGGCAATGAAAGAACGTGAAAGAGCTTGCGACGACACGCGCGCGTCTTGGCCAATCGCTATTTTTTCCAGCGCTTCGGTTTCACTTTCTTTTAGATAAGCGGCAAAAGCCCGGCCGATTTGATAAGCCGATTTTTCATCAATTTCCTCAGGATAAATTCCCCTGATATCGTAAGCTCTGAAAATTTTGGAATTGACCGAGTTCATGTTTATATTTATATTATAACGTATAATTACTAATTATGTCTCTAAAAATCGGAATCGTTGGACTGCCCAACGTGGGAAAATCTACCCTCTTCAAAGCTCTAACGCGAGAACAAGTTAATATCGCTAATTTTCCTTTTGCCACGATTGATCCCAATGTCGGTATAGTAAAAGTGCCTGACGAGCGGATACAAAAGCTCGCCGAAATGTCAAAATCAAAAAAAATCATTCCGGTCGCCATTGAATTTGTTGACATCGCCGGCTTAGTTAAAGGCGCCCATGAAGGCGCAGGGCTGGGCAATCAATTTTTAGCGCGCATCAGAGAAGTTGACGTTATTGTGGAGGTAGTGCGCGCATTTGAAGATTCCAATATTATCCACGTTGAAGGTAATGTTAGTCCTCAGCGCGACATGGAAACTATTCAACTGGAACTGGCTATGGCTGATTTACAAACCGTAAATAAACATTTATTAAAAAATGAAAAAGATTTAAAAATCGGCGTAAAAAAAGCGCAGGAAGAAAAAATGGTTTTGGAAAAAATTAAAAATATCCTTGAAGCCTGTGACTTGGCCTCTAAAGCCAATTTATCCGATTCCGAACTTGAAATAATAAAAGATTTGCATCTTTTGACTTTAAAACCTTTTATTTTTGTTTTCAACGTATCCGCACAAGAGGCCTTGAGGACACAAGTGCGGATAACTAAGATTAAGGGCGGGTTAGAACTTGATTTAAAATTTGAAGTTGAAATTTCGGAAATGGAAGAATTGGAAGCCAATGAATTTAAAAGCGAATCGCGTTTAGACGACTTAATTAAAACTGCTTACGAACTTCTGGGGCTCATTACTTATTTTACGACCGGAGAAGATGAAACCCGCGGCTGGACGATTAAAGCCGGATACACCGCTCCCCAAGCCGGCGCGGCAATCCACACCGATTTTGAAGAAAAATTCATTAAAGCCGAAGTTATAAATTGGCAAAAATTGTTAGAGTGCGGCTCATGGGCAAAAGCACGGGAAAAAGGCATACTGCGCGTTGAAGGCAAAGAATATGTCGCTCAAGACGGCGACGTTATAGAATTTAAGATTTGACAAAAATATACATACTATGATATAGTAGGATTACTTTAAATAAAGTACCTGAACATCTAAATATCCAAAATGGAGAATGAAGATGGAAAACATTCTGCTTTTCGCCTTTACTGTTGCCATTTACTCTTTTGTCTGGTTTTTTTTCACTGATCCGATAGGTTGGAAGAAGCAAGTTAAGCGAATGGCTCTTGTGGCGCTTCTTGCTTTACCGTTTAATATCGACGGCAATGTGTTCACTATTGCCGGAAACGCAACTGCCGAGAAAAGCGTTTACTCTGTTTTATCCCTCTATCAGCGGGCAGAGCAGAATGCGGTGACCTTGTTCGGCCTTGCAGGGTATCAAAAAGCAGGACAAGATGTGGAAACTGGCATCGGCCTTGCAGGATATCAGCAGGCGGGGCGGAATGCGACAACTTTCGTCGGTCTTGCGGGATATCAACAGGCAGGGCGAGATGCGCAAGCTATCATCGCCATCGCGCTTTATCAGCGCGTTGGTGAAAAAACAAGAGCGTTTGGGGCATTATCAACGCTCACCAGAGATTAACGCGTTAGCAACGCGCAAAAATTTCCCTGCCTACCGGCAAGCAGGTTCGGCGGTCGCCTCGGGCGACCGTTTTTATTTTTTTATTTTTATTTTTATTTTTTTGTTTTTTTACTTTTGTCATCATAAGCTCCCTATAGGATTCTTATGATACCGACGTTTATTATCCTTTTAATCTACTAATAAGAATGAGTTTAATAAATATCACATAAGTTTAGAACCTTTGACAGCATAATCGATATTGTGATAGATTACTACCGATGAATACCGATGAAAATAAACTGGAATATGAGCTGGCTTACCTTTTGGCGCCGGATATTGCCGAAGAAAAATTGAATTTGGAAACCGCCGAATTAAAAAGAATAATTTCGGAAAATGGCGGAGAAGCAACTGAATCAAACGTCCCTAAAAAAAGATGGCTGGCCTACCCGGTAAAAAAACAAAGCCAGGCTTATTTTGGCGTCATTTATTTTAATATAGACAAAGAAAACATTAGCGAGATCAAGAAAAATCTTTCATTTAATAAAAATGTTTTAAGATTCTTGATAGTAAATAAATCTTTAAAAAAGACAAAACCAGTTATTGCGGCGCCGGTCAAGCTATCCGATGAAACAACTCCGGTTCAAAGTTTTGACAGAAAACTGGAAAGCATATTAAATGGATGAAAGCGAGCAAGCGAGCTTTCATGGGTTGCGTAGCAACCCGGGATTCAATATTAAATTAAAATCATGAATTTAAATAAAGCGTTTATTTTAGGAAATTTGACTCGCGATCCGGAACTAAGGCAAACTCCAACCGGCCAAAATGTTGCCAGTTTTGGCGTTGCCACTAATCGCATGTGGACTGACCCCGCGGGAAACAAGCAAACCCAAACTGAATTTCATAACGTGGTCGTCTGGGGACGTTTAGCGGAAATTGCCAGCCAATATCTTGCTAAAGGCCGCCTGGTTTTTATTGAGGGCAGAATCACCAACCGTTCATGGCAAGATCAGCAGGGGCAGAAAAAATACCGGACGGAAATTGTCGCTGAAAACATGCAGCTCGGGCCAAGATTTCAATCGGCTCCAAATCAAAGCCAAGCGCCAGCTTCCGCTTCCCGCGAAAGCGATCACTCATCCAATTCTGACAGGGAAATCCTGCCGGAAGTTCAATTAGACGATATGCCTAAAAACGATGAAGAAATAAAAGTGGAAAATATTCCATTTTAAAAATATGGATATTAAAAAAGATAAAGTTTGTTATTTTTGCGCTCAAAATGTAAAAGAAATTGATTACAAAGACTCAGAGTTGTTGCGTAATTTTATTTCGGCTCAAGCAAAAATAATGCCCCGGAAAAGAAGCTATCTTTGCTCCAAACACCAGCGCCACTTGGCAACAGCCATAAAACGCGCCCGATTTCTAGCGCTTCTGCCTTTTACATCAAGATAAAACAAAATTGCCCCGCTTAGCGGGGCAATTTTGTTTTATCTATACAACTGCTGATTTTTTGATTTCTTGGATTAATTTTTTAACCAAATCCTGATTTTCTTTTAAATATTGCCGTGCGGCTTCGCTGCCCTGCCCCAATTTTTGATTTTCATAATTTATCCAAGTGCCGGATTTTGACAAGACATTGTATTTAAGCCCACAATTTATTATATCCCCTTCCCGTGATATACCTTCGTTGTACATAATGTCAAATTCGGCAATTTTAAACGGCGCCGCGACTTTATTTTTTACAACTTTTACCGTTACCCGATTGCCGACTACGTCATCGCCTTTTTTAATCTGGGCATTTCGGCGAACATCCAAACGAACCGAAGAATAAAATTTCAAAGCCATGCCGCCGGGCTGAGTTTCGGGATTGCCAAAAAATACTCCAATTTTCATTCTCAACTGGTTAATAAAAATAACCGCAGTATTGCTTTTGGCCGCGATAGCATTAAGTTTTCGCAAAGCCTGGGACATTAAACGCGCTTGAAGGCCCATGTGCTGGTCGCCCATTTCCCCTTCAATTTCAGCCCTCGGCGTCAAAGCCGCCACCGAATCAACAACAATCACGTCGCAAGCGTTTGAGCGCACCAAGCTTTCCACAATTTCAAGCGCTTGCTCGCCGTTATCCGGCTGGGAAATTAATAAATCATTAACCCTAACTCCTATTTTTTTGGCATATTCCGGGTCCAAAGCGTGTTCAGCGTCCACAAAAGCGGCTAAGCCCCCTCTTTTTTGAGCTTCGGAAACAACATGCAAAGCAAGAGTAGTTTTGCCAGACGATTCCGGACCGTAAATTTCAATAATCCGGCCGCGCGGCATTCCTCCGACTCCAAGCGCTAAATCTAAAGAAAGCGAACCTGTTGAAATAACATCAACATCAACTTTAGGAACTTCGCCGAGTTTCATTATTGAGCCGTCGCCAAACCGCTCTCTTAGGGTTTTTACGGTATCGTCTAAGGCCTTAGATTTATTACTTCTTACATCTTTTGTTTGTTTTGTCATATTTTTTTAAATTCTTAATTATTGTGTTTCTCTAAAGATCTGCCGAATTATTGTAGAAACTTTGCCGAAATTATTAACCGCTTTAATTTCAATAATATTAACACCAGTCGCTAATTGAATGTTTTTCTCAAAACCGCCTTTTGAATCAACATACGTGTTTTCTCCATTGATTGTCAAATCAATTCCATTATCGGTTCTGCCATTTATTAAAATTGTTTCTTCTTTGGTAATCGCGTCTTCGCTTGGTTTTATTATTAAATTTGGCGGCCCCATAAGAAAATTAAATTGATACCAAAGATAACTCGAAAGAAGTATTAATAACAATCCTCCGGAAAACATCATTAGTTTACTCGGCGTTAAAATAAAATAAGATTTTTTTTTAGCTATAGGTGTGTTGCCCGTTTGAAATGGAAAATTTGAATAAGCCGAATCGGAAGGTGCAGTTAAAGTTGAAGATTCAATTTTATTTTTATACGTTTCAATAATTTCATTTTCATCGGCATCTAAAAATTTGGATAATCTTTTAAAAATACCAACGCAATAAACTGTCGGCGGTAATTTTTCAAATTGCCCCGATTCCAGCGCTTCCAAATGGTAAAGCTGAATTTTGGTTAAATCGCTTAATCTATCAAGCGTTAAATTTTTTTCCTGTCTTTTTCTTTTTAAAAATTCAGCAAGGCCCGTTTTTTGAACGGGCGTTTTTAGCAATTCTTCATTTTTTAAATTTTCAGATAACTTCGTTTTCATTGTTTTTATTTTCGCTTACAATATTTATGCTGGTTCCGCCCAATTTTTCTAAGTAAACTTCTCGCGGTTTAGCGCCATCACCCGGCCCGATTAATCCTTTTTCTTCCATTATATCTAAAAGCCGCGCCGCCCGAGCATACCCCACGCTAAGCCGCCTTTGAAGAAGCGACGCCGACGCTTTTTTGGCTTGCAAAACAACAGTTTTTGCTTCAGCCAACAATTCATCTTCTTCTAAATCTTCAAACTCGCTTGAATTTGATTCAGGAGATCCTCCGTACGGAGACAAAATCGCTGATTCTTCCACTTCATTATTACCTGAAACCGGATTTTTTCCTGCGATATAATCAACTACTCTTTTAATTTCACGCTCTAAAATATAAACTCCCTGAAGCCGGCGCGGTTTTGCGGAATCGCCAGCAAGATACAACATATCGCCGTTTCCCAAAAGTTTTTCGGCTCCGGCCATATCAAGAATTGTCCGAGAATCAACTTGAGATGGCACCTGAAGCGCCATACGACTGGTAATATTAGCTTTAATCAAACCGGTCAAAACTTCCACTGACGGCCTTTGAGTAGAAACAATAAGATGAATTCCAACGGCCCGCGCCATCTGCGCCAATCGGATAATTGTTCCTTCAACTTCCCTCCCATAAGCCGCCATAAGATCAGCCAATTCATCAATAATAATTACCAAATAAGGCATAAAAGAATTTTCTTCCTGCTTTTTTAAAATAATATTATTAAAACTTAAAATATCTCTGGCGTTATAATCGGAAAGAACTTCATAGCGGCGTTCCATTTCCTTCACTGCCCAGCGCAAAGCATTGATTGATTTTTTGCCATCGCTTAAAACCGGAGTCAAAAGGTGGGGCAGGTCGCGATAATACGAGAGTTCAACCCGCTTTGGGTCAATGAGTATAAATTTTAATTGCTCCGGACCATTCCGCCAAATAAGCGAAGTAATTATGCTGTGAATGGAAACTGACTTGCCGGAACCGGTGGCTCCGGCAATTAAAAGATGGGGCATTTTTGAAAGGTCAGCAAAAACCGGTATGCCGGCAACATCACGTCCTAAAGCAAGTGTTAAAGTGCCTGATTTTTTAAAATTATCCGAATCAAGCAAACTACCTAGACGAACTAACGCAATTGATTTATTGGGCACCTCAATACCAACCAAGGCCTTGCCAGGTATCGGTGCTTCAATTCTTAAAGGATGAGCCGCCAAAGCCAGCGCCAAATCATTGTGAAGAGTGACTATTTTTGAAATTTTTACACCTTGAGCCGGCCTTAATGTGTATTGAGTAACAGTAGGGCCGATATTGACTTCTCCCATTTCAACATCAATGCCAAAATTTTGAAGCGTCCGTTTTATGATATTGGCATTGGCTTTTATATCGCCCGACATCGGCCGGCTTTCAATTCGTTCTAATAAATCTATTACTGGCGGATTATACGCGCCGCTCTTAAATTTAGGAACTTTAAACTCTTCCTCGTCATCTCTAGATTTGGCGAAAGAGGGTTTTTCAGCTTCTGCCACCACTGCTCGCTTTTCTTCTTTTGCCCCGCTAAGCGAGGCTTGATTCACGATTACCGGTTCTTCGACCGCCGCGCTTTTTTCTTCATCTTCATCTTCATCGCTTTCATCCTTGCCTATTTTTAAAGGAATATTTAACGTCATTACTGCCGAAATTAAAACAAAAGAAACTAAAAGCACTAAAGAAGCCCAGAAACCGAAGATTTTATTTAAAGAAATCGCTATGCCATAGCCAACCAACCCGGCATAATTATTTTCCGAATAAAGTTCCAAAATTCCCAATATTGAAACAAAAAGCAGAAGCGCGCCAAAAATAGTCGCGAAATAAATATGCTGGCGGCGCGATTTTAAAAATTCATAAGTCACGAGCAGAAAAATGGCCGGCAAAATGAAATATCCCCAACCAAATAAAAACCATAAAGATTTAAGCATCAGCTCGCCGAAAGGCCCGGCTTTATGCCAAATGCTTAAAAGCATAATAACGGCAAAACTAAAAAAAAGAATGGCGAAAATAGCTTTTTTGGTTTGATCTTCCAAATCAAAGAGCGGTTTTTTTGACGCGGATGCGATAGATTTTTCTTTTAATTTCTTTTTATTTTTTGCCATGAATTTATCTTAAAATAAAATCCCGCCAAAAGCAATAGCTTAAAGCGGGTTAAAAACATTACTTTACATCGCCAAAGTGCTTTGAGACGTCTTCAATGGTAAGCCCCTGGCTGGCTAAGAGTTTAGTATTAAAATTTCTGTCAGCTTCAAGCAGTTTGGCTCCTTCGTTTTCACCATAACTCTTAAGAAAAAAGATTAGTGCATCAAGATCTTTTGGAAAACAATATCCGCCAAATCCACGGTAGCCGCCATGATTAACATCAAGATGGGAATCGCCGATTCTGAAATCTGCCGCCATTCCGCGGTGGACATTTTCATAATCAACTCCCATTTTATCGCAAAGTAGATTTAGCATATTCGCGAAATTCACCTTTCTTACAAAATGAATATTGCCGCCGTATTTAATAATTTCTGCCTCGGTGGCAGTAATTCTTACCGGCTTATATGTTTCAAGACCCCAGGGCGACATAAACGGCGCTTTGGGAAGCAGAGAAAGCACAAAATGAGCCGCGTCAAGGCTTTGTTCGGTAAAGCCGACTATTTGGCGATCCGGCCTCGCGAAATCTTCCCAAGCTCGTTTTTCCGTGAGAAATTCCGGATTAAATAATAGTTTCCACCGTGGATACATATCTTGAAAGTACTGAGTTATGCCTGGCTGCACCGTTGATTTAATAACCACAATTTTGGATAGTGACTTATCAATTCTCTTCAAAGCACTAATTACTGCCAAAAAATCACAACCGCCATCATTACCGCGACGAGGTGTTGGCACGGCAATAAAAATAATGTCGGCCTTGTTAATATCGTCAAAATAACCTTTTTTAGGGTCTATGTCATACAAAAACAGGTCAAATTTCCTTTCATAGCCGCTTTCTTCAAACCAGCGCTTTAACGGCGTGCCTACCATGCCGACGCCAATTATCCCGATTTTCCAAACGTTCATTTTTCGGCTCCCATTTGGTGGATATAAAATTATTAAAAAACTTTATCGGTATTATATACCTGAAACTCTTAAAATTAGCAAATAATTTCAATGTATGATATAGCAAACACATAGCACCTTAATATATTAAGGTAACAGGAGGCGCCCAATGAAAAAAATCACGTTCTCGGTGATAAAAGCGGATGTCGGCTCAATTGGCGGGCATACAAAACCGTCAAAAAAAATGATTTCCAAGGTATCTAAATTAATAAGTGACGAGGTTCGGAAAGGATTTTTAATAGATGGATTAGTTACCTATACCGGTGACGATATCGCGCTTATTATGAGTCATGGCTTGGGAACCGGAAATAACGAAGTCCACAAATTTGCCTGGGATTGTTTTATTGAAGCGACAAAATTGGCATCGCGCGATGGATTGTATGGCGCTGGGCAGGATTTACTCGTTGACGCTCCATCAGGAAATATCAGAGGCGCCGGACCAGCGGTAGCGGAAATTGAATTTGTCCGCGATTCTAAAAGCAAAAATCGCCCAGCGGAAGCATTACTGGTATTCGCGGCCGATAAATGCGGACCGGGAATGTATAACTATCCTCTTTATTCAGTTTTTTGCGATCCGATGCACGATGGCGGATTGATTTTAAACCCGAAAATGCGTAAAGGTTTTGTTTTTACCATTATTGACATGGATGCCACCGGTGGCGACAGAATCATTCGCCTTGAGGCGCCGGAACGGATATGGGATGTCGCAATTTTACTGCAAAATCCTGACAGATTCGCAATTGAATCAATTGATTCGCGATACGCACCGGAAGAGCAAATTGCTTCCATTTCAGCAACACGGCTTCATAATATTGCCGGTAAATATACCGGCAAAGATGATCCAGTGGCGATCGTGCGCAGCCAAGGCATGTTTCCTGCGCCGGAAGAAATTATAGAGCCATATATGCTCGGCCATTTTGTTACCGGAGACGCGCGCGGCTCGCACGTTATGCCAATTATGCCTGTTGCCATCAATACCGCAGTTGTCGGGCCCTATTGTCTTCCGATTGTATCTTGCCTCGCATTTTCAATGGATAATGACGGAAAATTTTCTTCCGAATACGTTGATATTTTCGGCGATGGTGCTTGGGACGCGACGCGGATTAAAGTCCAGCAAAAAGCCGAAGAATGGCGGCGGCAGGGATTTATCGGACCGACAATGGCGTCTCACGCCGAACTTGCCTACACCGGCATTGTCGACACGCTAAAAGCGCTTGACGGTGAGTTTACAATAAGAAAATAACGGAGCCCCTGCTCCGTTTTTGTTAAAATAAAAAAAAACCGCTTGGTAAATCCATGTGGTATTAAATTTGTTCTTGAGAATTCACTGGAAGAGCGAGAAGCTCACCAGCTAGTTTATTAGGAAACTTAAATTCTGGAATAATAGGATACATTTTTGCCATTGTCGCCTCCAATCTTCCAGTGAATCACACCGGCCATATGCATCAACAATCATACCGGTTTTTGAAGGATATACCCACTTCGCTACCCACTATATTTTAAAAAAGAAAAATGGCTGAGATCCCAGCCACATTACTACTTACAATATTTACACTTAGCCTGCGCCGCAGGATTTTTATCTGGCATACAGCCGCTTGAAGCCTTATAATATTTTAGCCATTCCAAAAAATATTTTTGCAATTCCTTTTCACTTGTAATGCCTTTATCAAAAAGTAACATATTTAAAGAACTTATAACTCCTGTTAAAATTTCTTCTTGAGTAAGATGCTTGAGTTTCTTCTCAAACCTCTTAACATCCATAATGTCCTCCTCGTTTGAATTAAAAAACAGAAGTGAATTAACACTATATTAATTATATTTTCATGTCAACATTTGCAGGTGCTAAAAATTAACCTTATATTAATATTTCGTAATATCCGAACGATCGCTCGTGATTTCCGAAAAATGTATTTGCTACCTTACTATGCTGCCTAACGGCACTTCTTCCTCTGGTCGAAGAAAAACCGGCCGTCCATCGACATCGGCCGCGACAATCATCCCTTCACTGATATTGCCTCTAAATTGTCTCGGTTCAAGATTTAAAAGAATTGGCATTTCTTTTCCTATTAAGACAGTCAGATCAGGAAAAAATTCCGCAATACCAGCAATTATTTGTTTTTGTTCGCCGCCAATATCAAAAACGAGTTTAATAAGCTTGTCAGAATCAAAAATTTTTTCCGCGGAAAAAATTTTACCAATTCTAATATCTAATTTGTTAAAATCTTCTATAGTAATCATATGAAGCAACAATATCAATCGTCGAGCCGCGCCGCTAAAGCAAAATGAAAAAAATAATTGTCAAATGATGATAAATTTGAATGATACCGATTGCCGCCATAAAAAAAATCACAAATGGTTTCGCGCAAACGCGCAATTTCTTTGGCGCGATTTTTCCACCTTTTATCGGAAAGCGTTAGGTCAAAAAGTTCAAGAGCGCGCCAAACTGCCATTTTCCAACGCTTTTTTTCACCCTTCTGATGCCACCTTATAGCTCTAATAACCTCGCTTCCTATATTAGCCAATTGCAATGAAAGCGATAATTTAAACCACCTTTTACTATCAAAATTGCGTTGAGGATAAGTCATTTTATTCTGTTAAATTTTTTATAATATTTTTTATTTTTTCCCTGATTTCTTGGCTTTCTATGTCTCGCGAGCGGTTGTTTTGCGACGGCCGTATATTAATTATAGAATCAAATTCTATCCATTTTTCTTTCGATTCATCCGGATACAAATTAATACCCCAAAGATTTTGTTGCTGCGAGCCGTTTTTCAAAAGCTCCGCTTCTTCATCGGCATGTAATTCCCCTCCCAATGCCATTATGCCGCGTTTAATGTCAACAACCGCTTTTACCAAATCTCCAAAGCGTTTTTCAGCCAATTGTTTAAGCTTTTTTTTAGAAATTTTTTTTATAACAATAATTATATCTTCCATTAGATGGATTCTAACATAATTTATCTTGGAAATAAAATAAAAAAAACCGCTGGGTAAATCCAGAAGGTTTAAGCTCTTTATTCAAAAAATCAACTACCGTATCATCAGATGAGTTCGATTTTTCCAAATTAAGCGTAAATACTACAAATAAAAATGCTTGTCAAATCAGCAGGGGCTGAGGGAATCGAACCCCCGTCAGCGGTTTTGGAGACCGCTGTTTTACCACTAAACTAAGCCCCCTTATTTCTTTCCTTCTTTATGAATTGTGTGCTTGCGGCACCACTTACAAAACTTCTTAAATTCCAATTTTCTTTCAACGACTTTCTTATTTTTCTGCGTATGGTAGTTGATGCGCTTGCAATCGCCGCACACTAATTTTGTTATTTTTTCTTGAGCTTTCATAATGTTTATAATTTATAATCTTTAATTTTATATTTGCCAGAGCCAGCGGTCGGGATTGAACCGACGACCTACTGTTTACAAAACAGTTGCTCTGCCACTGAGCTACGCTGGCAAAAGCTTAGATTATCATTTTAGAACAAATGTGCTATTATTTCAATATTAATCTTTGACAATCTAAAAACAGAAAGGCTTGCGACAATGGATATCCGGCTCGGCATTATTTTTAATGGTGGAGGATTTTCCGGCGCTTATAGTGTTGGTTACATAAAAGCGGTTTACACTTTTGGTTTAAAACCAATCTGCTGCCAAGGTGTTTCCGTCGGTTCTCTTACCGGTGCCAGTTACGTGGAAAAAAACGGTAACCCTGAAGAAGCGGAGCAAACTTGGCTTAAAATTGAACGGGAAGGGCCACATTCAATTTTTCCAATCATTGATATTCCGCGTCGAATTAGAAAAGGAGGTTTATTTAATAATAAAGGCATTTATCAGCTCGCTAATAGAATTGATTATGCGCAGCTTATCAAATCCCCCATTCGTTTTGACACTATTGTTTATAATGAAACCGCAGAAAAACAGGAAATTTTTTCAAATCGCGACCAGCGCTGTATAGATGACCATTCAATTCTTAAAAAGGCCATTGTTGCTTCCTGTAGCTTGAGAGGATTTCTTGATCCTATTTTTATTACCGAAAATTTTTATTCCGACGGCATTTCTTTCCTTATTAAGCCGCTCGCGCAAATGGGATGCAATGTTATATTTATTTTCTTAAACGAACCATCCGATGCGAACACCCATACTGAAGAGAAATGGTGGCTTTCACGGCTTTTGGCCGGCATTCACTCTATGAACAATCTGCTTGAAGATAAAGAAATTGAATCGGCTAAAAATACCAACCATAATATTGCAGTACTTGACGGCATTATAAAAGAAATTAATACATTCGGCATCGTGAAACGCTTTATTTTTAGAAAAACATTTAACCGTCTTCGTTTCACTTTTGAAGGAAAATGGCCGATAGAACTTATTTTATTCCGCCCAATAGAATCAATTCCGACACTCTGGTCGCTTGGATTTGAAAAGGGCGATATTTTCTGCGCTATTAAAAATGGTTATGAATCAGGAAACCTTATTATTGAAAATTTTCTAAGAAAATTTTCAATAATTGCCCCAATTTAAATCGGGGCATTTTCTAATTTTAGCGAAAATAATTTGGAAACGCCATCGCCATCCATAGTAATACCATATAGTACTCTTGCAGCTTCCATAGTGGCGCGATTATGAGTAATTAAAACAAACTGAGTGTCTTTTGCCAAATCTTTCAAAACCTTAGCAAAACGCGCGGCGTTAATTTCATCCAGCGCCGCATCAATTTCGTCTAAAATTAGAAATGGCGGCCTACTCGCGGAAACTATGGCAAAAAGAAGCGCAATAGAAACAAGTGACCGCTCACCGCCAGAAAGTAAATTGAGATCTTTAACCCGTTTTTGAGGCACACTAATGTTTATATCCACGCCGGTTTCACTATTACCGAAATCAAGAACGGTTAATTTTGCTGCGCCGCCGCCAAACATCAGCCGAAAATAATTATGAAATTCTTCATTTATTCGCATAAGTCCCTCTTTAAAATCGTTGTCAATTCTAATAGTTAAATCGTCGATTAAATTTTTAAGAGATTGTGTAGCGCGATTTAAATCACCAACTTCGGCATTTAAAAATTCATGGCGCTTGCCTGTTTCTTCATAATCCCGCATCACCTCTTCATCAATGCTGCCGATATCGGAAATTTCCCGTCTTAATTTAATTATTTTATTTTGAAGTTCCGATAAAAACTCGACTCCCAATGCAACTGATTCAACTGAAGTAAAAGTAGCGGAAAATTCTTCATAATTTTTTCCCGAACCCCACATTTCAGATTTAATATCGGCTTCTTTTAACTTGATTTTTTCATCTTCCAAATCAAATCCTCTTACTAAATCTTCGGCCAAAAAATATTCTCGTCGAGCTGATTCTAATTCTTTTTGGGAAGCAAGATAACCTGTCCGCCAATTATTTTCTTCCGAACGAATATTTGCTATGGCAACTTGGACTTGTTTTGTTCGATTTTCAAGTTGTTCTAATTTTATTTTAAGTTCCCCCATATCTTTTTCATAGGGATTTTTATCTGCTTCTTCTAAATCAGTCAGACTCACTGAGTTCAAAATTTTATCGGTTTCATTTTTTATTAAATAGTCTCCGATATTTTGAATTTCACCAGCTACTGCCCCGATTGTTTTTTTAATATCATTAATTGTATTGAGTCCTAAAACGGCATTTAAGCGTTTTGCCCAGTATTTTGTTTTTATCGCTAAAACCGCTTCAAGAGTTTTGGTGTTATTATTACTGCTTCTCTTAGCATGTTGAGCTAGGCCTTCAAGCTGGCCAATTTCGCGCATGACACCTTGCCGCTCTATGTTTAATTTTTCTAAATCTACCTCCATTTGTTTGGTTTTGCCGTCAGTTTGAAAAACTTCAGTCATCCGAACTTCAAATAATTTTTCTTTGGCTTCAAAATTTTCACGCGCTGCGATTATTTTGGATTCTAGTTCTTCTCTAGCTTTTTTATTTTTATTTTTATCGCTTAAAATTTCGAAAAATTTCGCTTTGAAAAATTCATTTTCAAAATTATTCAAATCATTAACTAAAAACTCGCGTTTTTTAAATTTTTCGACCTGCCTTTTTAAAGAACGGAGATGGGGAAAAATTTCACTTAAGAGGCTTTGAGTTTTTTCAAGGTTAGCGCCTGTTTCCGTTAATTTGCCTTCTGCTTCTGATTTTTTAAGCTGAAATTCACGCAGTCCCAGTGCCTCTTCTAAAATTCCACGGCGTTCTTCCGGATTTGACTTTAAAATTTCATCGGCCGAGCCCTGATTAACTATGGAGTGGCCCCGGAGCCCAAGTTTGGAACGTGCTAAAAGTTCGGCAATATCTTTAAGCCGCACCAAACTACCATTTAAATAATATTCATTCGCGCCATCCCGATATACTTTGCGACCAATAATAACTTCCTCAAAATCAATAGGAAAAAACCCATCCTTATTGTCAAAATATAAATTAACACTGGCTTTGCCTTGGGCTGATTTAGTCGTCGAGCCGGCCCAAATTAAATCGGCGCCAGATTTAGAGCGTAAATTTTTAAAACTTTGTTCTCCCAAAACCCACCTTACGGCATCAACCACATTTGATTTGCCAGAACCATTCGGCCCAACGATAGCACTAACGGCAGTCGGAAATTCCAAATCAGTTTTGTGAGCAAAAGATTTAAAACCAGAAATTTCTAATTTTTTAAATCGCATTATATTTTTAACTAATGCCAATTTTTTTCCTTAAGAGCGTTTTCGGCGGCTCGTTGCTCGGCTTCATTCTTTGATGAACCTTCTCCGGCCGCTACTAACTCTTTTCCCAAATAAACTCCGACTTTAAATGTTTTAGAGTGATCTGGGCCGCTTTCTTCAAGCACTTCATAAGTCGGTGTCACGCTTATTCTTTCTTGCGCCGATTCCTGAAATAAACTTTTGGCGTCACGCCATAATTTATTTTTTATAATATCGCCAAGCTCCATAATTAAAACTTTTAAAATAAAGTCCTTGGCTGACTGATATTCTTTATCGATATAAAGTGCGCCTGTAAAAGATTCAAAAGTGTTCGCCAATATATATTGCCGACCACGGCCAATTTCTTTGGCTTCGCCCTTTGATAAATATAAATAATTATTAAAATTTAATCGTTCGGAAATTTTTGCGAGCATCTGGGTATTAACCAAAGCCGCCCTTAAATTAGTCATTTCGCCTTCGGCTAAATCGGGATAATTTTTAAAAAGATATTCGGTAACCGCCAGTTCCAAAACCGCGTCGCCTAAAAATTCCAGCCGTTCGTTGTGGCCTAATTCAAAAGCGGGATTTTCATTTAAATATGAGCGATGAACAAAGGCCTGTTTCAACAAGTTTTCATTTTTAAATTTTATTCCGAGATTTTTTTGTAATTCTTTAAAATTTTTATCCATTTTCTTTTTCTTCTTTTTTCTTTTCCACCATTTCTTTGCCGCGGCGCGGACTGCCTTCGTCTTTTCCAGGCTCGCCAATAGCTCGGTAAATCGTTCCTAAAACGCCGTTTACGAATTTGCCGGAAGTTTCACCGCCAAAGCTTTTAGCTAGCTCTATTGCTTCATTAATTGCCACTTTCGGCGGCACTTCTTCGCGCTTGCCAAATAAAAGCTCATAAATGCCAAGTCGTAAAACATTCCGGTCAACTAAGCTTACCTGTTCAATCGGCCATTCCGGTGCTGTTTTGGTAATAATTTCATCAATTTTTTCCCGATTTTCCAAAACACCTTTTATTAAATCTCTCACGAATTTGTCATCTTCCAGTCCCGGCGCAAATTCATTAATATTGCGTTCTAAAATTTCTTCTATTTTTGATTCTTTGCCTGCCTGCGCAGACAGGCCGCTATTAAAATCCCACTCATAGAGAGTCTGCATTGCGATTGAACGTGAAAGATGTCTATTAGCCATTAGTTATTATAATATCACAAAAAAAATAAATTTACTATATTTTATTATTTTTTATTTTTTCTCTTATCTTCTCAACAAAAGTGTTAAAAAAGTAAAGATTATGGAAGGTTAAAAGCCGCATTGCTGTAATTTCTCCGGCTTTAATAAGATTGGTAATATAATTTCGCCGATAATTTTGGCAGACAAAACAATCGCAATTTTTATCAAGCGGTTTTTTGTCTTTTAGAAAAGATGTTTTATTCAAATTTAATTTTCCGCTTGAAACAAATGCAATCCCCCGCCGACCGTAGTGGGTCGGCACAGTACAGTCAAAAGTATCTATTCCGCTTTTTATGATATTTTCCATGTCTTCAATTTTGCCGATACCAAGAAGATGGCGCGGTTTTAACTGGTTAAGATGAGGCAGACACCATGCCAGAATTTTCTTAGTATCATCTTTATTTTCTCCCAAATCGCCGCCAATCCCAAATCCATCGAAATCCAAAGAATTAATATATTTGGCGCTCATCTCGCGCAAATCTTGATATTTTGAACCTTGAACGATGCCGAAAAGAGCTTGCTCGCTTTTTTTGACGCTAACACAGATTTTTGCCCATTCGTGAGTTCTTTTTATCGCCTGTTCAATATAGATGTGCGTTGAAAGCGGCGACGTACATTCATCAAAAGCGAAAATAATATCGGCGCCAAGCGCCTCTTGTATCTTTATTGATTCTTTTGGTCCAATAAATAGTTCTCGGCCGTCAATTGGAGACCTAAAATAAACGCCGTGAGAAGTAATTCTAACTTTTTTTGGCTGATCATTTTTATCAATCACCGTCCGCAAATACATCCTCGAGGATGTATTTGCGGACAATTTATTTTTCTTTCCTGGAAAAAATCTCAAAACCTTTCCTACACCTAAATCATGACCGAATCCTAAACTGAAAACCTGAAAGCCGCCAGAGTCGGTCATTAACGGCCGCTGCCAATTCATAAATTTATGCAAACCGCCATTATCTTTAACAATTTTTTCTCCGGGTTTTAAATGGAGATGAAAAGTATTAGTAATAAGAATTTGGCATTTTACCGCTTTTGCTTCTTCGCTTGTTAAAGTTTTAACCACCGCTTGTGTCGCCACCGGCACCAAAGCCGGTGTTTCAACTTCTCCATGCGACGTTTTCAAGATCCCTAGCCGCGCTCCGCTTTTTTTAGATTTTTTTAAAATTTTAAATTCAATCATCTGTTGCTAAAAAATATACCGACAAATATACCGACAAAAATCGCCGCGCCCCCAACTAAAAACATCCTAAAGCCACTTCGGAGCGCATTTATATTAGAAATTTTTGCTCCGACAATACCGAGAGAAAATAAAGCTAAAAGAGAAAGACCTATTGAAAGCCAAACAGCAAACTCCGGCGTTAAAATAAAATAAGGAAACAGTGGGATAAGTCCGGCCAGAAGATAAGAAAAAAACATAATGAGAGCGGCTATAAAAGAACGACGAGACGGCACTTCGGCTTGCCGTATATAACTTTCGGAAGAATATTCCGAGAGAAAATCGCCCATAGCCATAGAAAATGCTTCAACTAAAATTAAAATCACGCCGGTCAGTAAAATGGTTTCCCGAGCTACGCCGGCAATAGCAATTCCCGAGAGCAATCCCACGGTTGAAGCCAAACTGTCTTCAACGCCAAAAACAAATGACCGCAAGTACTCAGCTAAAACGTTTTTTGAATATCGTTCAAACATAAACTATGCGGCGAGCCAGCCGCCGTCAACATAAAAAGTGGCGCCGGTGACATAGCTCGATTCTTCGGAGGCCAAAAACACCACCATCGCCGACACTTCTTCCGGCTTGCCGATTCTTTTAAGTGGAACGCCGGCCATCATCGCTTTCATGGCTTCCTCCGGAATCTGCGCCGTCGCCACCATAGGCGTATCAATAGCGCCCGGACCGATAGCATTAACGTTGATTCCCAAAGGTGCCCATTCAACCGCCATCGTTTCGGTCATTCCAATAACTCCGCCTTTTGCCGCGGTGTAATGAGCTCCGCCGGAAATGCCTACTCCAACACCGCCCGAAGCGATTGATGCAATATTGATGATCCTCCCCCATTTGTTTTTTGCCATTTCTTTAGCGGCGCGCTGGGCGCATAAGAATTCGCCTTTTAAATCAATGTCAATCATTTTGTCCCAGTCCTCTTCGGTAATTTCTAAAGCCGGTTTCGGCTGAAAAATTCCGGCGTTGTTTACCAGAATATCTAAGCGGCCGAATTGTTTT
>Ga0209542_10002868_pt1 | contig 37939 bp, 30 predicted proteins | sample RifCSPhighO2_01_FD_184028 | JGI IMG/M metagenome (GOLD analysis project Ga0209542, IMG submission 184028) | Soil microbial communities from Rifle, Colorado - Rifle CSP2_plank highO2_0.1 (SPAdes) (version 2) | ecosystem: Environmental > Terrestrial > Deep subsurface > Rock core/Sediment ... | reverse complement strand
AAAAAAGTATTGTTTAAAATAAAGCCTAGATATGGAGATCATGTTGATAGACATCTGGTAGTTCCCCAAAGAGAAGTACGACAATTTTTCGATGTGACTATCCAAAGATTTACAGATTTTATGGAGAGTGCTACTAAGGAGGAAAGGAAATTTGCTCGGGGTTATCGGCAATACATGGATACTGATTGGCTTGCTAGTGAGATGTTAGCTCCTGGAGGATGTGATGAAGGTAGAGCTATGCGCCGAAAAGCTATGTTAATCGTAAGAAACGCTGAAAAACATGTTCCCTCGGCTGAGGTAAGAGATGAAATCATTAAACTGGTTATCCCGACTAATCCAAGAAAAATAAATTTACAATACTTATATTTTATAAGCCAAAATCCTGATAGCTTTTTGGAAGATGCAGGCTCGAAAAGTGCTGATATTGAGAATGGAGTAATTTATTATCCAGAAATACGAGAATTAATTAAGACCTCTAGTTTAGATGAATCAGAAATCAGACTTCCCTTTAGATTGAGGCGTAGTTTTATTCAATGGAATGGATATCAGCAAAATGGGCGAACCAGAAATATCCCAGGAACAGAAACTCCAGGAATTTGGATTGATCCGAACAGGTTTTTAAAGGTAAGCACAAGACAGTTTCAGATATACGGTAAAAGTATAGAAACCTATTCGCCTACCACTAGGACATATTTTTGTTTAAATCCCAATGCAAGTGAAGTAAATTACCCACACCGGTTCTCTATCAAAGATGAATTTGATTACAGCCCAGAATCTAAGAGAATTGAAATTAAAAGGGGTAAAGATAAAAAAATATTACGAGCCGATATAAATGGTTGGTGGAAAGAAATAAATGAAATGGAGATTGGACAAGATTATGAACATTTACAGTTGATATTCGGTCAAGAAAACCCTAGTATTTCTTATAATTTTCATTTAATGGGTAGACATCTAAGATTTGAATGGCAAAATGGAATTTTGGGAGAAATAGAAAGTATTAATAATTATCAGCGAGATCCAAAAGGGATCACAGGTTCAAATGGTAGGTATATGATTAATGTTGACAGACAAACTTTCTCGGTAACAATACCAACCATTGCTGATGTAACTGAGCTAACAGCTAAGCTTATTGACCACAGTCTCTTAGAAGATCCCTTTAATGCTGATCCTAGACTAGACAAAAGTTGGAGGGAAGCTAATTTTGCTGAAGTTTTGGGTATTCAAATAAAAGAGGTTACCAGGTGAGCTCTTTTGAGACAGTTCTCGAGGGGTTAATAATAATTAGAGAGCAAGTTAGCCATAATTTAACAGAGCAACAAGCTGCAGAGATAGAAAGACTAAAAACTGAAAAACCTCAGGCTATAAAAAGAAACCTACAAGAGGAATTCACAAGTAAACCAGATTACTATATTTCTAAATTAAGGGATTATCGGCGTGAGCTTTTTGATAATGAAGGAATTCATTACTCAAGGCCGGTTCTTTGTGCACAGTATATAATTGATGAAATCGCGATGCGTTTAATTAAGGAAACTGCTTTAGGATTTTTCTATCAAAATCAGATGGATCACTTTATTTATACATATGATGTTGGAAGTGGAATGTTGCATACTGCAGGAAGAATATGGATTGCTGAAAGGAACCTAGGTGGCGGTTTAGAAAAAGAACATGATAAAGCTATAGAAGAAATGGAAGATCGAGCATCTAAAGAAAAACTCGAAGTAGTTAAACAGATGCTTTTAGAGGAAGATCAGGAAGTAGAAAAGTTACTTCGAAAAGATCCAACTGGAATTTTGTTGCTAGAAAAATCTGTAGAAGATATCCGACTTGGTAAATCTATTTCTGTGACCCCATCACAGATAAGAGAATTTGTGGCTTATGGAGGGGAGATTACGGTTGTTGGCCATAAAATCCTCTATGGGTTTTCAGAAAATCTAAGCTAGCATTTTGGATTTTAGTTCTTTTTCGGCTTTGGAGAATTAGTTAACAGTTTTCTGCTTCACTAGATTTACTTTATACTAATACCCATTGATTTTAGGGCGTTAGTATAGGAATTATCCCAAGTGTTATTCTTAGCTGCTTTGATAGCACTTATTCTCATTTGTAAATACAACTTTTCATCTGAAAAGATTTTAATAATTGCATCTGCTAGTTGTTTGACGCTGTCTTTTACAACAACCCCTGCTCCTAACCGTTCAGCTTCTCTACCCATTGGTGGGACATGGGTGGCCACTACCGGAACACCACAAGCTAGTGAAGTACGAATTTTGACAGCATCTGCATACCAACGGACAGAATTTGGAATAGCTCTATATGGAGCAATACTAATGCTATGATGCCTGACAATATCAAGCATCTCATCATTGGTGGGAATAAACCCTCGAAAATTTATGGAATGCTCAAGTTTTAATTTTTTAATAAGCTTCTGCAAATTGTCTACATCCTTTTTTATTCCTCCACCGGCTAGTGTCAAGGTTGCCTTCGGGAACTTCTTTAATATCGCTGGCATGCATTGTATGGCTAAATCTGGACCATTTTCAGATCCCATTGTTCCGGCATAAATTATACTGAATGGTTTTACTTTTGCTAAGTCTAAGAATTTTATTTCACGGCGGAAAAATGCATTGGGAGCATACAATTGTGGAGAAATTTTACCCGTTTTGTAACCCAATTTTTTCCTTGCTTCAGGCATTGCCGGAGAGACATTCCAGGTGGCGTCGGCATAAGTTGCAGCCATTTTATCAAGAAATAGATACAAATTATTGAACCATTTTTGCTGATATCTTCTAGGAGAGAAGTCCGAGACATAGTAGACAACAGTGCGGACTCGACCTAATTTTTTTAGAACAATTCCCGCCAATGCATCTATAGATTCAAAGCCGATCAAGAGATCAAATTTTTTTCCATTTGACATGGCAAAATCAATAACAGAAAGGAAATCACGTAATTTAAACGCCATACTAGTATGTGATGAGTTTCGGAAACTTAACAAGGGATGTAGCCACGAGACGATTAAGGATGATTTTTTGGTTCCCTGAAATTTACCATTTTTATAAACCTCAGTAAAAGGGATTACTCTGTCACTACCTGGATGGGGTTGGTCAATCAAAGCAAAATAGCCAACGCGATTTGAAAAGAAGTCGATAAAGGGTGCCACCATCCCATTAGTTGGAGAACGTTTACCATCTTTCCAAGGAGAAAATGTAGCAACCAAAACATTTGAATTCTTATCTAGAGCTTTAATCATCTAATTAAACCACATTATAGTGTAGAAAAATGTAGTTGACAAGTAAAGTGCTTATAGTATAAAATCCAAATTAATAATGTCTGAACGAGAGAGAATAGAATTATTACCACTGCCAGAGTTTGACTTGACCCCTGACCAGAGGGAAGCTCTTATAATCACTCGTGACTGGACTAAGGAATTTTTTGATAGCGTTCCAGAGGGAACTCATGTCGGCGGACACGGTTTTGACAAAACTATGCGGCAGGCCGGAACTGCCGCCCATCTAAGTTTCCTGGAAGGTTATCCAATTTTTTTACCAATATTGACTGCAATGGTAATGGATGTGGGTAGAACCAGTTCTGATAAAAGATCCAGGAGTTGGCAACACGGTTTACTGTCACGAGAAATGATTATCCCGTTACTAGATTCCATAACAATTTTAACAGATGATGAAAAAGAATTAATTAGTAATGCCGCTGAGGATCATTCAAAGCAAAACGACAATGTTAGAAGAAGCCGGGTAGTGGAGATAGCTATGGATGCTGATAGGTTAGATTGTTTAGGAGCACTTGGTCCGTTAAGATCGGCTTCATGGAACTCTCATCTGCCGGCTATTTTGCCAGAAGAGACTAGTACTGGTTCCGCTGAAAGTGACCTTAAAACTATGTGGCAGGATATGTCTGTCAGACACATGGAATGGATTGGTATGCTTTGGACAGACTCTGCAAAAGAAATTAGTAGACCTAGGATTGAAGTATATCAGAGGTATTTGGAAGAGCTTAGGTTGGAAGCTTCTTTTATGTATAGTGCCTATAAAAAATTAGGGCTATAATTTGAGCATAGCGAAAATTTCAAGCATTTCTTATAATCCCTTTTTAAAACTTCGCAATATTTATCAAGGTTTGTGCCAGATTGTGCTATTGCTTTTTTAAAAGAGTTTGTTTATTATGCCCCTATGCCTTTGGACAAGAAAAATGTTGCTGTCATCGGGATAGGAAGAGTTGGTTTGCCTCTTGCGCTCGTCTTAGCCGACAAAGGTTATCAGGTGCTTGGAGTTGATGTTGATAGGGATAGATTGGCAGCAATAAATCAGAAAATACTGCCATTTTTGGAGGAGGGGGCAGAAACACTTTTAAAGAAATATTATGGAAATGGCTTTACAACAGTCTATAACGACTTAGGGCCCTCAATAGAACAATCTGACATCATCATTATCACTTTGGGTACACCGATCGATTCGAGTTATATGCCAAACTTCTCGCAGATCATTAATTTTTTTGAAGAAGCTTGCCCTTTTTTAAGAGAAGGTCAGCTAATTATATTAAGGAGCACAATAGCCCCAGGTGTAACCGAAAGTGTCAAGAGACTGATTGCGCTAAAAAGTAAACTTAAAGTCGGTCATGACATATTTCTAGCTTATTGTCCTGAAAGAATTGCAGAGGGAAAGGCAGTCCAAGAATTATCAGAAATACCACAAATAATTGGCTCTTTAGATGACAAAAGTGCCAATTTGGCAGCAAATATTTTTAGAAAAATAACAAAAACAATTCATTTTACTAGTCCTTTATCAGCAGAACTTGCTAAACTATACTGTAACATTTACCGGTATATTGATTTTGCCATTGGCAATGAGTTCATGATGATAGCTGAGCAGCAAGGTGCAGATATCTATGAGGTACTCAAACTCGTCAACGACGGCTATAAGCGTGCCGGCCTAAAATCTCCTGGATTTACTGCCGGACCGTGTTTAGTAAAAGATAGCTTATTTTTACTGGACAAAAGTCCTTACCTTGATTTAATGGTGGCTGCGTGGCGAATTAATGAAAATCTTCCTGGATTTTTGGTTAATAAATTGAAAGAAAAACATGGCTCGTTCATTGGAAAAAAAGTAGCTATTTTAGGATTAGCATTTAAGAAAAATATTGATGATACCCGCTATTCACTATCCCCCAAGCTGCAGAACTATTTTCTAGGAGAAGGAGCAAGTGTGATGACTCATGACCCATTAATTTCCTCTGATACATTGGAAGCGACGCTTGAAGATGCAGATTTTGTCATTATTGCAACAAATCACGATGAATATAAAGAAAGTGGTTTAAAACAAATAATTCGGTTTGCAAAGGAATCCTGCATAATTTGTGATATTTGGAATATGTGGGGCACAAATAAAATACTTTTCAATCTGGATGATTTAAGAACAAAAAAGACTCCAAGGCCAAACCATAATACAAAAAAAGCTAATGGGATTTCAATTCCGATAACCCCCGGATTGGATGCGCAAATATGAAAAAAAGAGTACTGGTTACCGGTGGGGCGGGTTTTATTGGTAGTGAAGTTGTCAAGCAGCTTATTCAAAAAGGCTATAAAGTTAGAGTAGTTGATGATTTGAGCAAGAGAGAAGCAAAAGTTCCTGAAGGTTGTGAGTTTAAAAGGTTTGATTTGACTGTTCCTGAGAATGCTGTGATTGCCTTAAAAAATGTTGATTTTTGTATTCATTTAGCAGCAAAAATTGGGGGAATTGGTTACTTCCATAAATATCCTGCCACGATACTTTCCGAAAACAATAAACTTTATTCTGCAATATTTGAAGCAGCTGTTAAAAATAGGATTCAAAGAATTATATATCTCTCGTCCTCCATGGTATTTGAGTCGACTGATCATTTTCCAAGTAAGGAGGCCGATATAAAAAAAATACCCCCACCATTGTCTGCCTATGGGTTTTCAAAATTAGTCGGTGAAGAATACTGCCGTGCTTTTTATGACCAATTCGGCCTAAAATATACAATTTGTCGACCATTTAATGCCTATGGAATAAATGAAGCTCCTGGAGAAGAAGTAGGGTATGCTCATGTAATACCGGATCTTATTAAGAAGATATTATCAGGTCAATATCCACTTGAACTTTTAGGAAACGGAATGCAAACCCGATGCTTTACTCATGTTTCTGATTTAGCTAGAGGTATCATTATGGCAATGGAAAGTCCCAAAGCAATTAACCAGGATTTTAATTTAGGAATTGAGGATGAAACCCGCATGATTGATCTTGCAAAAATGATTTTTAAACTTTGTAGCATTAATAAACCATTTAAAGTTAAGTATGTACCAGGATTTACCTTTGATATCAAACGGCGAGTGCCCTCATCTCAAAAGGCAAAAAAGGTTCTAGGATGGAAACCCCTAGTAAAATTTGAAGACGAGTTGCCAACAATAATAGAGTGGATTAGGAAAACTGAAGGGCATGTCTAATTCCACGCACGGTGAAGTTTCTTTTGATAAGGAGTATTATCGTCGCTTTTTTAAATCATATAATCAGGAAGAATTCAAAATCTACGAAAACTGGTTTCGGGGTTGGGAAAAATTTATCTTCGATCGGATATATAAGAATGGCCAGGAAAATGTCTTGGAAATAGGTTGTTCCATAGGCGCCTTCTCAAAAATCCTAAAAGCAAAAGGATTGGATGTTACTGCAACTGATATTTCTGAGTATATTCTTAGCAAGGCAAAAAAATTGCAGAAGGATATTAACTTTGAATTCTTTGATATTGAGAAAACTAAGAGTGACCAAAAATATGACCTGATATTTGCCTTTGAAGTATTTGAACACCTAAATGATCCAAAAAAGGCCTTGTCTAATGTTTATCGTCTGCTTAATAACGGGGGGCAATTTATATTCTCGACCCCTTTTCCATCAAAACAATCGCTGGCTGATCCAACCCATATCAATGTACATAAGCCGTCTTGGTGGTTACAGGCTGGTCGCAAAGCCGGTTTTAAAAAAAGGACTCATACTTATGTTACTTTTGTACCCTTACTATATAGATATAGTCAGTTTTTAAGCTGGGGGTTTCCCCTAAAATTAGACCTACCTTATATAAATAGTACTTCAATGTTCTTTTTCAAAAAGTGAATAATTTTAAACAATTTTCCCCGGTAGTATATTTGACTTATTTGATAATTAGCCTGGTTTTTTTGTGGATAATGTCAGGAATCTGGTTACCTGAGGGTTTTGCAATTGCTGGACACGACTCGGGTTTGGCCATTGACGCAAAAGAGTTTTTCAAAAGCCGTCTTTTTGCATGGGATCCTCATCAGAACTTTGGTGCGGATAATTCTCAGCATTTTGGGAGTATTACAATTCATTTTTTAGATTATATCTTCTCAGTAGTCGCCGGCGTGCCGTATGCTGGTAATAGAGTATCACTCTTTTTTTGGCTATCACTGCTTTTTGTCTCTGGCTTTATTTTCGCTTATTCGTTAAAAGATCGGCTTGGAAGGCTGCTGCCAATACTTCTGCCAGTTTTCATTACTTTTAATTTTTACATTTTTCAATCAGTCTTTATACTAGAAAGAGCCAAGTTCGGATTGTTCGCTGCGCTTTTGCTACTGCTAACTATATCATTTAAGATTTTAGACAAGAAGTTATCGCCAATATTTGGTGCATTTCTGGTCTCCGTAATTTTCTTCCTCTTCAATGGCGGTAGTTGGTTGGGATTACCTTTATATGGGGGGATTGGTGTTACCATGCTACTTTTTATCCTCTACGCGGTTGTCACTGGATATCAGAAAAATAACTTTTCTGGTCTCAGAAGAGTTTTGCTATTCTTAGTATCCAGCTTATTTGGGTATCTGATCATTAATAGCTATTCTATTATTCCCTATATCAATACCTTTTTGCAAGGGGATCTGGCATTACTTTCCGATACTGGCGTTCTAGCAGGTAATAAAGGGTGGCTCGATTATATTAGCCAAAGGACATCCTTAATAAATCTACTTCGTTTACAAGGAATTCCGGATTGGTATTCGACCAATAATGAAGCTAGTTTATTACATCCTTATGCAGTGGAGTATATTAATAGCTCAATTTTAGTTTTGTTCAGTTTTATGATTACTTTTTTGTCATTTTTGGGTTTTTCCCTAACTAGTGATCATAAACAAAGGAATCTGTTGGGTTTTTTCGGCGTACTGACATTAATGGGATTTTTTTTTGCAGCTGGTACACACCCACCACTAGGATTTATCTATAGTGCTTTGTTTGAAAATGTGTCGATTTTTTCTATTTTTCGCTCACCTTATTATAAGTTTGGCATAGTTTTTACACTGGGCATGTCAGTATTGCTCGCTTTTACCATTAACATTCTCATTGAGAAATTGGTAGATTATCTCAGTGGAGTTTCGGGTAAACTAAAAAAGCCGTTTATATTAAAAACTTTTTCACTGGCGCTCGCTTTGGTGACAATTCTTTTGTGGCTTTTCTATCACTACGTCTTATTTCAGGCAGATGCCATTTTCCATTGGAGAGATAATTTGGCAACTAAAGTTAAAATTCCTGAATATGTCAATGAATTTGCCAACAAGGATTTGAATCCTAATCAAAGCAGGGTACTTCTGGTGCCAGAGTTAAATGACGATTGGAGAAATGATGCCTATCAGTGGGGTTATTGGAGTTTATCAACATTACCTTCTGTCCTAACATCGATGCCAGTGGTGACAAATGATTCAGGGTTAACTACTGAGGAAAGATTGTGGGTCAATAAACTTTATCAGTCACTTGAAAATAGTGATTGGGAAACCTTTCTTTCGATTGCGCAGCGTCTTAATGTTGGAAAGATTCTATTTAGAAGAGATGTGTTGAGTGACACGAGTTGGTCTGCTACTAAATCCCCATCTAAGTATGAAGGAATTCAAAATTCTCCAAATTTGAAAAAGATAGGTAATTTCGGTCAATGGGATCTGTTTAACATAGAATCTATTAAAGATGCAAAATTTTTGAATGTTAACCAGTTAATTAGCTTTGGTGATAAAGATATCGCGTATCTGATTCTAAACTCTGGACAACACTCAATATTGACTAAGGATTCTAAATGGGCGGATGGACTCATCTCTCAAGATATCCAAAACTATGAATGCCAGTCCTGCATTTTAGACATTAATGAACCATACCTATCGTTATCACCGGTACAAGTACTGCCTAATTCACTGCTTTATTTCCTCAAGGAAAGAAATGAGGGTATAGTATTGGCACAGGCAAAGGATACTAATGAGAGGGTTGAAGCTTACTATGGATTTATCTTAAGACGGACTTCTGAAGTGCAATCAATGATGACTTTACAGGTCGAAGAGTCTTACGTTAATTCAACTTTGCAAGAAATTCAGATGCAGTTCCAGGAGGCATCAAATTTGATTAAGACAATTCCTGATTATTCAACAGATTTTTATCGGGCAAAAAGAGCTTTACAACTTGTTAATACAATCGAGCGAGGGCTCTCTAAATACATCGACAGTGAAGAGGCAAGGCAGGTTCCAACAAGCATTAAACAAGAGATCCTGAATACTATTTGGGATGCTCGCTTACTTAAAGAACTGTATAGGCCTGTTTTAGCTGATAGGACTATATGGGATACTGAGAAAATATTTAGAATCAATTTAACTCCTGGGCAAGAGTCAGATTTTTTCATCGATAAATCAACTTTACCAAAAAATTTAACGGGTGAGGAAATTCTACCACAGTCGGTCGTGCTCGAATCTGGTATGTCAAATGTTGAGTTGCAAAAGGATGCAGTGCCGGCCATACTAGGGCCTAAATTTAAAATCCCACCTCAATCGTCATCTTCGGCTATCATAAAAATGACGTTTAATGATTTAGCCAATCTTTATTTGTCTGGCCAAACTAAATTTGAAAATGTCATTTTGGGCCAGAGAAATTGTTTGACTGGCAAAATTACTAACTTTTCCCCGCAAAAGATTTATCGAACCAAGATAGATAGCCCATATAAAGATCAAAGATTATCTTTAGTAGTAGATGACGGAGTATTTAATAATGAATCAGACCATGGATTCTTCTATGGTCGGGAAGAAAAAAGTATTCAACCATCTAAACCGAGTAAGCCCTTCAGAGATTATTATTTTCCCAGAGCTGAGTCCAAAGATCCAACTTTATCTATTTGTAGTGCAGATGACCAGCCACCAAAAGTGGACAATATTATTATCAATGAAGTCTTTTCACCAGTGATATTTTTTAATAGAGATTTGGCTCATACAGCACTTGGTAATCCAACCATAGAATACCAGCAGATTGACCCAGCTAAATATATCATCACAATTGGTTCGTCAAGTTCGCCTGCAATTTTGTTGTTTAATGAGAGATACAGTCCGCTTTGGCGGCTGGCTTCAGGTAAGGAAATTAAGCATTTTGTGATAGACGATTATGCTAATGCTTGGGTAATTGACCCCAGTGTTAGCGAGATTAGTTATACCTTAGAATATACGCCGCGTCGTTTCTTTTATACCGGTGTCGCAATATCGGCATTAGGTTTTATTGTGACAATTGCTATTTTTAGCTTGTTATTGGCTAAGCGCCTTAGCGGCAAAAGGAATAAATAAGTGGAATCTGCAATTAAAAGGTTTATAGATCAAATATTAACACGAATTTATCTGATGAGATATCGGATGGTTTTGGCCTTTGGTTTGTCTATCCTACTAGCTATTTTATCACAATTACCATACTTCAATTTGTTAATTCAAACTCAATTTCTGGTTTTCGCAATTATTGCCATAAATTTTATAGCCCTTAAGACTACTTCGGGGAAAATTATCCTCTTTGGAATGGTCCCCTTATTTATAAGTTTAATGATGTATTTGACCAAGCAGTATGAAATCGGGGAATTCATAGGAAATTATGTTTATGGATTTTACTTCTTAGCCGCCATAAAAGCTCTTTTCGAAAAGTAAATATTAGTTGCACTATTCCCATAATTTAATTTTGAAAAATGTAAGCGCTGAAGCCACCCTCATTAAGCTTGAAATTATAACCATGATTAATATTAATAGGAGCTCGACTTTCTTTAATGATTACTGAGTAATGAGCTGGCATTGTCGAAAGTTCTTCTGGGTAAAGCCAACCAAAAGTTTGATCCTCAGAACTCTTTACTGGTATTCGACCATATATTGAGAACAGATATCTCCATCCTCCATACTTGTGGCAATCGCCCTCTTCCTGTAAATTAAAAGATTGGTTGTTTATTTTTTGCATAATTTCTACAATGAGTTTTTTCTTAGTAGCTAAACCATAGTCTCCCTTTGCTACCATAACCGTATATACGCCATGGACGGCAAAAAAGACTAATACGATGTAAATAACATTTCTTAAATTCATTGGAATAAACTTGATCAGTGAAGCGATAATTAAGAAAAATAAAGGGAAAAACCCAAGTAAATAATACTCAATTGGTCGAATAACCGGTAGAAAGATAAAAGGCAGCAAAAATGCTAAACTTAATAAAATTAGAAGTCTTGTATTCTCATTACGCCAAGTGTCCTTATTGATAAGAAAAAAGATAAATAACAAAAGCGCTGTTATAGAGACAAACCAATTGGCCTTAGTAGTTGTTGAAATTTGATTGACCATACAAGGATTTAGTATTTCATCGGCATTATTTTTATGAGGATCTAGTAGCCACATTCTTCCAAAAGGTTGTAATAAATCGTTTAAACGATTTGATAAATTAAAATTTTGGGTATGGATTTTTGAATTTTGTAAAATTCTTATCGGTGCAGTTATGTTGCTTCCTTTGTGGAAATAGTCAAAGGCAATTAGTGGAGAAATAACTAATAAAAATGTCAGTACAGATAATAAAAAGACTTTTTTGCTAAGAGATTCTCTTTGGATATATCCCCAATATATAGCTACGAGAATTGTTAAGAATAAAGATAAATGTACATGAAAAATCATACCATATGATACCGCAAACAATAACCACCACTTACTTGAGTATTTAGTCATATATAAAGAGAGCGTTATTAGAAGTGATAGGAATGGTACTCCAGCGGGGTATGGTTGTTGATCATAGTAGATAATTAAAGCAGAAGTCGCATAAATTAAAGATGCAATAATCCCAACTTTGATGTTAAACATTTTCTTACCAAGAAAGTAAATTAAGAGTGTGGTAAATACCCCAAGAACACTGGAAATATAACCCAAAACGATAGGGTCTCCTTTAAAGAGTGCAACAAAAGGATAGATTATGTAGATCCAAAGAGGTCCCATGTAAAAGTCAAACCCTAAAGTGCTTACGCCGATCCAGATAATATGAAAATTTTTTACTATAGTATTGGCTAAATACAATTGATATTCCTCATCTGGAGTAAAAACCATAAGCTTGGGAAGAAAGGCCAATCTTAATATTGCAGCTAGAATCAAAATCAGTATAAGCAAATTCCTATTCTTAAATAAATAGCTCATAACGATATTGTATCAAATGTTATCAAGATCCAAGTCGATAGAATTTTTACTTTATAGTATTGTAAACTTAACTTATGTATGACGGGAAAAAAGTATCAGTAGCCCTGGCCACCTATAGAGAAAAAAAATCAATTCGTCGGGTTATTGATGATTTTTTCAAAACAGGATTTGTTGACGAAGTAGTTGTAGTAAATAATAATGCAGAAGAAGGGACAGATGAAGAGATAAAGAAAACTAAGGCAAAATTAGTATACGAAAAACGTCAAGGATATGGTTACGCCTTCCAAAAAGCCATGCTATCGGCTACTGGTGATTACATTGTTATAAGTGAACCAGATGGCACTTTTCTAGCTAAAGATATTGAAAGATTTTTAGTTTACGCAAAAGATTTCGATGTTGTTTTGGGTACTAGGACAAGCCAAATTGGTTCTTTATCAGGAACGGGTATGGGTATATTTAGAAAATTTGCTAATGTCATTGAAGCAAAAACCATCGAAGTACTTTTTAATACTTATGCTCTGACAGATGTAGGATGTGCATATAAACTTTTCAAAAAAGAATCATTACGAATGATTAGTCCGCTTTGGCGAATTAGTCAATCACCGTTATTTAATACCGAATTAATTTTGTTAACGGTCAGCGAGAAGTTTAAATTTGTAGAAATACCTATAACATATAACAAAAGAGTAGGCCGTTCTTCAATTGTAGGTAAGTGGTACCTAGTTATGATGTGGGCGCTGGCTATACAATTCTATATTTTTTTCTTTTGGCTAAGATGGTTACTAAAGCGAGTAAGATTAACACAGTAATAAAAGTAATAATTTTCCCAATCTGATAACTTATTGGTTGGTAATACAAATTTACAAATTTGGTATCTTTTTCAAGTTCAATTTTGCGTAGCTTATTTGGAGTTTGTTCAACCATTACAGATTTGTTACCATTTAAGTTGGCTCGCCAGCCGGAGCTATATACTTCCGATATGATTAGCTGGTTAGTTTCATTTGAAGAGGTATCAATTTTAATTTGGTTTGGAGAGTAATCTAGGATTGGTGCTGGCTTACCATTACTGAAATAAGCTCTTGATCTAACAATAGTATTTTCATAAATTAGATATCGACCAATTTGTTTATTTAAAACCAGATTATTGTCCTTTAATTTATGAGGTGAAATAATGTATTTTACATTGTAATCAGCTAATTCAGGGGAATAAGGTTGGATTTCCCGAAACATATAAATCTCAAAAGGTGGTAAGGCCAAAGTGTATTTATCCCAGTAGACCTGCGAAAGTTGAATAAATTCTTCGTAGTAGTTTCTTTGTTGCAGTGTATTATAACCTTCAATTGTCTCAATATTATATTCAGCTACAGCTTTTTGCGAGAGACAACGAACCACACAAAAAACTCTAAATTGAGTTGGGTCATTATTAAGATATTCAAAAATCGCAATAGGAAAATCCATTTGGGGTAGGATTGGTTTTTGAAGACGTAACCAAGAAACCAAAGATAACTCACTGATCGCTAGGATGCTTATTAACAACCCAATTTTGCCTAGCCCTTTCTTCTGTAATGTATCAAAGCCTAGCCCTGCTAAGAGAACTAGAATCATAGTTAGGACAAACCAAATTCTGGTTGAGACTCGGCCTAGGACATACCAATCAAAAGACAGTAATAAAGTATAGATCGGTGAAGCATTATTGAGCGCGATCAAAGAAATGCTGAGGACTGAGGTTATCACCCCAAATTTCCATTTATTTTGAAGCTGTAAGAATCCAATAAATGCAAGTATGGATAGAAAAAAACCAAGTGCCAGCCACTTTTCGCTGTCAAGCTCGTTTATAAATTGCCTGTTGCCCAATATGTGTGGATAAACTGCCTTAGTGAATTCAATTTTTGAGTTCCATTTAGGATATACATCACGCTCCTCAATCAGTAGGAATCTGGTAGTTTGTGGAAGCCATTCTAGTAGGGGGAGTAGTGTAACTGCGCAGAGGCCAAACGCGCCTAGAAAAGCCATTATGGACAGTAGTGATGTTTTAAAACTATGCATTCTTGCTAATGAATAAAGGCTGATTGAGAATAAATATATAGCAGTAAGTAAGCCCGCATACATAAAAGTTGTCATATGGGTAAAAAATAAGCCTGCTAGAGATACTGATAAGAGTATCGACCAACCAAAACTTGGTGATTTCCTGAGTTTAATACTGGCCAGCAGTAAGAATGGTAACCACACGGTGGAGGTAACCAAACCAAAATGGCCGGTCTCAATAAAGCCAGCTGTCTTTGGAAGAGCTAGATAAAGTAAAGCGACCAGCAAGCCAGCTTCTTGTGACATATAAAATCCTTTTCTGGAAACGAGATATGCGCCCAGACCACCAAAAAAAGCATGCATAATAATTGAGGCAACAAATGCCTGATTAGTTGGTAAAATCAGAAAGATGAAATTTGGCAGATAAAATAAGGGAGATTGCGGGTCGGGTAGCAGAGGCGCGCCAGCTAGAAATAAATTATTCCAAAGTGGGAAGGTGTGATTAATTTGTATCTGTTGTTTGACGAAATAAAAAATGGGCCAGAAAAATTCCTGGAGGTCATTACCGCGATCTAAAACTAAGTTTGGACTTAGCAAAATGGGTAGGTAAAATATAATTGTTAGAAGAAAAATAAACAAGAGAATCAACCTGTAACTCATTTGTCAGTAGCTATTATATACTTTATCAACAGTTGTATCAAAATACTTAAAAAGATAGAATTGTAAAGAAAATATTTATTGTATGAAACATATTGGAGAAGTTTTTGTCAGATATTGCTATTTGTTAATTCTATTAAATTTGTTCCTCTTAATTATTTGTCTAATCTTCAAACGTTTTGGATTGGCTGAGGATCTTGGAAATTTTTTTGTGGGTTTGTCAATCGTCGTATTTACTTGGCAACTGCTCAAGTCTAAATTTAGCAATACAAACAAGACTAGATCAATCTATTCTGTTAGGTTTTTATCAATTGGGTGGGGTTTAATAATTTTAGCAGCTATTTTGGTCTTTAAGGCACTGTTATTGGATGGTCCTGCTGTTTGGGGAGATGCCCCGCACTATTTTCCTGAATCATTTAGAGAGTTTCCAGTGGAACCGGGATCTTGGGATAGTAGGGGAAGCTTAGGTATAGTCAACGATCTATATTGGATTTATCCCCTAATGCTTATCTATCACTGGCTTGGTTACTTAGGTTTTGGCAACGAAATAATAATAAGGATTCTATTTTATTTTCCAGCAATCTTTTTTGCCTTACTCTCACCTTGGCTTTATAGCCGTTATTTAGGATTTTCAACATTAGTCAGTTTATATTCTGCTGCAGTCTATTCGCTCAATAGTTACTTCATTTTGGTGATTGATGGTGGGCAAATTGGAGTTGCACTAGCCTATGGATTATTTCCTTTAACTCTCATGTATCTCCACAAATTAATTATAAACAAGACAGCCCAGCAATTCCTGAAGAGTTTGGCTACTGTAATGCTCTTAATTATTGCTGATTTAAGGTTGGCTGCGATCGCAGTCCTGGCATTTCTTATTTGGGTAGGTTTTGAGAACACTAATTATATGAAAAAACTAAGGCACTTTAACTTTAAAATCCTCGGTTTGTTCATCCTTGCAATTTTAACGCTCAGTGCTTATTGGATAATTCCCGCTATAAAATTACAATCCACAACCGGTGCAGGATTAAGACCCGAGGCGCAACTAATTACTGTATTAAACCCGCTATTTCTTTATGCGCCACACTGGCCATTAAATGAGTATGGTAAAATCTCACCTCCAGAGTGGATATATATTGGGATCCCGCTGGCAATTTTTAGCAATCTACTATTTAAAAAGAGTCGACGGGTCATTGCATTATTCCTTAACTTCTTACTTTTTGTCTTCTTAGCTAAGGGAGATAATGGTTTGCTAGGTGAATTTTATGGTTGGGTTGTCGATTCAATACCTTTCGCTGGCGCATTTCGCGACTCAACTAAATTTTTTGCGCCGGTATTACTTCTAGGAGGTATCCTATTTGGACTCAGTGTTGAAAATTTTCTAAATTTATTCAAAAGACAATTGTTTTCGAAGATTCTTGCGATAATTGTCCTCATATACCTTCTGGTACTAATTTATCCGGCCCTAGTTGGAAGCATGCATGGAGTGTTGGTCGGGAGACAATTATCAAGAGATATAGAAATAATTGCGCGCAATATTTCATCGGAGGATAATTTTGTAAGGACTGCATGGTTTCCAGAACGCCACCCGTTAGCCTTTAGTATTGAGAACAAACCCGCCCTGGATGCTAAAGGCCTAGTTAGCTTGAGACCTTTAGCATCCCTTAACACAGGTACTTATGACAGCTTTAATTTTCTCCACAATCGTGAATCTCTAGAATGGTTCAAATTACTGGGTATAAAATACCTGGTTCTTTCTGGAAACCAAAGGATAGTAGTACCAACAGAGGAAGACAAAAAGAATTGGGATAGTTTGCTTAATTTAACTTCAACGACTTCAGGGTTATTAAAGGAGAACTGGGATATAGATATCCCAGTTTATAGAATCGACAATACATTACCCAGAATTTTCGCTTCTGAAAAACTTATTGTGACAATTGGTGGAGATGAAATTTATCAGGAATTACCACCAACTAAGGCTGCCTTTATTTTTATTGAAGATGGCAGGTTTAATCCTTCAAGTTTGCAAAAAGTGGCTTCAGATTCAGCAGTACTACTTTTTAACAACAAGAGCAAGACTGATCTTCAAATGAGTTTCCTGCAAAAATATTTTGTTGATCCTAAAAAAAATATTAGCAGTGATTGGGCAAATCGAACTAGTGGTGAGTACCTAAAGTGGCGATATGAGTTATTGACAAATGGAGTAAGGACTCGTGAGTTTGATTATGGTAAAGGTGTTAGTTTTTCCACAGTTAAGGGGGAAAAAATAGTAATTAGTGCAGTTCCAGGTGAGTATTATCTAGCAATCCGTTACCTTTCACCTTCTGGTAATCTGAACAGCAAAATAGCCGGATACGAAAAGATTTTACCTCAAACTAATAGCTTTAGGTGGTTTATTAGTGAACTGCTTCAGATTACTCCAAAAGAAAACTTAGTCTTAGAAAATAATGGTTTTAACGTAGTCAATGTAGTGGCATTTATTCCTAAGAGGGAATTTTCCGAGGCGGCATTGCAAACAAAGGATATGGTTGAGAAGTTTGATAATTATAATTTTGAATTAGACAAGAATAGTCTGACGAAGATATTGCGGGAGAATAAGATGCAACCAGTTCAATATGAGACGGTTAGTCCCTACAAATATAAAGTCTCTCAAAACATCTACCCTTGGGTTATATTCACCGACTCATATAACCAGTTATGGAAGGCTAGTGGAGAATTACCTGTTCCGATGTATTCGATCATTAATGGTTTTTATCTTCCAAGTGGAACCAGCTTTGAAATCCTATTTACAGGTCAAGATATTGTTAACCGTGGAGTTAGAATAAGCGCAATTAGTCTGGCAATCCTAGTTCTGACTATAGTTGCAATTGGCTCTAGAAAAAGGTTATGGTAAGTTAATGTTAATTTGGGGAAATTGTCTTGTTAAAAATGAGGGTCGCTATCTTTGGTTTGCTGTCAAATCGACGATAGAGTTTTTGGACAAAATCTTAATCTGGGATACGGGCAGTAGTGATGATACGGTTGCCATAATAAAGCTGCTTCAAAAAGAGTACCCCCAAAAAATTGAATTTAAAGAAATTGGTGGAGTTGATGCCAAGCAATTTACCAAGGCTCGTCAAGCGATGCTGGACAAGAGTAAATGTGATTGGGTTTTTATCCTAGATGGAGATGAGGTTTGGTGGGAAGATTCGATGAAGTCTATAATCAAGAAAATCAAAAGTAATAAAGAACTGGAATATATTGTAAGCCCATATTATTCTGTTATTGGAGACATCTACCATTATCAAGAGGAATTAGCAGGGGAATACAATTTGCTCGGGGAAAAAGGACATCTAAATATCAGATTTGTTAACAAAAATATTCCTGATTTGCATTTTGAAAAGCCTTATGGGGCAGAAGGCTTTTTTGATATCGAAGGCAAAAGAATACAGGATCGTGATCCTAATAAAGCAGTTTTTTTAGATTATCCATATTTGCACTTCAGTAATATTCAAAGGTCAAGTTTTAAAAAGGCTGACAGTATGGTGATGCAGAGAAATAGAAAAATACGACATGAAATTGGTTCAAAGTTTACCAAAGATTTTAAATATCCAGAAGTATTCTATAAGGAAAAACCAGATTTAGTTCCTAATCCATGGATTGCTATGTCAAATAATTACAGAATAAGGGCTATTGTTGAAACACCCCTTCGCAAATTGAAAAGGAGAATTAGATGAACTGTCCAATTTGCAAACATAAAATGCTTATTTTTGGGAAGATACAATACTACATTATATATAGATGCAGTAACTGTGGATTTGGGCTAACTTCTGGAACCAAATTGCAAAAAGGAGACTACCATCGAGATGATACTTATAAAGAGGAAGAAAAACTTTTTAGAAACATTTTTAGCAAAAGAGTTAAGATAATAGACAAATTGATGAAGCCAGGCAAAGTACTGGAGATTGGCTCATCAACTGGAATATTCCTATCACTTCTTCAAGAAAAAGGTTGGCAAGTTAGGGGCGTTGAGCCCTCAAGAGTTGCAGCCAAGATTGCCGAAGCAAGAGGTATTCCAGTATTAGCTGAAGGATTTGAAAAGATTAGGTTGACCGAAAAGTATGACCTAATTATTTTAAATCACACCCTTGAACACTTAGAAGATCCTATTGGTGTTACAAAAAAAGCTAAATTGATGCTTTCACCAAAAGGATACCTTTATATTGATTTGCCGAACTTTGGTAGTTTATCTGCTAAAGCTATGAAAAAAAGATGGCCACTACTTTTACCATCCGAGCATCTTTGGCATTTCACAGAAAAATCGTTAAGGCTTTTGTTAAAGGACTTTAAAGTTGTCTATGTTAATAAATCATCGGGCATATGGGATTATGGAAACCCAGCCAAAGGTCTTATTCAGTCTTTGATTGGAAGGAAGAAAAGATTTTTTAAAGAGTTTTTTACCGCCAAGCCATCTTGGATGTTATCGAAGCTTGGAAAGGGCTCAGATTTAATGGTTATTGCAAGGAAAAGATGAAAAACCTGAGATTTTTAGTACCGCTACTACTGCTTCATCTCCTAATATTGATAAATCTAAGATTTACGGCTTGGCCGGAAATGCTAGTTTATCCCTATTTAATGTCAAAGGGGTTTGATTTATATAAAGATATCGCCATGCCTTATCAACCAATCTTACCTCTATTTCAGTCCGTTTACTTTATGATAGGGTATAATCTTTTGGCTTTAAAGATCCTGACTTGGGGGACGATCATATTCTGCGATCTTTTAGTATTTTTGATTTCCAGAAAAATTTTGGGCGAAAAAAGTATAAGCTTGCTGCCGCTCGGAGCTTACATTATTTTGCAGCCATTAATGGGCGGTAATGGATTATGGTTCGATTTGGGATTAACCCCTTTTGTTTTACTAGCCGTTTATAGTTATCTAACTATCGAGAATTACAGAAAGAAGATTTTTTTCCTAGCACTTTTTTTAAGCATAGCCAGTTTAATTAAGCAACAAACTGCCATTTCGTTTACCCTAATTACTTTTTACATTTCTTTTAAGCTTTGGAAAATTCACAAGCTAAATAGTCTTGTTTGGTATTTTCTTGGCGGTATTATTCCGATTCTTATAGTCATAACATATATAGTTTTGAGTGGAGCGTGGTCAGATTATTTATTTTGGACTTTTTCGATTCCATTCTTTTGGTACCCACAGTACCCCAGCTATTTCAATTCTCCAAGCAAGATAGATTTGATAAGATTACTGCTAATTTTCAGTCCGATTTTAGTTTTACTAACTGATGTAAAAAAGATTAAACAAATTTGGTGGATAATACTTATTTTTCTGCCACTTTTCCTAACCGCATTTACAAGGTTTGATTATTTAAGGTTGCAACAATCTTTAGCAGTTTATGTAATCATACTGGCAATAATAATTAGGGACTACAGGAAATATTTACCGCTGGTTCTCATAGTAATATTTATTGGGATAATATCACTTTTATCAAATAGCACGGATGATAACAGACAAGCCAGGTTCTATGGTAAACAGGATTTAGAATTAGCACATCAAATCAAGAACTTAGCGGGCAGTAAAGCGGTCTATTTGTTAAATCTTCCATCAGCGATATATCCGATGGCGAATCTTTTGCCGCCAAAGCCTTGGGTGGATAACTATGTCTGGTATTTTGAAAGTGCTAAAGTACAAGAGAAATTTGTGAGTGGATTATCTAGAAACCCACCAAAGTATATTTTCAGAAAAAAACCAGATTCTGGAAGATGGGATACCTTAGGAGTTTATGAACCTCAAAAAGTTTTGATCTATCTTAAAGAACACTATCATCAAGAAGGGTTAATAGGAGATAATATAGAAACATGGGTAAAAAATGAGAGTAGATTTGGAAAGCAATTATGAATAGAAAATACAACGGAATTTCCAAAAGGAAAATCTGCTTTCTATCACAATATTATGGGCAAGTCAGTCGGGGTGCTGAAACTTATGTATTGGAGCTAGCTAAAAGATTATCAAAAAATCATGATGTGGATATCTTAATTGGCAGTGATTCATTTTCAATAAAAAAGATCTTAGCAGGAAAATATGATTTTGTAATACCAACCAATGGTCGATGGCAAGCCTTGATTGCATCTATTGGCAGACCTTTTGGTGGTTACAAAACAATAATTTCAGGGCAATCAGGGCGGGGTAAAGATGATATCTGGAATATTTTCGTGACTATGCCAAATGCATATGTGGCGCTGACTAATTATGAAATGAGCTGGGCTAAAAGTTGGGCTTTTAAAACTAATCTAGTTAAAATCCCTAATGGAGTTGACTTAGAAAAATTTAATCCAGAAGGGGAGAAGATTAAATTAGATTTAGACGGACCCGTTATTCTCAGTGTTGGAGCGCTTAAGTGGTATAAACATCATGAGCGGTCAATTAAGGCGGTTAGTTTATTAGATCATGGTTCACTTTTAATAGTGGGTAGTGGGTCAGAAAAAAATAAACTACAAAAGATGGGTAAGCAGTTACTAGGGGATAAAAGATTCAAGGTAGTGGAGCTAAATTACGGTGAATTACCAGAGTATTATCGTAGTGCTGATCTCTTTGTTTTACCCTCTTGGGGGAGAGAAGCTTTTGGAATTGTTTATTTAGAAGCTATGGCCTCAGGTTTGCCGGTAGTAGCGCCTGATGATTCACCGAGAAGAGAGATTGTTGGGAATGCTGGGGTTTTCGTTGACACAAGTAATCTCTATCAGTATGCTAAGGCTATTGAATCTGCACTGACAAAAAAGTGGAAAGATCTCCCAAGGCAACAAGCCAGTAAGTTTTCTTGGGATAAAATAGCTAATCAATACGAGGACCTATTTAAACATCTCTAATCACCCACTCATCCAGATATTTCATCCATGATTTTTCCGCTCTTTTTTTGTAGGTGTACAATGAAGTTGGATTCGAATTTCGATCCTCCACATCCCAGCTCTCTTCAGTTATAGAAATAAATTCACCCCTACCACTAAACCCAATGTAACCAGAGTGTGTCCTGCTTTTACTGTCATCTAATTCGAAGTAAGGGAGAGTAAATACTTCTTGCATCTGATGATATCTTCCCTCAGTAGTACCCTCTATAAGACAAAATTCATTTAAAAATTGCCAATCAGTTTGATCGACAACCCTTTCACTAATTGCCCTAAGAATAATTGATTTAACTTTAGGTGCTCCTGCAGCCAACTTGCCTCTTAAGTCGGAATTTAAGTCCACCTCCGCAGAGTCATTTAGATTAGCAATCTCGTCAGGTAAAGGCGCGCCAAGGGTTCTTAACCTTTCTACAGTTATTGTTTGAGGGTTCTCCTCTCCGAAGTAACCATAAATAATTTCTTTTTCAGTCATTTTTTCGTTAGCCCTTTAAAAACGAGTGAATCATACGATAAAATAGATTAGAAGTCAACATTATGAAGATCTCAGTGATAATACCTACATTTAATGAAGAAAAATCAATCAAGGAATGCCTGGAATCCTTGGATAAGCAAAAATACAAGTAGGTTTGTACTAACTTTTTCGAACTTGAGAAGTTGTTTCATTCGCTGATTCTCTGTCAATAATTGTTCTGAGCCGATCCTGTCCTAGCGTAATAAGAACCATACTTAATTCTCTCGCATTTGAATCAATTCTAGCTTCATAAGGAGTAATTCCTTCAGTAGTCCAAGTACGAATATCTAAATATCGTGAGAGGCAGACTGTCTTAACAGTTCTATATAGCTGTGCTAAAAAGCTAACTTGTATTTCATTTATATTTTGAACAGGGTAGATCGAATTACTGGCTGCTTCATCTTCCAAAAGATGTTGCTGGCCGAGTAGTGATAATGTGAGTGCTTTGATTTCTGTGGAGCCCACAACTCTAGCCTCTGAACGAGATAAATGGTTAATGTCATAACGATCTGTAGAATGACGACTAGCCCAGTATGTTCTAGCAAGTAAGAACGTATCATGAGATCCATACTGAGTTATTGGGCTAATCCCGGTTTCGATTAATAGTGCCATATTGTGGAAATTATATGTCTTTTTGAGGAATTTGTCAACTATGGGTTAGGATTTATACGTCCATTTTTTCAACGGGCAAAAATATCGGTAATTGTTTTCTCGGAGATCCATATAATCCAACTCTCCAAAATGGGAAATATCTTTCGCGTTCTTCCATTGGTCTATCAGTATACTGGGTATCTTCACCAACAAAGTAAAAATCAGCCCTCTCTCCTGTATGGAGTGGGTGAACTCCATAATAAACATCGGTTACCAAAACTTGTCTGGGTTTTACCTCAAGAATATTTCCTTTAGGATGATAATACTCAAATTGAAGTAATAATTGGTTAGCATATTCATTGCTACCTTCTACGGTGGCCAATCCCTGCAGGCTATCTACTGTTATCTGTACTTCTTGGTCAGGAAGCATTACATGTAAGAAGAGAAACTTCTTTATCTTCAAAAGTTCCTCGCTTACTTTTATAGGAATCAGTGGCCCGATATTTACTTCATTCTTTTTAGGCAGAGTGATGCCGGAAACATTTAAGAAATTTTCATCATCTTTTATAATTTCTTCAACTTTTCGAAATTCAGGGTTTGTCATATGGCGATTATAACAGAAGAATCAAGATCTTGGTATAATAATTAGAGATTTGAAAATATTACTAATACTTTTGCTGGCACTAATTCTTAGGCTAATTTCCTTGAACCAGTCGCTTTGGTTGGATGAGGCGATTACAGCTCTTGCTGTAAAAAATAACAATCTACTTGATTTAGTTTCCAAATTTTCCTTGGGAGACCTTCATCCCCCATTACATTATGTGCTCTTATGGTTTTGGGGACACCTGTTTGGTTATAGCGAAATATCACTTCGGCTGCCATCAGTAATACTGGGAGTTGCTACGGTCTGGCTGGTTTATCAAATTGGTACACTGCAGTTTAATAAAAAAGTTGGTTTGCTTGCGGGATTGTTACTAGCAGTTGCACCTCTTCATGTTTACTACTCACAAGAAGCGCGGATGTATTCTTTAGCTGTTTTGACAGTTACTTTATCTTTTTATTTCCTAATAAGAATGACTCAGGGTAAGTCTTGGTCGTTGTTAGGATTGCTAGTTGCCAATACCTTGATTTTATTTACAGACTATGTGGCTTATTTAGCAATTCCAGCACAGATAATCTATGTATTCATGTGTCCATACATGGGACAAAAAGAGGCAAAAAGTAATAAGGGTTTAGAAGGGTTGAAGCAAAGATATTTTTCGGCATTGCTACTGTCACTTTCGACATTAATTTTTTGGGAGCCGGTTTTCTTAATGCAGTTGTCATCAGGCATTAGTACAGCAAATACTTTAACTGGTTGGGCAAGTGTTGTTGGGGGAGCTGGATATAAAGAGCTGGCTTTAATTCCGGTAAAAACATTTATGGGTAGGATTTCATTTGAGGATAAATCCCTATATGCACTGATAACTGGCTTTTTAAGCATTGGGTATAGTTATGTATTTTGGCATGCAATCAGGAAATTTAATCAAGTGATTGTGCTTTTAATACTTTGGATTTTTGTACCAATTGTTTTGGCTTTTGGAATCTCTCTTTTTATACCAGTACTATCCTATTTTAGGCTTATTTTTATCTTGCCAGCTTTTTATTTACTTTTGGCTTTGGGTCTTTCAAATTTACCGCACAAATTGTTTAAGCCAATCCTTTTTGCGGTAATCTGCGTTAATTTGATCTTTTTGGGATTTTACTACACAAATCCGAAGTTTCAAAGAGAGTATTGGAGAGGATTAGTAGCCTGGCAGAAACAAGCAAACGTAAAAATTGTATTAGAGAGTAATGACGCTTTTGCACCCATTAATTATTATGAAGGATCAAATTTTTATCCGGGGCTCAAAAAAGTTCCAGTGAAGAACATGGAGGAAGTATTTGATGTTGGTGATCAGAATGTCTATGTTTTGCAATATTTAGTTGATGTTACAGATCCCGGTAGACTTTTGGAGAGAAAACTTGTGAAGCAAGGCTTTCAGAAAAAGGATACGATAGATTTTACCGGTGTCGGATTCCTGAACCACTACGTAAGGTAATCTGATAAACTATATTTATGTTAAAAGTAGGGATGGATATTTCACAATTAGCTCATAGAGGCGGAGTAGCTATTTATACAAAAAATTTAGCAGAGCAACTTTCTAAGATGGATGAGCTGGAAATGGAATTTTTCTACTCATCACTGAGACAACCCTATCATGGAACTTTGAGGAATGTCAAAAAATACAAACTTCCGCCAACCCTGTTTGAGATGCTTTTTAATAGGTGGCGAAATGTTGGAATCGAAAAATTTATTGGTCCTATAGATATATTCCACTCAAGTGACTGGATCCAGCCTCCAAGTAAAGCTAAGAAAGTAACGACCTATCATGATCTCGTTCCACTGCTTCATCCAGAGTGGTCACATCCAAAGATCGTGTCTGTCCATAAAAGAAGATTAAAAATAGTTGAAAAAGAGATTGATATGGTGATTGCGGTTTCGAAAGCTACTAAAAATGATTTAATGAAAATTTCTAAAATTCCAGAAGAAAAAATCATTGTAATTTATGAGGCAGCTGATGCGAGTTTTAAACCACAAAATGAAAAAGATATTGATGAATTTAAGAGAAAAATGAACTTACCTGCTGATTTTGTTTTAGCAATTGGAGGTGTGGGAGAGAGGAGAAATTTAGCCAGAATTAAGCAGGCCACTAAGAAGTACCATTTAGTTATTGCTGGCCAAACTATCCCTTGGGTAGATCAGGATGAGTTACCACTGCTTTATGCCTCTGCCAAAGTGTTGCTTTACCCAAGTTTTTATGAAGGTTTTGGTTTGCCTATTTTAGAAGCGATGAGTTGTGGAATTCCGGTAATAACTTCTAGCGTTTCCTCAATGCCAGAAGTTGGAGGAGAGGCGGCTGAGTATGTTAACCCTGAATCAATCGTGGATATTGAAAACAAACTTAAATTAGTTATGGAGGATCAGAAAAAAAGAGAGGTAATGATCAAGAAAGGTTTTGAACAAGCAAGCAAGTTTTCTTGGTCCAAGTGTGCGGCTGAAACTGCTAAGGTCTACCAGGATATAAATTAAAATCACTTTTTAACTTGCCATATTTCGGCATCAGCATTAATTAAGATTCTTTCAACATTTAAATCCCCAGGCGAGTAAGGCAATTTTTCATAGTATTCTTCATGTTTAGTTAGATAGATATAATCAACCTTTAGATCTTTAAGGTATTTTTTGGCTTGCTCTTTTTCAAGTTGAGTAAAACTATCTAATCCAATTGCGTGAGACTCGATTAGTTTTTTATCTAGAACTATTTCTTTGTTGCTAATCTTGTTAATGTAACCATGTCTATTTGATAAGGATGCCACCTTATTTTGAGTTTTAAAGTTACACTGCAAACATGCTTTGTCTAGTACTAAAACCCTTTTTCCCTGAAGTTGTTTTAATGTTATTAAGGAGTCAATTTCTGCTTGGCTTACAAAATAATTTTCAGAATTTGTTGAATACCAATTTTGGATTGGTATGTAGGCAGCCATAATTAAGAAGATAATTGGGATTAGCCTGATTTTTTTAGGGGCAATTTTCAAAACGGAAAATACCAGTATAATAATCAATATTGAAGTTAATGACATTACGGCGATAGCTTTTTTTTGCTTTAAGAAATGGATTGATTCTATATTTAACTCTTTAATGATTAATCCTTCTTTATCATAAGGGAATTTAGCGCTGGGCTCTATTATCAGTCGATCAACTTCTTTGGTGATTTTTAGGTAGGGAGATTCTGGAATAATAGCCTGCAGCTCTCTTCCAAAATTTTCTAAGGTTAATTTATCAGTTTCAAGTTTAATAAACTTCTCATCGTCGAAGAATATTAGATAAGAATCTTCATTTTTTTCGATCTTCTTAAAATCTATGTTTTTTAATTCTACAGGATTTGTTGGAAAACTTGCCAGGTCAATTACAGATGGCAATTTAATATACAAATCAAGCTGTTTATTTGTTGAAAGGAAAAATGGTTCCTGAAAGTTATTCTGATAAGATCTGAAATCTACCACTCGAAGAGTTCTTAGTGAATTATCCGCCACCAGTCCAATTCGATATCTGGGAGATTGATACCAAATTGATTGGATATTTTTTCCCAAGAGGTCGTCACTTTGGATTAAGTGTGCAGGTGATATGGAAAAGTTTTGTTGATACCACTGGCTGAATTGTTGCATATTGGTAATCTTAATGTTTTGCTGATCGGAAACCTTTTTTGCGATCAGTAGGTATTCTTCATACTGTCCTCCCGGTAGATAAGAGTCAGGAGGGAAATCTCCTTCGAGCCCCAAAGTGATTTGGCCGAAACTGTTTGTATTTTTCTTGGCGTATAAATTAATCAACTTTTCTAAATAATCATCCGAAAGAGGAATTGTCGGGTAGTCCTGTGTACTATACAGGCTGGCTCTAAGATTGTTAGGAGAGAGATACCCGTTAAGAGGGTCTCTGGGAGCCCATTGCATATTGACAATAGCTAGTTTATCTGCTTTTGTTTGGGCTGGTATAGCCGCATGGTTTTTTGATGGATAATATGGAATTTCCCAGGGTTGTCCCCATATTGTATAGCCATCAGTCTCAAGTTGATCGGCAACCACTAGATTTGCATTAACACCGTAACTCTTTTGCATTAAATCAAGTGAAAAGCTATCGATCCACCAAGCACCTACTGATGTTGGATAATAGCCGAATTCAGCCTTAAATTTATTGAAAACAAAATCAATAAATTTTATCCTATCAGCTTGGCTATAGCCTGTTAAAAAAACTGAGGTTGATCTGTGCCAGGAATCAGTTTTGTTGTAATTGATCCCGGCGGCCTTAGCAGAGTTTTCAGTTACCTCCAATAAAATACCGATGTCTTGGTTGTTATCAAAGGTTTTTACCACTGAGCTTAGATTTGGATATGTGAAAGTGTCATATGTCAGTAGCCAGCTAGCTGAGAGCTCATTTGTTTTAACTAAACTGTACTGATTGGTTAAGCTCTTGACAGGGTCTGAACTATAACGGGATATTCTTATTGGGTTGATTAGAGTGATAAATTGATTTTGTTCTTCTGCAGAAACGCTAAAAGGGAAAAAGATAGGCACCAAACTCAGAAGAATTATTAGAAGCCAGTTCATTGTGTAGATTATATTCTATTTTCTTTATTCTGGGAAACCGCGTATAATCTTAATATGCGCATATGGATTGATGGCTATGAGGCGAATCAGAAAAATCGGGTTGGTTCTGGACAGTTTGCTTTTGAGGTAATAAGGAATTTAGAAAAAATTGATCAAGAAGACGAATATACTATTTTACTTCCTAGTGAAGTGCTTCCGGACATGCCAAGGCCCAGAAACAATTGGCAGTATAAAATTCTAAAGCCTAATAAACTGTGGACTAGAATTGCTCTGCCACTGGCTCTTTATTCCGCAAGAATAAAACCTGATCTGATTTTTTCACCGACTCATTATATTCCTAGATTTTCGCCGGTTAAACGGGTTGTTTCTATTTTTGATTTAGCTTATCTGCATTTTCCAGAGATGTTTAACCAAAAAGATCTATATCAGTTAAAAAACTGGACAAAGTTTTCAATTGAAAATGCTGATCATATTGTAACAATTTCAGAATTTACAAAAGAAGATATTATAGAAAATTACAATGTGGATTCCAAAAAAATAACTTTGGCTTATCCGGGATATGATGGGGAGAAGTTCAGGGTACAGGGCATAGGGTTCAGGGAACAGGAAGTGAAGAAAAAGTATGGAATAAAAGAAGAATATATTATTGCTTTGGGGACGATTCAGCCAAGGAAAAACTATATTAGGTTAATTGAGGCTTTTAAAAATGTCATTCTGAGTGAAACGAAGAATCTCTCGCGAATGCGAGAAGGAACTGAAACAAGTTCAGAGATCCTTCACTCCGTTCAGGATGACAATTTAAAACTAGTGATAGTTGGCAAGACAACGGGTGCAGGAAGGGAAGGATGGAAATTTCAAGAAACTTTAGATGCTCCAAAAAGACTGGTAATTGAAGATAAAGTGATCTTTACAGGATTTGCTGTCTCAGAGGATTTGCCCTCCTTACTTTTGGGAGCAAAAGCGTTTGTTTTACCCAGTTTATGGGAGGGTTTTGGCATTCCAGTTTTAGAAGCCATGGCTTCTGGCACTCCAGTCATAGTTTCTAACGTCTCCTCTTTGCCAGAAGTAGCTGGGGAAGCTGGAACATATTTTGACCCATATTCAGTAGGTGATATAGCTGAAAAAATAGAAGAAATACTAAATGATGAAAAACTTAGGAAAAAGAAAATTGAATTAGGCCTAAAAAGAGTCCAAGACTTCTCCTGGGAAAAGTGTGCAACGGAGATCTTGAAAGTTTTCCAAGAGTTGAAATAAAGATATCGATATGTTATCTTCTCGCTATGGAAGTGCCAAAGTTTAGTGGAGAAACCCCAATAAGGAATATTCAACAATTTCAGGAAGAATATGACGATCAATATTGGGAGCATGACCGAACAATTCATGAAAATATTAACCATGTAGAACATCATTTAGGTAAAATGATAGGTAAAATAGCCACTTGGACTGAAGCTGTAGAACACGGTAATAATCCTTCCCTAGATCAACTAAAAAATGAAGTTACTCCAGATTTATTATTTTGGGCGCTTCATCTTGCAAACCTTTTCGCATTAGATATAGAAGAGGTCTATCAGAAAAGATTAGAAGATAATATTAGACGATTACATTCAAATGAATCTAAAGACCCTCTTTCCTAAATAGATTCCCGCCTACGCGGGAATGACGGATTTATTATAATTCTATATGAAATTTCTCTCCGGTGAAGCCGGATCGCAACGATAGAATAGATCCCTCGACTACGCTCAGAAAGACTTATTCGCTCGTCACTTGCTATCATTATTAAAATTCCGTACACTTATAAGTACAATCTGAAACAAGTTCAGTGATTCTTCACTGCGTTCAGAATGACAATTATGGCAATATTCAAAGATCGGATGGGGAAGGATTTATCCTTAGCACAAGCTTTTTCAAAGATAATTAATAGATTTTTTAATTATTGGCTGGATTTTTGGCTGTATGTTCTAACCTGCGTGGGGCATTTTCCCATTCACACTGTTCGGTGGGCATTTTACATTATCTCGGGAATGGATTTGAAATGGTCGTCCCATATTCATATGTGGGCTAGATTTTATGATCCCACAGGCATAAAAATTGGAAAAGATTCGATAATCGGAGATCATGTCTTTCTAGACGGACGCGATAAACTTGAAATTGGAGATCATGTGGATATAGCTTCCAATGTCATGATTTACAACTCCGAACATGATATTCACTCTGCCGATTTTAATCCAATAAATGCTCCAGTAGAAATTGAAGATTATGTGTTTATTGGTCCAGGTGTAATAATTTTACCAGGAGTCACAATTGGCAAAGGAGCTGTAGTAGCCGCAGGTGCAGTAGTCACTAAAGATGTACCAGAATTTACAATTGTTGGAGGGGTGCCGGCTAAGGAAATCGGAATACGGCAACAAAAAGATTTGCATTATAGATTAGGTAGGGCCAGACTATTTCAATGATATGCGTTATATTTTAATAGCAATATTTATGGTTGGTTTAGTATATATGCTAACCCCGGGGTCTAGCTCAATTGACCAGTTTGCTCCTATTCCAAATTCATTAAAATCTGATGAACCAGGTGATACAGTTCAAGCTCCCAATATAGCAGCCTACTTTTCCGACTTCGATCGGAAAAGCATCACCAATTTTTATAGGAATGAGTACCGGAAACAATTTTGGTTTGGAAAATTTATTCCCCCAATCAGTTTAAACCATCCACCAAGAGCGGCTTACACTTATGTCAGAGACTTGCAGATGAGTACTTTTCTTGAAGAATATGTTTATCCTCTCCACGGCTCACTTTTTGTGAACGGTTATGAGCCTACGGTTGAGGCCCATATATTAAACCTTAAGCCAAGTGCAGGTGACATAATCCATATCAAAGATCAATATTTCAAATCTAAAGCAACTATCAGGTTTTACCCTAATGAGTGGTGGATAAGTTTATTAGTCTATGTCAGCATTTGGATCGCTGCGGTTAGTTTGTTTAGGCTCTTTCGGGAAGCGTATGCTAAGTAACAATTATGAATTTAGGTATTTCAATTATAAACTATCAAACAGTTGAGTTGACTAAAAAATGTTTAGAAAGTATTCTAAGCCAGCAGTGGCACAACAAAATTGAAATTTGGGTTTTAGATAACGCCTCTGGTGATGGTTCGGCTGAAAAACTTCGACATGACTTTCCTCAAATAAATTTAGTTGTAAGTGAAAAGAATCTTGGTTTTGCCGGTGGACATAATCTTATTATCCCCAGAATCAAGACTGATATGGTATTGATTCTAAACTCTGATACTGAGATTCTACCTAATAGTTTAGACAAAATGGTAGCTTTTATGGAGGAAACAAAGTGCGGTGTTTTAAGTGCTAAATTAATTGATTTTAATGGGAATTTGCAACCAAATAGTGGCGACTTTCCTTTTGGAGCCGCCCTTTTAAACTGGTTATTTAACTTGGAAACATTTGGATTCAAGGAACCAAATTTTCATCGCAATGAACCTGAATATTATCAAAACCCACATCCGGTTGATTGGGTTTCAGGTGGGTGTATGATGGTTAAGAGGGAGGTTTTTGATAAAATAGGGTTTTTTAATGAAGATTATTTTATGTATTTTGAGGATGTAGAATTTTGTTTTAGAGCGAGTCATAGGGGTTTTACTACAATGCTTTATCCAGAAGTTAGCTGTAAACATTTATCAGGTGGTAGTTCAGATAATCCCCAACTTAGGCAATGGTTGGGTGAATTAGTTAATCTAGTTAAGTTTTACCGGAAGAACTTTGGTCAAGGTAGCGCCATAATGTTGAAAATGATAATTTACTGTGCAACGACTCTAAGAATGCTAACTTTTTTATTTTTAGGCAAAATTGAAATTGCCAAAACTTATGCTAAAGTTATCAAATCTATTTGAAAAATATTTAATTTGGTGGGTATTGGGGTTGTTTATTTTTATTCCCCTTTACCCAAAGTTTCCGCTGTTTAATGTGCCGGGAACTTATGTGGCCATTCGGATGGAGGATTTTCTAATTGCTTTGATCACAATCTGGTGGCTTATTGCTATCTGTCCAAGAATAAATGAATTCTTAGACAAGACTCTAACTAAGGCAGTACTACTTTTTTGGGGGATTGGTTTACTGTCACTTTTTTCAGGAATTTTCTTGACACAAACCGTTAGTTGGCATTTAGGTTTATTTCACTGGCTTAGGAGAGTTGAAACAATGTTGCTTCTCTTTATTGCCATAGACGCTTTTAGGTCACAAAAAGGTTTTAGATTTTGGCTAAAAGTGATGCTTGGGGTGATAATGGCAGTTGTTATTTATGGATTTGGTCAGCAATACCTCAAGTTTCCGGTAATTTCGACCACTAACCGCGAGTTTTCCAAGGGACTGATTTTATTCCTTTCCCCGGAAGCTAGAGTTAACTCAACCTTTGCGGGACATTATGATTTAGCAGTCTTTCTAACTTTTGTTTTGACAATGCTGGCTGGATTTTTTATCTATTTTAAGAAATTTTATACCAAAGTTTTTATTGCAGTTATAGCTTTTTTTAGTTTTATATTACTGGCGATGACTGCTGCAAGAGTTTCATTTTTTGCCGTACTAGCTGGGATTACCTCAGTTTTTTGGTTGTCTAGTCAAAAGAAATTGATTTTAGTATTAGTGTTCTTTGCCGGTTTAGCATTTGTAATTTCACCAGATTTGCGACATCGGACAGTGGCAACATTGACGGTTAATTTACTCGGTGGAGGTGGTGCAAAATACACCCCCCCTGTACAAAAGGCTAGTCCAACTGGACATTTTTCTGTAGAGAATGGAATTTCGGGCGAAGCAACACCTGCAGGGGTTCCAGTAGATATAGCTCCTGGAGAGCCAATAAATACCACCGAGCTAGGTGTTTACCGTTCATTTGGGATCAGGATTGATGAAGAATGGCCGAGGGCGATTCGGGCATTTGAGAAAAACCCAATTTTAGGGACCGGCTATTCCTCGATTACTATTGCGACAGATAATGATTACCTGCGGTCACTGGGTGAAACTGGAATATTGGGAACTCTATCATTAATCTTGATATTCTGGATTATCCTTAAAAGTTATGTAAGGGTAATGTGTTCTAGGCAGAGGGGGCTGGTTTTTTACACAATTACTGGTTTAACTTGTGGGTTAATAACAATATTCATCACCTCACTTTTCATTGACGTCTTAGAATCCTCAAAAGTTGCTCAATTACTTTGGCTATCTTTGGGAGTTGGGATGGCCACTTTAGAGATGGAGAACAATGATGGTTAAGTGGTTCTTAATATTGATAATTCTGTTGGGACTTGCCGCTAGATTGTATAGAATTGATTCTCCTATAGCAGACTGGCATTCTTGGAGGCAAGCAGATACATCGGCAGTTACCCGAAATTTTATTAAAGAAGAGTTCAACCCATTTATACCCAAATATGATGATATGTCAAACGTGTCCTCGAATGGTCTAGCTAACCCTGCGGGATACCGTTTTGTTGAGTTTCCAATTTATAATATCTTGGTCTATCCGTTTTATTTACTCTTTGGTGTTTACCCTATTTTCGATCGCTTGGTATCAGTATTTGCATCTCTCGGAAGTATTATTTTCATATATCTAATCACAAGAAAGTATACTAATGCTCTTGCAGGACTTTTGGCAGCTTTATTTTTTGCGCTACTACCATTTAACGTTTTTTTCTCAAGGACTACTCTGCCTGAGCCAACTTTTATTTTCTTCGCTTTGGGAATGGTGTACTTTGTAGACCGCCTTATCCTGGAATATAGTTCAAAGACATATGGTCTAGCATTAGGATTTACTATTATTTCTTTCTTGATAAAACCTTGGGCCATCTTCTTTTTGGCACCAGCGATTTATTCCATTACCAGAAAAGAGCACTCACTAAACTTTTTCAAAAGGAAGTACGTTTTTTTCTTTTTAATAGCTATCACCCCTTTTATTCTATGGAGGTTGTGGATCTTGCAAGCCCCTGAGGGAATTCCTGCCTCTGACTGGTTACTTAACGGAGATGGTATTAGATTTAAGCCAGCCTTTTGGTGGTGGATAGTATCAGAGCGGTTTGGAAAAGAAATTTTTGGGGCAGCTGGTATAGTCCTCTTTTTTTTGGGACTTTTGATTCGACCAAAATTAGGTAACTTCTTTCTACATATTTGGGCGATGTCAAGCTTTTTATTTATGGTGATATTTGCAACCGGTAACGTCCGTCATAATTATTACCAAACTGGATTTCTGCCAATTGCTGCGATCTTTTTAGGGATTGGAACAGCTAAATTAATTGAGGGAGTTAATGGTTTTGTCCCCAGAATATGGACGATAATGATTGCCATTCTTTTTGTACCGTTAACATTTTATTTTACTTGGAAGGTTAACAGCGAGTTTTATAAAATTAACAATCCAGTTATTATGGAAGCGGGTAGCGTGGCGGATAGGATTTTACCAAAAGATGCTAAGGTGGTGGCCCCATATAACGGTGACACGGCTTTTTTATACCAAATTAATAGGAGAGGCTTTCCAGTAGTCTCGCTACCAATTGCTGATTTAATTTCAATTTACGGGGTATCATATTATATTTCAACCAGTATGGATTCAAAAACTGCTTGGGTCTTGCGGTATTTCCCAGTTGTTACACAGACTAGTGGTTATGTAATTGCTGATTTGACTAAATTAAACGCTCCATTGATTATGGAGGATCCTGAGCCTTGAAGATTTTAATGCTGACGCCATATTTGCCTTATCCGCCGTCATCCGGTGGACAAATTCGTTCGTTCAACTTAATCAAAGAGCTGTCGAAACAACACGAAATTACGCTTTGTTCTTTGGTCAAATATGAGGACGATAAAAAATATATCACTAAATTAAAGCCATTCTGCAAAAAAGTTTACATTTTTAAAAGGCCGGAAAAAGCTTGGACTATAGAAAATATCTTAAAAACAGGCTTTTCAAGTTGGCCTTTTTTAGTTATTAGAAATTATTCTCCCTCGGAAAAAAAGGCCTTAACCCAAATTATCAAAGAAGACCAATTTGATATTATCCATGCTGAAACTTTCTATGTTACACCGCATATTCCGATTACTAGGGTACCAGTTGTTCTAGTCGACCAGACGATTGAGTACCAGGTTTATAAGCACTATGTTGATAACTACCGAATCCCATTTCTAAAACCCTTGCTCTATATCGATGTAGCAAAGTTAAAATATTGGGAGACTTATTATTGGAAAAGAGCCGCTAGAGTTGTAGCGGTTTCAGAGTCAGATGCTAGAGTGATGAAATATTTGGTGCCCACTTTAAAAGTTGATGTCATTCCCAATGGTGCCGGGGATGATTTTATTCAAGATGTCCCGATTCACCGAAATCAAACAATACTCTTTCAGGGAAACTATGCATGGTTACAAAACGCTGAAGCAGCAAGAGTTTTAGCTAAAGAGGTACTCCCTTTAATCCAAAAGAAATTACCAAATGCCAAACTACTGATTTCTGGACAAAATACTTCAGTAGTAGCTGATCTAAAATCTGAAAATATTGAAATTTCAGACTTGGCAGTAGATGATTTTGAGGGTGTTAAAAAGGCTTTTAGGGAGAGTGGAGTTTTAGTAGCGCCGCTTTATGGTCCTGGCGGGACTAGGTTAAAAATCCTTTCAGCAATGGCAGCTCGCCTACCAGTAGTAACCACTAATGTTGGAATTGCTGAAGTAGGTCGTGAAGATGAAACTTTCTTACAAGGTGAAACTATAGAGGAACTGGCCAAACAAACCGTTCGAATTTTAACTGATGGGGCTCTTTACAAGAAGATAGCTGAATCTGCTTGGAGATTAATTGTAGATGAGTATACCTATCAAGCCATTGCCAAAAAACTTAATAAAATTTACCAGGAGGCAAGCAATGGTTAAGTTAGGAATTTCGATTGTAAACTTTAACAGCGGTGACTACTTAAAAAAATGCCTGGAGTCACTTATAAAAGTTAAAAATGAGGCTGAGTTTGAGGTTTGGATTGTAGATAATAACTCTACTGACAATTCAATGGAACAGCTAATGGTTATATTAGATAAATTCCCTAATCACAAAGTAATTTTAAATCAAGAAAATATTGGGTTTGGAAAAGCTCAAAATCAGATTTTAAAAGAGATCAAGACGGATTTAATTTTGATTCTTAATCCAGACAGTGAGGTTTTATCTGGAACAATACAAGATATGGTAGATTTCATGGAAAAAAATCAAGATGTTGGAGCGGCAAGTTGTAAGATAGAAAAAGCAGATGGTAGTTTGGATATTGCTTCTCATCGTGGTTTTCCAACACCATGGGCTTCTTTTAAGTATTATTTCCTAAAAGACGACTCACTTTATCATTTAACGGATAGAAATATGAACGAGATTCATGAAGTTGATGCTATTGTTGGAGCATTTTTTCTATCCCGTAAATCAGTTTTGGAAAAAGTTAATTACTTTGATGAAGATTACTTTTTATATGCAGAGGATATTGATCTTTGTTACAAGATTAAGGAAGCAGGATATAAAGTAATGTATGTACCAACAGTTAAAGTTATTCATCATAAAGGTGTTTCTTCTGGATTAAAAAAGCATTCACAGGAAATTACCACTGCATCAAAAGAGTCTCGTGAGAAAGCCTTTAATAGTTTCTATGAAACCATGAAAATTTTCTACAGAAAACATTTAGCAAATAAATACCCATTTTTTGTCAACTGGTTGGTTTATCTTGGAATAAATCTGAAATGGTGGTTAGCTAGGAGAAAGATGCAGGTGTAATGAAAATTGTAATAGACGCTAGGATGATTAACGCTTCAGGGATTGGGAGATATTTACGCAATTTACTGGAAGAACTCCAAAAGTTAGATAAGGACAATGAATATTACATTCTTCACTTAAAATCTGATTATGATACTCTAGTTTATCATAGTGAAAATTTTAGAAAGGTTTTGGCGGATTTTAGGTGGTACACTACTGCTGAGCAACTGAGGTTACCTGGGATTTTAAGGAAGATTAATCCAGATCTCGTTCACCTCCCACATTTTAATGTTCCGATTCTATATAAAGGAAAATATGTGGTGACTATTCATGATTTAATTCATCAGCATCACGACAGTCAAAAAGCAACCACTAAGGATCCAGTAATTTTTAAGATAAAGAAAATTGCCTATAATTCCGTTTTTAGAAAAGCTGTCAATGGATCTGAAAAAATTCTAACCCCATCGGAGTTTGCCAAGGAACAGTTGATTGAGGAATGGCAGGTGGATGTAAATAAGATAGTAGTGACTCCAGAAGGCGTTGATACCAAAATGCTCACGATCGTGACGAAAATGTCAACTTCAAGGGAGAAGGAAATTCTAGAAAAGTTCGGAATAAAAAAACCTTATATATTTTATGTTGGTAATGCTCATCCTCACAAAAATGTGGAAGGGCTAGTAATAGCGTTTCAAATGATAGTATCCCGACGTGCCAACGTAAACCACATCGGAAGTGGATTAGCTTCGAACCTGGGTAATTTGCAGCTAGTTTTAGTTGGGCAGGACAGTGTATTTTGGCAAAGAATCAAGCAATCTATCATTTCCTTGAAAGAGGAAATCCAGGATAACATTATATTTGCAGGTGA
>Ga0209542_10002867_pt1 | contig 37940 bp, 37 predicted proteins | sample RifCSPhighO2_01_FD_184028 | JGI IMG/M metagenome (GOLD analysis project Ga0209542, IMG submission 184028) | Soil microbial communities from Rifle, Colorado - Rifle CSP2_plank highO2_0.1 (SPAdes) (version 2) | ecosystem: Environmental > Terrestrial > Deep subsurface > Rock core/Sediment ... | reverse complement strand
GGCGACGAGATCGACACCCCCCAAACCGGTAGTTGGGGTTGTGACTGACCGGGTTGTTTCGGTAGAGCCGAATAGTTTCTGGTGGCAGCTGCTGGCGGCACAGGTAGGGGCGGCAGCTCGGCCCACAGTAGGGCCGGAATCTGAAGTTGTTGAAGTGGTTACGGTTGAGCAGGAAAGCTTTGTCGTTGAACTTAAAGAATCAAGTCAAATAGTTGAATCAGTTACAGAAATAGTTATCACCAGGCCTGTTGCACCGACAGTAGTTCTAAAACCAGAGAAAAAAGTCGTCGTTACTGACAAAAAACAGGAAGTCAAATCCGAGCCGGCACAGCTTGTAAAAATAAAAACGGCGAAATCAGAAAAGAAATCAGAAAATCCGGTCGAGCCAGAGAAATTTGAAACCCCTCAGTCTAAAACAACAATTTACGAGGTGTTCAAACCCTTGGCCAACAAAGCAGTAAAAAGAATTCCAGAGTTGGTTAAAGGGCGCCGCCACCAAGAACCGCCGGCGCCGGAAAAAATACAAGAAAAAGTGGTGAAAGAGCCGAAGAAGGTAGAACCCGACATACCGTGGTGGCAAGTGAGTTTTGAGGGAATTGATGCTAACGACGTGCCGGAATGGCAAATAAAACAACTTTTGTGGCCAGACTTTAATTATTTAAAGGATTTCGCTTGGCTTGTCAGCATAAGACAATATCTGCTAACGAATACAAACTGGTATCAATTTAATGATGATTTAAGGATGGTGCCGATGGTGGTTGCAGCTAATCGGGGGAGTGATGAGGCGAGAAAAGCAATTTTGGTCGAGCTAACAGGCTAAGAAAAATAATTGATCTAGTTTGATTACGAAATTGGTAGTTGACGCCCCTATACCTGGTGTTTAAAGTTTTTGTTTAGCACTATAAATAGCGTTTTAATTTTCATTCATGAAATGTCCATTTTGCCAAAGCGAAGCCTCTCAGGTGTTGGAATCACGCGACAGCACCGAAGGAGAAGTAACCCGCAGACGACGGGAATGTTTGAAGTGCAGCAAGCGTTTTACCACCTATGAGCGGGTCGAGGGGCCGGCTTTAACGGTAATTAAAAAAGACGGCAGCCGGGAAACTTTTGATAAAGAAAAATTAAGACGGGGAATTGTCAGGGCCTTAGAAAAACGGCCGGTAACAGGGGAAAAAGTGGAAGAGATTATCGATGCAGTGGAGCGGGAAATGCTTAAAAAAGAAAGCGGTGAGGTGCAAAGCCGAATGCTGGGGAATGCCGTTTTAAAGCGCTTAAAGGGTGTTGATAAAGTCGCCTATGTGCGTTTTGCCAGCGTTTACCTGGTTTTTGATGCCATCGATGATTTCGTCCGACTGGTCAAGGAAATTAAATAACTTTTATGAAACTAACCGATAACGCCTTAACTGTTTTAACTAAACGAGATTATCTGAAACGGGATAAAGAAGGACGGGTGGTGGAAACGCCTGATAAGATGTTCAGACGGGTGGCCGAGGCGATTGCTGTCGTCGAGCAAAACTATGGTTCTAAAATCGCGGTTAAACAATGGGAGAAACGGTTTTACGAAGTGATGACCAACTTAGAATTTTTGCCAAACACGCCAACTTTAATGCACGCCGGCACCCGTTTTAACCAGCTCTCCGCCTGTTTTGTCCTGCCGCTTGAGGATAATCTGGAAAGTATTTTTAAAACCATGGAACAAACGGCGACCATAGCCCGCACCGGCGGCGGGGTCGGGATTCCTTTATCAAACTTACGCGCCCGGGGTTCACGGGTTGTCTCTACCGGCGGCTTAACCTCCGGGCCGATTTCTTTTTTGCAGTTGTTTAACCAGATGGCTAACGTGATTAATGAGGGTTCGTCCCGGCGGGTGGCGATGATGGCGGTGATGAATGTTCACCACCCGGACATTCTGGACTTTATCTTTGCCAAAGGAGTCGACGACGAAGTGTCTAACTTTAATATTTCGGTCGGAGCCACTACCGCCTTCATGAAGGCGGCGGCGGCCGGCAAGGACTATGAGTTAAAAGCGCCAGAGTCGGGTGAGGTGGTTAAAAAGATTTCCGCCCGCCGGGTGCTGGATATGATTACTTTCCAGGCTTGGAAGACGGCTGATCCGGGAATGGTGTTTTTGGACGAGATGAATCAAAAAAGCCCGGTCAATCACATCGGCTTAGTCGAAACCACCAACCCTTGCGGCGAACAGCCGTTACTGCCTTACGAATCTTGTAACTTAGGCAGTATTAACTTATCTAAAGTAGTTAAAACCGATAAAGGCAAAAAGCCTCAGCTTGATTGGCAAAAGCTGGAAGATTTAATTCGGGTGGGAGTGAGATTTTTGGACAACGTGATTGACGCCTGCAGCTACCCTCTGCCGGAGATTGCCGCCATGACCCATAGAACCCGCAAAATCGGCCTGGGGGTGATGGGTTTTGCCGACTTATTACTTTTATTGGATATCCCTTATGCCAGCAACGAGGGGTTAAAACTGGGGGGTAAACTGTCTAAGTTTTTGCAAAACATTGCCCGGGACGAGTCCAAAAAGCTGGCAGAAGTGCGCGGCTCATTTCCCGGTTTTAAGGGCAGTTTATGGGACAAACAGGGCTTTAAAGTAATGAGAAACAGTACTGTTAATACAGTCGCCCCGACCGGGACGATTTCGATTATTGCCAACTGCTCTTCCGGGATTGAGCCGTTGTTTGCCTTGTCGTATGTTCGCAAAAACATTTTGGATGTCAACAGCACCGAGTTGGTAGAGGTTAATAAGTTGTTTGAACAAACCGCTAAAGCTAAAGGTTTTTATTCCAAAGAATTGATGAAGGAGATTAGTGCCACTGGCGGAATTAACGGCTGGAAAGGGGTGCCGAAAAAAGTGAAGGAAGTCTTTGCCGTTTCTCACGAAATTGACTGGTCCTGGCACGTTAAGATGCAATCATCCTGGCAGGAATATATTGATGCGGCGGTTAGTAAAACCATTAATCTGCCCCATTCAGCCACTCCCGATGATGTCCGGGAAGCCTACCTTTTGGCCTACAGCACCGGTTGCAAGGGGATCACGGTGTACCGGGACGGCAGTAAATTAAGGCAAGTCTTAAACGCCGGCACCACCAAAAACGTGACCGAGCCGATTATCGATACTACCCGGAAATGGGTTGGCGCCGAGCAACCCGATAGTGAACTGTGTCCGGAGTGCGGCGGCGGCTTAACCTTTAAAGAAGGCTGCGCCACTTGTTTGACTTGCGGCTATTCTCGATGCAGCGTCAGTTAATATGAAAATCATTGAACCCAGACAATCATCAATTGCCAAAGAAATCACCGCCAAACGGTATTTGATGACCGATTTGAATGGCCAGCCGATTGAAACGGTGGGCGAGATGCTCTGGCGGGTGGCCCAGCACATGGCCAAACCCGAGGTCTTGTGGGATGGCAACGGGGTGATGAAGGAAACGGCTGAGGCTTTTTACGAGCGGATGGTGTCATTAAAATTTGTTTGCTCGGGTAAAGCCATGTTTGAAGCCGGTAACCCCGGCGGTATTGGCCAGCTGGCGGCCTGCTTTGTGCTGCCGATTACCGACTCAATTGCCGCCATTTTTAAAACTTTGGGTCAGGCGGCAGTGGTTCACAAAAATAACGGCGGCACCGGTTTTAACTTTAGTAAAATCCGGCCCCATGGTGACAAAGTCAAAAACGTGCCCCATGCTGCCTCCGGCCCGGTGGACTTTATTAAGGCCTTTTCGGCCGCTCTAGGCAAAATTTTGCAGGGAGCCAAAAGACAGGGCGGCAACATCGCCATTTTAAACGCTGACCATCCGGACATTGAAGAATTTATCACCATGAAGAGTGAAGACGGGACGATTAAAAACTTCAATGTTTCAGTCGGGGTCACCGACGCCTTCATGAAGGCTGTTGCCGACAAAAAACCCTGGCGTTTGATTAACCCCCGAACTCACGAGACTGTAAAAACAGTTAGGGCCGATAAGTTGTTTGATACCATTTGCCAGTCAGCCTGGGCCACCGGCGACCCGGGGATGGCCTTTTTGGACTCAATGGAGGCGGATAACCCGACGCCGACACTGGGCAAACTGGAGGCAACCAATCCCTGCGGTGAAATACCGCTCCTGCCTTATGAATCCTGTAACCTGGGCTCGATAAATCTGGTAGAGCACATCAAGGGTAAGAACGTTGATTGGGAGGAGTTGAAAAAGACAGTGGAATTAGGGGTGAGATTTTTGGACAACATGGTTGAGGTTAATAACTATCCTTTGGAAGAGATTCAAAAAATGGTCAAAGACGGCAACCGGCGAATTGGTTTGGGAGTGATGGGTTTTGGCCATCTTTTGTACCGGCTGGAAATTGCCTACAACAGCCCAGCCGCAGTCAAACTCTCAGAACGCCTCAGCCGGTTTATCAGAGAGCACGCTGATAAAACCACGGCGAAGCTAGCCAAAAAGCGGGGCAACTTTGGTAACTATGACGTTTCTGTTTATGCCGATTCCGGCAAATTAAGAAGAAACTGTGCCACCACCATGATCGCCCCCACCGGAACGATTTCTTTGTTTGCCGACTGTTCTTCGGGGATTGAGCCAGTGTTTTCTTTAGTCACCCTAAGAAATACTTTTTTTGAGGACGACTCACGCAACCGCCCCACCAAAAGCTTAAAGATTGTTGATGCTGAGTTTGAGCGCTATTTGGATAAAAACTTCACCCCCAAGCAAAAACTGCAGGTTTTGGAACAGGCGGCAGTTGAGGGAAGTGCCAAAAACATTAAAGTAATCCCTTCTTCTATGCGTCAAGTTTTGGTGACCACTCACGACATTGAGCCGGAGTACCATGTTCGAATTCAAGCCGCCTGGCAAAAACACTTTGACAACAGCGTTTCCAAAACCGTTAACTTCAACCACCTGGCCACACCGGCCGATATTAAAAAGGCTTACCTATTGGCCTGGCGTTTAAAATGTAAAGGGATCACGATTTACCGAGACGGCAGTAAGGCCGATCAAGTTTTAAACCTGACTCCCAAAGACAAAACCGAACCGGTTTGCCCCGACTGCGGCGGTAAGCTAATTAACAAAGAGGGTTGCGCCACTTGCATTGATTGCGGCTGGAGCCAGTGCACCATATGACCGACTTATCAAAGATCATCAAGCGTGACGGTAAAATGCAGCCTTTTGAGGAGCAAAAAATCGTTAAGGCGATTGCGGCAGCGCTGGCAACCGCCAGCCAGCTAAGCCAAAAGCAGGTTCATAGTGAGGCAACCCGGTTAACCAAAATTGTTATCAGTATTGTTAAAAAGGGGATTAATGGGAATGTCCCGACGGTTGAGCAAATCCAGGATGTGGTTGAGCAAGTGCTAATGGCCGCCGGCCATTATGAGCCGGCCAAAGCCTACATTTTGTACCGGGAACACCACAAGCGCACCCGAACAATCAAAGCCCAAATTGGGGTTAGCGACGACTTAGGACTTAACATCAATCAGTTAAAGGTGCTGGAAAATCGGTATTTAAGGCACGATGACTCCGGCAAGGCAATTGAAACACCAAAAAAGCTATTCCACCGCGTCGCCAAATTTATTGCCGCCCAAGAGATTAAAGCCAAGCAGAAAGACTGGGAAGAAAAGTTTTATCAAGTCATTGCCAAAATGGAGTTTGTCCCGGCTGGCTGTTATTTTAGGGGAGCAGGGACGCCGTCAGCCATGCTGGCCAACTGTTTTGTTTTACCGGTGGAGGATGACATGGAAGCGATTTTTGATGCGGTTAAGTGGCTGGCTTTGGTCCAGCAAAAAGGCGGGGGAACAGGTTTTAACTTTTCAAAGCTACGGCCCAAGGGCGATTATGTTAACAGTTCCGGTGGCTTTTCGACCGGGCCGGTTTCTTTCATGAAAGTGTTTGATGCGGCTACCGGTCAAGTGATGCAGGGTGGCTACCGCCAGGGAGCCAACATGGGAATTTTGGATGTAGATCACCCTGATGTTTTGGAGTTTATTACCTGTAAAACCCAAGATGGCGACATTTCAAACTTTAATATCTCTGTTGGCGCGACCGATAAATTCATGAAGGCAGTTAAAAGCAACGGGAAGTTTTCGCTTAAAAATCAGCGCACCGGTGAAGTGGTCCAAACCTTGTCTGCCCGGGAACTGTTTGCCCAAATGGTTGGCCTAGCCTGGCGCACTGGCGACCCGGGGATGATCTTTCTGGACGAAATCAATCGTTTTAACCCGGTATTGGCAACTTTAGGCCCCTTAAAGGCGACCAACCCTTGTGGCGAGCAACCGTTACACCCGTTTGATGTTTGCAATTTAGGCAGCATTAACCTAGCCAAGTTTGTTAAAGATGGCAAGGTCGATGCGGTCATGCTGGCAGAAACCACCAAAACTGCCATCAGATTTTTGGACAACGGAGTATCGGCCAGCTCCTATCCGATTAAGCAAATAACCGACATGGCCTCAGCTAACCGCAGGGTAGGTTTAGGGATAATGGGCTTTGCCGATATGCTCTATCAAATGGGAATTGCCTACGACAGCAATGAGGGGATTAAGCTGGCTCAAAAAGTAATGAAGATCGTCAACGAGGCGGCAGTGGCAGAATCCATCTCTTTAGGCAAAGAAAAAGGCGTGTTTAAACACTGGAAAGGGAGCACCTATGAGAAGCGGGGAATCAAGCGCCGCAATTTAGCCGTTACCACGATTGCTCCGACCGGCACCATTTCGATGGTGGCGGATTGCTCTTCCGGGATTGAGCCGGTATTTGCTTTAAGCTTTGTCAAAAATGTGGTTGATGACGCGGGCTTAAATTACGTCAATGAATATTTTAAACAAGCGGTTGAAGCCACGAATTTATCAACAGAGCAAAAGAACGAAGTCTATAGACAGGTTGCTGAAACAGGCAGTTGTCAAAATATTGAGTACTTACCAGACTCAATTAAGAAGGTGTTTGTGGTGGCTTATGACATTAGTCCTGAGTGGCACGTCAGGATGCAGGCGGCCTTTCAAAAACACACCGAGAACGCCGTTTCTAAAACGATTAACTTTCCTCAATCGGCAACGATTGATGACGTAGAGAAAGCCTATTTATTGGCTTGGGAATTGGGCTGCAAGGGTATAACCATTTACCGCTCCGGCTCCAAAGAAGGCCAGGTATTAGCCACGGCCAACGACACTGCCGCCAAAGAGGAAAAAACCAAGCAGCCGATTATCCAAAGCAAGGTCAGAATTAAACCCTTAAAGCAGCGAATCAGTGACACCTGCCCAGAGTGCGGCTCAACCATGGAGATGGTTGAGGGTTGTGCCACCTGCCGGAATTGTGGTTTTTCTAAATGCTCTATTTAATTTGGCTCAAGCTGTTTCGTCAACCATTCTTTAAAGTCACCGATAGTTCAGTCGCTCCTGCGGCGACTGTCTATCTGCATACTCGGCACAATTATTCTTAAAAGAAGCCAAGCTAATTGTGCCTGCGTAAGCTGACTTTGAAAGAAGGTTGACTGCAATAGCCTTAAATTGTCGTTTTAACTATTTTGTCGGACTCGGAGTTGTCGGTGCTGTTGATTTTGGCTGGGGGATTTTCGACTCATTTTCTGGGAAAATTGGTTTTGATCTGGCTCTGAAATCCGGCGACATGGATTGCCCTGGCTCAACGCTACCATCTTCTTTAAAAACTGGTTTAGATTTAGCCCGAAAATCAGGAGTCAAAGGCTCTCCAGGTACGCTATCAGGTTTGGGGTCTAACCATTCTTTGGTGTCAAGTTTGTCAACCATGGGTCAATTTTCACGCAGTCAAAGATGGAAGTCAAGTGGTCTGTTACAATAACCTAAATGAAATTGTATTTGGCATCCAGTTCACCCAGAAGAATTAAGTTATTAAAGTGGTTTGGGTTGCCTTTTAAAACCATTGAGCATGGCTTTGACGAAGAGAGTGTTAAAGCAAAAAGCTCCGAAAGATTAGTCGGTCAATTAGCCCTGCAAAAAGTTTATTCAGCCGCCTCAACTCTTAAAAAACCCGCTTTAGTTATCGGTTCTGATCTGGTTGCCAGCATTGATCAATACAGCTGGAGCAAGCCCGCAACTGTTGATGAGGCTAAGTTTATGCTTCAAACCCTAGCCGGGAGAAGGCACACGATTATGTGCGGAGTGGCTGTTTTTGGCACCAAAAGCCAAAAAGCGGTGATGAGTGTGGCGAAAACCAAAGTGTGGATGAAAAAATACTCTGATGATGTTTTAGAAAAGTATTTAAAGGCGGTGCCGGTGTTAGATCGGGGTGGTGCTTATGGCGTTCAGGATGAAGTGCCGGATTTTGGCAGCTTGGTGAGTAGATTTCAGGGTGACATTACTACCATTATTGGTTTACCTTTACCCCAGCTTGAGAACCTGCTTAAAGAATTTAAGGTTAAACCCCGTCTTAACTGGCGTAAGCAGTGTAAAATCGAGACTGGTTATGAAAGTTAAAGGTCAAGTTTATGTTTTTACCGGCAATGGCAAGGGTAAAACCTCAGCCGCTTTAGGAGTAGGGGTCAGGGCCGCTTTATCCGGGATGAAGGTAGCGATTGTTCAATGGTACAAAGAAAAGCGCTGGCCGATTGCCGAGCACAAAATCGGCAAACACTTTACCAACATCAAGATTTACCCTTTAGGAACTGGTTTTTTCAAGCTGCCGACTGATCATGCCACGCCGCCTGAACACCGCCGGGCCGCCCAAGCCGCGCTGAAACAGGCCGAGAAATTAATGCCTAAAGTGGATTTGCTGGTTTTGGATGAAATTAATAATGCCGTTATCGACAAACTGCTGGCTCAAACAGCAGTCACTAAACTGATCCGTCGCCGCGGCTCCACCCACCTGATTTTGACCGGCCGGGGGGCGAGTAAGGCGACGCTTCGGTTGGCCGATTTGGTTACGGAAATGAAGAAACTCAAACACCCGTTTGATAAAGGTAAAAAGGCAATTAAAGGCTTGGACTATTGATTTTTGCTGCAGCCAAGGCTGGCCAGGCTTTTTTTACTCTTACCCCATGTATTAAACATACAAATGCCGCTAAAGCTATCCAGCCATAGATGTATTCAGGTGAAGCGTTGTGGTTATGGCCAAATATGGCTAAACTAAGAGCACCGGCCGGAGAATGAGCAAGGTCCGCCAAGGAATCTCTTAGTTCTCCCAAAGAACTATTAACTTTAAGATGTCTGGCAACGGTTCCATCTAACTCTGTTGGCCATCCTGCAAACCAGATGGCTGTTGCCGTTATTGGTTCTCCGGCTACAGCTGCTATTACTGTTCCCAAACCTGAACTAGCCCTAGCCATGGTTAAGCTGTTGACGACAAAATAAGCAGTTTCTTTTTTCATTAAGTGACAATTTTATCATGTGTTATCATAAACTTATGAGTAATCTGCCCAACGATGACCAAACCCAGCCGGTCATACCCACTTCAAGCAAGGGGAAAGAACTAGATAAAGGTGGCCAACCCTTCGACTCCGCTCAGGGCCAGCAAGAAGTAACGCCGATAACCGAATATACCCGGAACGTCGACTTGGAGCCGGAAGTCGAAGGCTGGCTGGAAAAACTGGAAAAAGAGCAAACTCAACTAGGCCAACCGGTGACCGACGACAAAGGCCAGGTAATTTTGGATGATGCCAATAAACAGCAGTCCGGCTTTAAAGTTGTTTTACCGCTAACCAAAGATGAGGTGGAGAAAGGTTTGCATCACAAAGTTATTGACAGCATTCGTTGGCTGGCAGAGTGGTGTATTCGGATGATTAAAATGTTTGGCAATAAAGTTACCTACAGGAGAAGTTGATGGATCCGATTCAAGCGATCATTGACCAAGCAAAGTATTTAGTCGCCGTCGCTTTTTTGCTGGGACTAGCGATGGTAGGCATGGTCGGGATAGTTTACCTACTGGCTCACTGGTGGAAGTTTAAGGACAGGGAGAAAAAATCTTTAGAGTTTGTGGTTTTGCAGGTGGCCGTGCCCCGCGACAACGAGATAAAGATTGACGCGGCCGAGCAGATGTTTTCCTCAATTTTTTCGATCAAAAAGGGCGGGGGAATGCTTAAATCATTAAAACCCCAGGAGCATATTTCTTTTGAGATCGTCGGCACCAAGGAAGACATTAGGTTTTATATGGCTGTGCCTCACAAATTGCGCGATTTACTGGAAAAGCAGATTCACGGGGCCTATCCGGGAGCGGAAATCACCGAAGTCGATGAACACTCAATTTTTACCGATCATGGTCAGGTAGCCTTTGCCGCTTTAAAGTTGGGCAGCGCCTCTTATTACCCTTTAAAAGTTTACAAGGATCTGCCGGTTGACCCGTTAAGCTCGATTACCACCGCTTTAGCCAAAATGGGTGACAATGAGGGGGCGGCAGTCCAGATTTTGGTCAGCCCGGCTGATAACTCTTGGCAAAAAGAAGGCCGAAGCTATATCAGTAAAACTAAAAAAGCCGAGGCCGATCCGGAAAAAGCCAAATACAACGTTGACCCAAAAACTTACGAGCAGATTGAGAATAAATGCAGTAAGCCCGGTTTTGCCACCAGCATTAGGATGGTGGTGTCGGCCAACACCAAAGAAACCGCTGATGCGCTGCTTAGTAATCTGGTGTCGGCCTTTTCCCAGTTTAACTCGGAGCACAACAGTTTAACCAAGGCTAAACTTCGGTTTAAACGCTTTTTTATGATTGATTTTATCTATCGCTACCAGCCGATTTTTGGCAACAAAAACATTTTGTCGACTGAAGAACTGGCAACTTTATATCATCTGCCGAATAAATCAGTGGAAACACCTCATATTTTCTGGGTCAGGGCCAAAAGGGCCCCGGCCCCGGCTCAAGTGCCCAAAGAAGGACTGTATTTGGGTAAAAGCAGTTACCGGGGGGTAACCCGGCCGGTTTACATCGGCGACGATGACCGGATGCGCCACATTTACATTATTGGAAAAACCGGGGTAGGCAAATCCGAGCTGTTAACCGACATGATTTTGCAGGATATTAAAGCCGGTAAGGGAGTCTGTTTTATTGACCCTCACGACACGGTCGAAAAAATCATGGAAATGATCCCGCCCGAGCGGGCCGAAGACGTAATTTACTTTAACCCCTCAGACACCGATAGACCGATGGGTCTTAATATGTTGGAAGCGTCAACCGAAGAGGAGAAGCATTTTGTCACCACTTCAATTGTGGGACTTATGTATAAACTCTATGATCCTCATAAAACCGGTATCATCGGGCCTAGGTTTGAGCACGCGATTCGAAACGCAATGTTAACAGTGATGAGCGTTCCGGGCAGCACTTTTATTGAGGTGGTGAGGGTGTTAACTGATGCGAGGTATGTCCAGGAGTTACTCCCTCATGTGACCGACCCGATTGTCAGGCGTTACTGGACTGACCAGATAGCTCAAACCTCAGATTTCCACAAATCTGAAGTGTTAGACTACATTGTTTCTAAATTCGGCCGTTTTGTCACCAACAAAATGATGCGGAACATCATTGGTCAGTCAGAAAGCGCGTTTAATTTCAGAAAAGTAATGGATGAGGGCAAGATTCTTCTTATCAACTTGGCTAAAGGTCGGATCGGTGAAGAAAACAGTCAGTTTTTAGGTCTGATTTTAGTCCCTAAAATTTTAATCGGAGCGATGAGCCGCCAGGATATTCCTGAAGAAAAAAGAAAGCCGTTTTATCTTTATGTGGACGAGTTTCAAAACTTTGCCACCCCGGATTTTGCCCAGATTTTATCTGAAGCCAGAAAATTTGGTTTGAGCCTAACTGTGGCCAACCAGTTTATCGGCCAGATGGAAGAAGAAGTTAAAAATGCCATCTTTGGCAACGTTGGTTCATTAATTTCTTTTAGGGTCGGTGTGACTGATGCCAACTATTTACAACATGAGTACCAGCCGACTTTTACCGAGACGGACTTAATCAACGTTGAGCGTTTTAACGCCTATATGAAGACGACGGTTAATAACGAGCCGATTCCGCCATTTTCGATTGACTTAACCAAAGACATGGGTAAGATTGCTGAATTAAGAAGCAAACAAATGGCTGACATGGTCAAGCAGTTATCGAGATTAAAGTATGCCAAAGACAAAAACGTGATTGAGGCCGAAGTGACCCAGCGATCAAAGCTGTAATGAAGACGAAGTGGTAAAATATCTTATTCAGGCCGGTAGCTCAATGGTGGAGCGTTCGTCTTATACACGAAAGGTTGGTGGTTCGAGTCCACCCCGGCCTACAGCTTTACAGTTCTTCTAGGGTTGAAGGTGTAGATTCCGGTTTTTTGACGACTTCTAAATATTTTTCCGTTGTCGATAAACGTTTGTGGCCGACTAACTTGGAAATTAAGGTTAAGGGTGTGCCAGCCTCCAACTGGTGGGCGATAAAGGTATGCCGCAAATCATTAACTTTGGCCTCTTTGATGTCAGCTAATTTAAAAAAGCGATCAATCGCGGTTCTGATATTTCTGATCAAAAACGGCTTGCCGGTTTTGGTGACAAAAACTTTTTTGGTTTTGGTTTTGGGCCGGATGGTTAAGTAGTTAGCCAGTGCCAGCTGAGCTGCCTTGTTTAAAGGCACTTCGCGTTCACCGTGAGATTCAAAGGCGCGGATGGTTAAAGCACTGGTGTCGACATCGTCAAGTTCGAGGTTGGCCAACTCGCCGATGCGGATGCCGGTTTGGAGTAACAGCTCGACAATGGCGTACATTCTGGGGTCGTCACGGCAGACGTCGCGAAGGCTCCGGTACTCCATTTTGGAAAGAATCCGCGGCGGTTTGACTTCATATTTTGGGTGAGCCACTCCGGTAGCCGGATTGGTGTCAATCAATTTTTGGGCCATTAAAAAGCGGCAGAAAGTTTTAATTGAATTTAGTTTGCGGCTGACTGATTTGGCAGTATATTTTTGCTGACCTAGATTTTCTTTAAAGCTTTCGATGTGTTCGCCGGTTAATTGCTGGGGTTCATTAACGTTCTTGGCTTTGACAAATTGAAGCAACTGATCAACGTCTTTGTTGTAAGCTAAAATTGTTGCTGACGAGCGCCCCTTGGCTTTTAAGTCGGAAACAAATTTTTCTCGGGCAGTGCTAAGATTGAAATTATTATTCATACCAAACAGGCAGAAGTAGCTTATAATATCAATCAGGGGGATTTATGTCAATTACCAGGATGAAACTCTTTACCTACGGATTACTGGTTATCAGCTTATTGGTGTCGGTACAACTAATTAAGGACATCTTAAAATTAGGGCAGGCTGACGAGCGAATGAAAGCCGTTCAAACTGAGTTAAATGAAGCCCAAATTGAACAAATGAACTTAAAACAAAGCTTAGAAAAAGTCGGCACACCCGACTGGCAAGAAGCAACCTTCAGAAACACTTTAAATTTAAGCAAACCCGGTGAGGTGGTGGTGATTGTGCCCGAAGCAGTGCGCCAAACCGAGCTTATTAGACCCGAAGTGGCAGCACCGGAAACCGATTTGGCCAATTGGCAAAAATGGTGGCAAGTATTTGCCTTCTAACAGTATAATTAGCTATGGGGTTACTCGACGACCTGATCACCAGACAAGTGAAGCGCAAAGAATTTTTGCTGGCTGAAAAAGTTATTCCGGAGCAAAACACTCGGAAAATCACCGTAAAGCCGTTTATTACAATTTCAAGGGAAGCCGGCAGCGGCGGCAAGCCGATTGCCAAAGCGGTCGCCAAAAAATTAAAGTTTAAACTTTACGACCACCGGCTAATCAAGATGACGGCAGAGAAGGCCAAAACCCGCGACGCTTTAATTGCCTCGCTGGATGAGCGGGACAGAAGTTTTGTTGAAGACTTGGTCCACTCATTTTTAAATCCGGAATATGTTTCCGAAACAGAATACACAAAAAATTTATTTGAAGTGATTTTATCACTGGCCAGAAAAGGCAACTGCGTGATTTTAGGCAGAGGCGGCAACTTTATTACCAACCAATTTGGGGGTTTGCATGTCCGGATTGTGGCCCCTTTTCTAGTTAGAGCCGGCTACACTGCTCAGTACGAAGGCTACACCATTTATGAGGCACGCGAACGGATGAAAAAGTACGACCATGAACGCAAAGAATTTATCAAGCAATATTTCGGCAAAGACGCCTCTAATGCCAACTATTACGATCTGGTGATTAACACCACTTACTTACAGGTAAAAGAGGCAACTGAGATCATTTTGCACGCCTTTAAACAGAAGTTTCCCGACTGGAAGAAGTAGTGCCCACGTGTTAAAATTGCCACTGCTCTTTAACTTATAGCGGGTGGGAGGCAAGTGTCTCGTGAGGCTCATAATCTCACTTAACCCGGGAGCGTAACCCGGGACCCGCTACCAAAAAAATTCTCGGTTTAGGCCGAGAATTTTAGTATAATACGTTTTGGCAGGGTAGCTCAGTTGGTAGAGCGTGGCATTCATAAAGCCAAGGTCGGGAGTTCAATCCTCCCCCCTGCTACTAAGTTTTATTAATTCTTCCTGACTGTCGTTGGCGGCCGCCTTGTTTTTGGTGGTTTTGCCACACTTTTGACACCGGTGAATAAGGACAAATTGACCTGCTTTTTGCTCCAAACCTACCGGTTTCATCAAGCCATTACAGCCAGCCGCCCGATCGCCGGGAAATTGAGCGTCAACGTGTTTACTGTACAAACATTTAGGGCAATGATTGGTATAGCCCGAGCCGGCCACCCTATGGCCGCAATGTTTGCAGGTAAAACCTTCGGTAACTTTGACAAAGGCCATTTTGGTGTTAGAATATCACAAGTTTGACAATTTAAAGCAGGCAGCGATCCGGAAGGTTGGAGCCGGGGAGCCGAAAGTAAGTAATGAGAGGTTCGCCTCAGGCGAACAAACAAGGTGGCACCGCCTTTTGAAGGCCCTTGTCAGTTTCGATGTAATGTCGGAGTTGGCAAGGGCTTTTTTGTGAGCCCGAAAAGTTATGATTAAAGGTTTAGGGACATTGATGAATATTGTAACCGTGCTGATCGGCGGATCGGCAGGCTTATTGCTGGGCTCGCGGCTGCCGGAAAAAATTAACCAGGCAGTGTTAAGCGTCATGGGCTTGGTAACGATGGTGGTGGGAATCCAAATGGCACTTCAAACAAAAAACATTTTAATCGTTATTTTTAGTTTAGTGATTGGTACGGTGATCGGAGAACTAATTAACATTGAAAGCTATGTTAATCGGGTAGGCAAGGCGATGGAACGAAAATTTTCTAAATCTAAAGACGGCCGGTTTGCCCGGGCGTTTGTCGCTACCAGCTTATTGTTTTGTGTCGGGCCGATGACGATTTTGGGCTCGATTCAGGACGGCTTGACCGGCAACTACAACTTGCTGGCAACAAAATCAATGCTTGACGGTTTTGCGGCAATGATGTTTGCCGCGGCCATGGGGGTCGGGGTGCTGTTTTCGGCTTTGACAGTATTGGTGATTCAGGGAGGCTTAACACTTTTTGCCGGAACTTTGTCTGGTTTAATGACTGGTCCGGTAATTGCCGAAATTACCGGAACTGGGGGAGTAATGGTGGTGTCAATTGGTCTAGGCATTGTCGGGATTAAAAAGCTTAACACTGCCAACATGTTGCCGGCTTTAGCAATTGCGCCGATAATAGTATTGATTCTTAACCAACTATGACCAAAAAAAGAGTTTTATCAGGAATTCGAGCCACCGGCAGGCTACATTTGGGCAACTACTTAGGGGCAGTTAAGGGCTTTTTGGCCTTGCAGGAAAACCCTGAATATGAGTGTCTTTACATGGTGGCCGATGTTCATACTTTAACTACCCCGTATGACGTCGAAGAGTTGCGACAAAATCGCCGGGAAGTAATTGTTGACTATTTAGCGGCCGGTCTTGATCCGGACAAATCCATTTTGTTCCAGCAGGCTGATGTGGTCGAGCACATTGAGCTGGCCTTTTATTTTTCCTCGGTGGTGACCATGGCTAAAATGCAGCACTTGCCAACATTTAAAGAAAAAGCCAAGCAATATCCCAAACATGTCACCATGGCCTTATTAAATTATCCGGTGTTAATGGCGGCTGATATTTTGGTTTACAAGGCCGGTTTGGTGCCGGTAGGCATTGACCAGGAACCTCATTTGGAAGTGGCCCGGGAAATTGCCCGCGCCATGAACCAAAAATACGGCACGGATTTTCCAGAACCAAAAAGATTTGATACGCCAGGCCGTTACGTTCCTAGTTTAACCGGGGAAGGCAAGATGAGTAAGTCGGTTGAAGGCAGCTACATTCAATTAACAGATGATTTAGCCATGATCAAAAAGAGATTGGCGGCGGCACCCACTGACAGCGGTAAAGGAAAAAGCGTACCGGCCGAAGGCGGGGTGGCCAACTTGTTAACTTTAGTGGAGTTATTCGAAAGCGCCGAGAAGCGGAAAGAATATGAAAAACAATATATGGGTAGCGGTATTCGCTACGGCGAAATGAAAAACGAGTTAGCCGAAGCGATTAATAAAGAATTAGCCCCAATTCGAGCCAAACGAAAAGAATTGGAGGCTAATGTGTCCTACGTCGATGAAGTAATTGCTACAGGCGCTAAAAAGGCCAGAGAGATTGCCAGAAAAACCGTCGATGAAGTTAAAGAAAAGATGGGCCTTTTATGAAACCAACTTGGTGGCAGACATTATTTTTAAGGCGGGCTAGAAAATAGCTAGAATTTTTATTATTAAATTCATACCCGCCACAAGGCGGGTTTTTTAAAGGAGAAAAATATGAAACAAGTTCAACATTTTTTAAATATTAATTATTACCTGAATAAATATTTGGATCAGTTGCCTGAGCCGCCGCTTAACCCGGCGACTAAGCAGCCGATCGGGCCGGCAGACCTAGCGGCAATTTTCCCAATGGAATTGATCCGGCAGGAGGTGAGCTTGGAGGAGTTTATTGCCATTCCCGATGAAGTGCTTGAGATTTATAAAAAGTTTCGGCCGACACCGTTAATTAGGGCCAAAAGCTTGGAGCAATATTTAAAAACTCCGGCGCGGATTTATTACAAAAATGAGAGCGCCACTTTGTCCGGCAGTCATAAAATCAACACCGCTTTGGCCCAAGCCTATTACAACAAAAAAGAGGGGATTAAGCGGTTAGTGACTGAGACCGGAGCCGGTCAGTGGGGTTCGGCCTTATCCATGGCTTGCAGCTTGTTTGGTTTAGAGTGCCTGGTATTTATGGTCAAAGTTAGTTTTGAGCAAAAGCCCCAGCGCCGGACGATCATGGAAACTTTTGGCGCCGAAGTTTTAGCCAGCCCGTCAAAAACCACTCAAGCCGGCCGGAAGTTTTTAAAAATTAACTCTAATACTAGCGGCAGTTTAGGTATGGCGATTTCTGAAGCGATCGAGATTGCCGCGCAAGATAGGGCCAGCAATTATTCTTTGGGCAGTGTTTTAAACCACGTTTTATTGCACCAAACGATAATCGGCCAGGAAGTGCGGCAACAATTAAAAGATCTGGGCGAAAAACCAAATTTAATGATTGGCTGTTGCGGCGGGGGATCAAACTTTGCCGGATTCGCTTTTCCGCTTTTGGCCGATCAGCTAGCCGGGAAAATTAAAGGTATTAGATTCCTCGGGATTGAGCCGGCCGCGTGCCCGTCAATGACTAAAGGGGAATATCGTTACGACTTTGGCGACACCGCCCAAACAACACCCCTATTGAAAATGGAAACATTGGGTTGCGATTTTGTGCCCAGCCCGATTCACGCCGGCGGTTTAAGATACCATGGCATCGCGCCGGTGTTAGCGTTTTTGCATCAAAAGAAGCTGATTGAAACACGGATCTACGATCAGCTAAGCTGTTTTAGGGCGGGGCAAATTTTTGCTCAAACAGAGGGGATTATCCCGGCTCCTGAATCCAGTCACGCGATTAAAGCGGTGATTGACGAAGCTTTACGCTGTAAACGGCAAAAGCGCGGGGAAACGATTGTTTTTAATCTTTCCGGTCATGGCTTGCTGGATTTACAAGGCTATGATGCCTTTATTAAAGGCATGTTAAAATAAAAACTTATGATCACCATTGATGATTTTGCCAAAGTCGAAATCCGGGTTGGCAAGGTGACTAGGGCTGAAAATGTAGAGAAGAGCGAAAAACTCATTCGTCTTACCGTCGACCTTGGTGCCGATGAGGTTCGTACTATCTTTACCGGCGTCCGGCCGTTTGGTTATGACGCCACGGACTTTGCTGACAAGCAATTCTTGTTTGTCACCAACCTTGAGCCCAAAAAAATGATGGGTGAGGTCAGCCAGGGAATGATTTTGGCCGTCGATGGCCCTTCGACAGACAAAGGGCAGGCTAGCAAGCCTATTTTTGTATCGGCTGAGTCGATGCCGCTTGGGGCAAAGGTGAGATAAGTTGATTGTATTCCCGCCAAAAAAACTTTGGTAACTCAGTTGAGTTTTCAGGAATAATTTTCTCCATTTCCGGGCGAAACGGCGGTGTAGTTACATTTTGGATTAATAAACCCTTGCTGTCGGCAACGAAACAGAAGGCATGACCAGTGCCGTATTGCAACACAATTGGCTTTTCGGCATCAAGATAATGCTTGGTAAGCTTGCCGTTGGGATCAATATCTAAAAACCAGCCACTTCCTTTAATTGCGTGTTCGATTAGCTGAATACCTGGTTCAATTACTTTGGTCACGGCAGTGTGAGTATTTGGGTCGATGTCAAACAAGGCGCCGCTAGCCCAGTCTTTGGCTTCGTCCAGAAAAACGAAGGGATAAATATGATAGCCGCCCAGATCGATGTCTGGTTGAAAATCGACATTGTGATGAGCGCTTTTAAACTCAACGCTTTTGATTTCGATTTTATCCATATGTATGTTTATGGCTTGTAATATATCCCATAAGATATTAAAATCAAGCTAATTTGTATGTATATACACCTGAAGATTTTATGACCGTTTTTTACACCGCCAGTTGGTTTGGCAAGAAAAAATACCAAAAAGAATTTGACTTGGTTCGCAAAACCATCGAAGAGTTTGGTGTCAAATTAATTAGCACAGAGGGGGGCAATTATCAGGAAGTTTTAGATGAAACTACTCGAGAAAAGTTAAAAAATGAACCAAAGCTTTTACACTACGAAGCCATTCGCCAGGGGATTCATTTAGCTGAAGCGGTGATTATTGAAACCAGCCATGAAGATTTTCAGTTAGGCCATGAAGCTAGCTTGGCAATTGCCGAGAAAAAACCGGTATTGTGTTTGTCGGTGAATGAGGATTTGGGTAAAAGAATTTACAACGACTATTTTTTCGGCGCTAAATACACCAAAAGCACAGTTAAAAAAGTAATCCAAGATTTTTTGGCAAAAGCAAGACAGTTGTCTTTATCCAAACGCTTTAATCTCTTTTTATATCCCCATCAAGTGGAATATTTACAAGCGGTAGCCAAAAGAGAAGGTGTAAATATGTCTGAGTACATTCGCAAACTGATCAGCCTGGACAGGCGCGGTCGAAGTGCTATAATGGCGAAAAAGTATGTCTAACGGAGAAAAATGTTTTTGTACAGGTGGACACTTTTGTCCTGGCGTGGATAGGTCGGTTTTGGAAATTATCGCCCATAAATCTGGTCAGACAATCGAGGAAACCATGAACCAATCTTTTTCTGCTGATCAAGGCGGGATGGGACATGTAGAACAATGGATTAATCCAACACAAATAACCTATCGAGAACTTTTGAAATCTAAAGCACTGGTTTTGCCTAGCGGTTTTAAACACGTTGAGGTCGCGCAACCCTTGGGTTCGGAAACTGGTCCGGCCCACGACAGTGGCCTGATAAAATGACCCCATGGCGACCAAGCAAAAACCATCGGAAGTAGACAAATTTAAACAGCTGTTGGAAAAACAAACTGGCGGCAAGGTGAAAATGATCGGTTTTAACCCCAAAAGGATGGTACTGTGGGCGTTAGTGGTTTTGATCATGTTGCCGTTTTTCTTGTCCCTTTTTGCCGGCCCGACAGCCACGGAAACAATTCCTGTCAGCCAGCTTTTAACCGACATTAAAGCCGGCAAGGTGGAAAAAGTAGAAGTACAGGAAGAAAAATTACTGATTAATTACAAAGACAAAGAAGGCCTGGTCGAATCGAGAAAAGAGCCGGGGGAAAACTTTGCCGACTTACTGGCTAACGCCGGCATCGAGCCAACCGGAGTCAACTACACCAACAAAGACACTTCGGCGACCCAAGCCTGGGGCAATGTCTTAGAAATTTTACTGCCAGTGGTATTAACCGGCGCCATTTTCCTGTTCATTTTCCGTCAGGCCAGGGGGGCCCAAGACGGCATTTTTAGTTTCGGCCGGTCTAAGGCTAAACTTTTTATGAAGGGCAAGCAGGATGTGAGTTTTAAAGATGTGGCCGGGGTTGATGAAGCCAAAAAAGAGCTGGAAGAAGTGGTTGATTTCTTAAAACACCCGAAAAAATACACTGATATGGGAGCGCGAACTCCAAAGGGAGTAATTTTGGTCGGGCCATCGGGCGTAGGTAAAACCTTACTGGCTCGAGCCGTTGCCGGTGAAGCCGGAGTACCATTTTTCAGCATGGCTGGGAGCGAGTTTATGGAAATGCTTGTCGGCGTTGGCGCCTCCAGGGTAAGAGATTTATTCGATTCGGCCAAAAAGAAAGCGCCATCAATCATTTTTATTGATGAAATTGACGCTATTGGTCGGCAAAGAAGCCGGGCTTTAACCGGCGGGCATGACGAAAGGGAGCAGACTTTAAATCAGATTTTGGTGGAGATGGACGGCTTTACTCCCAATGACCAAGTAGTGGTATTGGCTGCCACTAACCGTGGCGACTTGCTTGATCCGGCCTTAATCCGACCTGGCCGTTTTGATCGCCGGGTGATCCTGGATATGCCCGACATTGAAGGCAGAACCAAAATTGCCGCGATTCACGCTAAAAACAAGCCTTTTGATAAAACCGTTAATTGGGAGAAGGTAGCTAAAAGAACCGTCGGTTTTTCCGGAGCTGACTTGGAAAACATGCTTAACGAAGCGGCGATTTTAGCAGCTAGACTCAGCCAAAAAGAGATTAGCATGCAGCACATCGAAGAGGCGGCCTTGAAGGTAAAGCTGGGGCCGGAGAGAAGATTAAAGCAAACCAAAAATGATTTAGAAATGACTGCTTACCATGAGGCCGGTCACGCGGTGGTATCTTATCATTTGCCCAAAATGGACCCGGTGCATCGGATTTCAATTGTCTCCCGAGGTGGCTCTTTGGGTCACACTTTAATTCCGCCCAAAACCGATCGTTATACTGAAACCAAATCCCATTTACTGGCGGAAATTACTTCCTTACTGGGCGGCAGGGCGGCGGAAAAGCTGGTGTTTGATGAGCTAACCGGAGGGGCTGCCAGCGATATTACCCGGGCGGCCGAGCTGGCTCGAAACATGGTCTTTTCCATGGGGATGAGCGATTTAGGACCAGTGAGCTTGGGCGCCCGAGCCGATTTGGGCGAACTGGGAATTAATTGGTATGAACCAAACCAAGTGTCGGAAAAATTACTAGCCCGGGCCGATGAAGAAGTAAATAAAATTGTCGCCTTAGCCGTGATCAAAGCTGAAGCGATTTTATTAAAACATAGAAAGCAATTGGATAAAGTGGCCAAAGAGTTATTGGTTAAAGAAACCTTAGAATCAGAAGAATTTGAGGCGTTAATGAAATGAAACCGGTTAATGATAAATCCTCGCACGTTAAGAAATTAAAAAAGTATTTACTGGCTTTGGTAGTTTTATCTTTGGCTTTGGGAGTTTTGGTGGTGCCGGCTGAAAGAGCCTTTCAGATTAAAAATATCGGCGATGGTATTTGGTGGGCGATTGTGACTGTTACCGACGTTGGTTATGGCGATTACGTGCCGGTGACCTTTTGGGGCCGGTTGATCGGCGTCATTTTGATGACTACCGGCGTGGTTTTGTTTTCGTTGGTAGTGGCCATTTTAAGCTCGAGAGTTTTTCGCCACGAAAGCAGATATTGGAGATTACGCACCAAAAAAGATATTGAGTCAGTTAACAACAAGCTCTACCGGTTGGAGCAAAAGCTCGATTACTTGATAAAAGAGAAGCAAAAAGAGTAAAATCAGCGTCAACCAAGGAAAGCTGCCCGCCTTAGGCGGGTTTTTTTATGGCAACACCCTCACTTAGGGAGTATACGGGATCACCTTTTATCGAGGGGGTTAAACCCAACGATGTTAGGTTGGTCTGGGATAACGAGCGGTGGGGAGTTAGCGATCAACCGTCGCTTCTGGTGGTGTCTCGGCCGGGAGAAAAGTTGATGCCGTTGGGAGCCAAAGGTTTCTTTTTAGAAACAAGAGAGTTTAGCGATGGCGCCAGTATTTTGCGCAATCAAGTTCTTCAAGGAATTGAGAATAAATTTTCAGGGGCGGTCGTGATTGCCAACTTGCAATCGGCCGGTGACGTGTTTAACATTGTCGGCGCCGGACGTCGGCTAAGACAAGCGGGGGTTGAAGACATTTTACTGGTCGTTAGCCGCCTTTATGGGCAAAGACAAGACGACATCTTTAATGATCAGACGGTTACAAGTTTTGATGTTTTATGGTCTTTGGCCAGAACCAAAGACTTGAGTGCCCGTAAGCTTTTTCGGCGTTTGGCGATTATTGAACCTCATTCCAGCAAGCTATTTCAGCAGGCGTCTATCTTAGGATTGCCGACGATCGGTCTGTCAGCCTATCGATGGATGGTTGAAAAAACTGGTTTACGCCAAGAGCTAGACAAGACCTGGGGTGTGTTGGGGCCGGATAAAGGCAGACATACCACCGCTCATTTATTGGCAAGAGATTTGGGTCTTGAAGTATTTTCTTTTAGTAAACAAAGAGACAGAGATTCGGGTAAGCTTAAATTAGTCAGCCCGGAAAATACCCTTAATCGTTTGCGCCAAGCCGGAATTAAAAAGGGAATTATGTTTGACGATGAGCTGCAAAGTGGGTCGACGACGCATTTAATTGCCGAAGCTTCAGGCTTGGAGGAAATAGTCGTTTTGGCCACTCACTCTAATTTCTCTGAAGCGACCAATGGCAACCTAAGCCACCCGGCGATTAAAAGAGTGATTGTTACCAACGCCATGAATCCGGCTGTGCCGATAGAAAAATTGAGAAGCGGAGCTAAATTTGAAATTTTAGATGTGTGGCCGAGCTTGATAAACGTGAGCCAGCAGTTATGGAAGGGTGAGCTTGGAGCTAGTTTGCCCGAGGGCTGGGTCCTGGATCCTTGGTTTACATAAGCAGTGCTACAATCATCTCATGAGTAAAAAGCTGGTTTTAATTGACGGCCACGCCGTTGTTTTTCGGGCCTACTATGCTTTTCCGGCCACATTAACTACTCGAAGCGGAGAGCAGATTAACGCCGTTTATGGCTTTGCCAGCATCTTGTTAAATGTTTTAAGAGATTTAAAACCAACCCATGTGGCAGTGGCGTTTGATCTGGATAAGCCGACCTTTAGGCATTTAGAGTACGTTGACTACAAAGCCCAGCGACCGGAAGTGGATGTGGAGCTAACCGACCAACTGGAACGGGTTCGTCAAGTGGTTACGGCCTTAAATATCCCAATTTTCCAAGTTGAAGGCTTTGAGGCTGATGATGTTATCGGTACTTTAGGTAAGCAAGCCCAAGCCAAGAAAATCGACACGGTGATTGTCACCGGCGACCAGGATGCAATGCAGCTGGTGAACGGCCACATTAAAGTTTATGTGCCGGCCCGGGGCTTAAAGCCGGCCAAAATTTACGGGGAAGCTGAAGTGAAGGAACGTTACGGCCTAACCCCTAAGCAAATTATTGATTTAAAAGCTTTGTCCGGCGATGTCTCTGACAACATCCCCGGCATCCACGGCGTTGGTCCCAAAACCGCGACCAAATTATTACAAGAATACAATGATGTTGATGGAATTTATAAAAAGATTGAGAAAATCACCGGTTCATTAAAGCAAAAGTTGGTTGACGGCTACGAAGAAGCGGAAAGAGGCAAAAAGTTAGCCACCATTGTTTTAGATGTGCCGATTACCCTGGATTTAAAAGCCTGTGAGTTGAAAAACTATGACAAAAGAAAGGTAATGGACTTGTTTGAAGAGCTGGGATTTAAGTCGCTTTATAAAAGACTTCCTGACGACAGCTTTGAAGAAGACGCCGAAGATGTATTTGCCAAGCAAATGGGGATGTTTTAATGAAAGTTGCCCTGGTTCATGATTATTTAAGCGAATTTGGCGGAGCCGAAAGAGTGCTTTTAGCCTTATCTGAAATTTGGCCAGAGGTGCCGATTTACACCGCTTTTGTCCGTCCCGGCTCGGCTGCTGCCGAAAGGTTTAAGGGAAAAAAGATTATCACCAGCTGGGCGCAATACCTTCCTGGTTTCAGTCGCTACCTGTATTCACCTTTGCGATTTCTGGCGCCCCAAATTTGGGGCAGTTTTAACCGAAAACTTAAGGATTATGATGTGGTGATTAGCTCATCAAGCTGGTATATCACTAAGGGTTTTGGCGTTAATTGTGAGATTTGTTACTGTCACACGCCGCCGCGCTGGCTTTATGGTTACCGCACCTCGATGGAGTGGCAAAAATACTGGCCGATCAGAATTTACGGTCAGGTTATTGGTCACTTTTTGCGCCAGTATGACTATTGGTCAGCCCAAAAGGTAACCCATTTTGTCGCCAATAGTGAAGAGGTGAAAAGAAGAATTCAAAAGTTTTACCGGCGCGGCGCGACCGTAATTTACCCTCCGGTGGATTTACCCAAAGCACCAAAAGTTCGCCGCGGTGACTACTATTTAATTGTTTCCCGGCCAGTAGGCGGCAAGGGAATCGAGCTGGGATTAACGGCGGCAAAAAAGTATGGATTTAAATTAAAGGTGGTCGGCGGAGGTTTAACTTCTGACGAGGAGTTGGCTAAACTTTATGCCGGCGCTAAAGCCTTTTTGGCTTTAAGTAAAGATGAAGACTTTGGCATTACTCCGGTGGAAAGCCAGGCCTGCGGTACGCCGGTAGTGGCTTTTCGGGGCGGCGGCTATGCCGAAACAGTGGTTGAGGGTAAAACCGGTGTTTTCTTTGACGACTACTCAGTTGACGGCTTGGCGGCAGCAATGGAGCGGTTAAAGAAGTTAAAAATTAAGCCAGGCGATTGTATTAATCAAGCCAAAAAGTTTTCTAAAACCAGATTTAAGCGGGAAATAAAGGCATTTGTGGAGACGCATGCCTGAATTACCAGAAGTTGAAACCATCCGCCGCCAGCTGCAGCGGGTTTTGGCGGGGCAAACGATAAAAAAAGTTGACAGACTTCACCCCAAAAGTTTTTTGGGTAGCCCAAGCAAGGTGGCCGGCAGAAAGATCGTGGCGATTAAGCGTAAAGCCAAGACTATTTGGGTCGATCTGGAAGGGGATTTAAACTTGTTAATTCATTTAAAAATGACCGGACAACTGGTTTACCTGCCCGCCAGCGCTTCGCCGCAGGCGTTGCAGGCGGGCAAACATACTAGAGTCGTCTTTACTCTAACTAAAGGCCGGCTGATTTTTAATGACATGCGGCTTTTCGGCTGGATCAAGGCAGTGGATAATGACTGGTTAAAAAAGCATTTTGCCAAGTTACCGCCTGATGTAGTCGACAAAGCTTTTACGGTTAAATATCTAGACAAAATCCTATTAAGCTCCAATCGGGCAGTGAAACTGGTGCTTTTGGATCAAGCCAAGCTGGGTGGAGTAGGCAACATTTATGTTAACGACGCTCTTTTTTGTGCCGCCATTAATCCCCAAACTCCGGCCAAAAAAGTAAAACGGATTAGTCAGCTTCACCGCTGCTTAATTAAAGTGATTAACCGCGGAATAAAATACGGTGGCTCGACCGCCAAAGACGAGAATTATGTTAATGCCTATGGCAAAAGGGGAAACTACCAAACCAAGTTTTTAGTCTATGAACAAGCTGGTAAAACCTGCAAACGCTGCGGCGGGACGATTAAAAAGATAAAATTAGGAGGCAGGGGTACTTATTTTTGCCCTTCTTGTCAAAAATGAAATTAAAAAGTTTACGCTTAAAAACTTTCAGAAGTTACAGTCAAAAGGTCTGGTTATTTGATCACGACACGACATTAATAGTTGGTGATAACGGTGTGGGTAAGACCAATTTGATGGAAGCAGTTTGGCTGCTATCAACCGGTAAAAGTTTTAGAGCCAGCAAAGACTCACAAATGATTTTTTACGGCCAGGAACTAGCCCGCGTTGGCGGCGAAGTGACTGAAGGTAAGAACCTTAACACTTTAGAGGTGGTTTTAACTAAAGGTGAGGTGGCTGGCACTCCGGCGCCAAAAAAAAGACACTTAATTAATGGTGTTCCCAAGCGGCAAATGGATTTTGTTGGCAGCCTGCGTTGTGTTTTGTTTCGGCCGGAGGATATTGAGTTGGTATTGGGCAGCCCGTCGCGCCGGCGCGATTATTTAAACTCGGTATTGGAACAAGTCGATCGCGAATACCGAAGAAGTTTGTTGTCTTACCAAAAAGGTTTAAGACAAAGGAATAAACTGCTGGAAAAGATTCGGGAGAGTGAGGCGGAACGATCACAGCTGTTGTTTTGGGATAGGCTGCTCATCAAAAACGGGGAGATAATCAGAAAATTAAGGGCCGAGTTTTTGGCCAGGATTAACCAGGTATTAGCCAAGAAAGACTTGGAGTTAAAGCTAGAGTACGATGCCAGCGTAATTTCTCAAAACCGCTTAAGCCAGTATGCCGAGAATGAAGTAGCGTCTGCCACAACACTGGTCGGACCGCACCGCGATGACTTTATGTTTATCCGCGAAAGGTCCGGCAAGGCCAAGAAAAACCTGGAGATTTTTGGTTCCCGGGGCGAACAGCGGATGGCAGTGGTGGCCGTTAAGTTGGGAGAACTTGAGTTTGTCAAAGAAAAGTCTGACTCTTTGCCGATTTTATTGCTCGATGATGTCTTTTCAGAGTTAGACCACCTGAACCGGCGGCAAATATTTAAATTAATTGGTAAACAGCAAACGATTATTACTACCGCCGACGAGCACTTGATCCCCAAAAGAGTTTTAAGCAGCAGCGTCGGCATAATTCATTTATGAAATCAAAGGCAATTAAGGCAGTGATTTTTGACATGGGCGGAGTGATGCTGGATTGGGAAACACCGTTGAAGCGTTTTTGCGAGAGTATTGGCATTGATCGTGATCTTTGGGAGGGAGCTTTTGCTAAACACCGGCCGATAGCGGCATTAGGGAAAATGAGTGCTGACGAGTACTTCCAAACAGGCTTAAAAGAATTGGGATTATTGGATCATTGGCAGCAAGCCAGAGAATTAGCCCCGGGAAAATTCATAAAGATTGAGGAAACTTTTAGTTTAATTGAAGAATTATCCGGAAAGTATAAACTGGGGATTTTAACCAATGCCTTTAAGGGTGTGAATGCCGAGTGGGACAAGCTTAATCCTCACCGCCATCATTTCCAGGCAATTATTGATTCATCAGAAGTTGGTTTGGCTAAACCAGACAAAAGAATTTACCAGTTAATCTTAAGGCGGCTTGAGGTTTCGGCACCGGAGAGCCTGTTTGTTGATGATTTAATTGAAAACATTGATGCGGCTCAAAATTTGGGAATGAAAACAGTCCATTTTACTCACCCGAAAAAAGGTGTAGCCAAGATAAAAGAAATACTCGGACTTAAATGATAAACTAACCATGTTATGCAGGACTTTGACCCAAAAGATTTAAGAAAACTTTATCGTTCTCCCAAAGATTCTCACAAAGGCCAAAACGGCAAACTTTTGGTAGTCGGCGGCAGTGAGCTTTTTCATGCCGCCAGCATGTGGTCGGCCGAAACAGCTTCCCGGATTGTCGACATGGTCTTTTATGCCAGCACCCCGGTAAATGAAGCGATTGTTAAAACCCAAAAGGAGCGGTTTCATGACGGCATAGTCGTGCCTGAAGGCAAAATTGAAGACTATTTAAATGAGTCAGACGCGGTCTTAATCGGCCCAGGGATGGAGCGAATTAAAGAAACAGCTGACAAAACTAACCGTTTGCTCAAAAAATATCCTGATAAACGCTGGGTAATTGATGGCGGGGCCTTGCAAATGATGGATAAAAACTTACTCACCAAAACCATGATTGTTACTCCCCACATTAAGGAGTTTAAGCGTTTATTTGGCGTTGATCGTAATGGAGAAATGGTGAAAAAAATGGCCAAAAAATACGGCTGCACCATTGTTTTAAAAGGCCCCACCGACACGATTTGTGACTCAAGCCGTTGTGTTTTAAATCACACTGGCAATGAAGGAATGACCAAGGGGGGAACGGGTGATGTGTTGGCTGGTTTAATTGCCGGGTTTTACTGTAAAAATGACGCTTTTTTGGCGGCTTCGGCTGGCGTCTACTTAAATGGTTTGGCCGGCGATCGTTTACATGCCTTGGTTGGGCCCTACTTTAACGCTTCCGACTTAGTCCATGAGTTGCCCCGGACAATGGCAGAGGTATTATGAATGTTTTCATTTTTCATGGGACATTCGGTTATCCAGAGGAGAATTGGTTTCCGTGGCTGGCTAAAGAGTTAAGAGCTTTGGGAATTGAAACGCATGTTCCGAAATTTCCCACACCAGAAGGACAAAGTTTACGAGCCTGGTTAGATGTCTACAAAAATTATGAAAAGTATGTGAATGAAGAAACGATTTTAGTGGGTCATTCTTTAGGTCCGGTGCTTATTTTTAGGATCTTAGAGCAAAGAAAATCACCGATTAAAGCAGCTATATTAGTTACACCGGCCATTGGCGCTATTGGGGTTTCCGATTTTGACAAGTTAAACGCAACTTTTGTTAACAAACCGTATGATTGGGAAACAATCAAAAGAAATTGTTCTTATTTTTCAATTTATCGGGGGACTGACGATCCGTATATTCCAATAGAACAGCCTCAAGAAATCGCAAAAAATTTGGGCATAAATCTAAAAATGATTGAAAAGGGTGGACACTTAAACACGAAAGCTGGTTTTAAAGAATTTCCGGCGCTTTTGGAGGAGATAAAAAAATTAAATGGTATCGCCGAGTTTATCAAAAGCAAATCAAAATCAACTTAGTGGTGCTATAATCGGGCAAAACTATGGGAGACGAAATGGTTACCAGCATGAATTGGGAACAATTAACTGATCTTGCCGTTAGAGATACTGATGAAGGGTGGGGGAAAATTGATGAACAATTATCACAGGTTTGCACCGACCAGGCAGTTATAAAAGGGGCTGTTAATGGATTATTGAATAGCAATGAACACATCCAAGATTTATCGGCGAGTGTTTTTGGTGTTCAGAAGACCGACTTTTTCAAGAATTTAGCCCGTATTAACACCCAACTTCTTTCACGCTTAAGACGCAACGTTAAAGAAGGGGCAGGTTCTTACGCCCAATTTCGGGCCGCCGCCGCCTTAGGAGAACAGGGTTATTCCAGCCTTGAGGTGATTGAAAAATTAAAAGAGTTTGAAAACGACCCGGATGTTGGCGGTATTTCCAAACGCTTACTGGCAAAATATCAATAAAGTCCGTGTTATAATTCAAAAAATAGCTGCCGGAAAGGGCAGTTTTTTGTAATTTTATGAGTAAAGAAGGCGGTAAAGTGGTCATGGATTTTGACGGCACAGTTACAGATCTTCATAGCCGTAGCGAGACTTATTTAAATTCTTTTGTAGAAAAAATGGCAAAGAAGATAGGTATGAACGAGAGTGAGTTAAAAGAATTGGTTGGATTAGCGACCCAAGCAGTGATTAATCATCCTGAAAATTACGCCTGGAGAAATGGTAATGGTACGAGAGTTTCGGCAGCAACTGATATATTCTTAATAACTCAACAGGCAGCGGAAAGTGTTTTAAAAAATTTAAGGATTAATCCAAGTCTAAAAATTCCCCCCAAAAATCAAGTTGGCAGACTTATGACTAATTTATTTGCCTACAGCCGTCCACTAATGGAGTTTGTATTCCAGCCGGGAGTGGGAGAGTTTATTGATCAATTAAAGGAGGGCGGTGGTTTAGTAATAGTGACCAATTCGGGCACGGACCAGGTAAAAAAAGACCTTGGTCAATTAATGGGCCTTGATCATGGCATACCTGTTGTTGGTAATGCCAGAAAATATTTCATAGACGAGAAGTGGTCTCAGGGATTGCAAAAAGAAAAATTTCAGCCCTATCCTTACCCAGAGTCGGTGTCCCTACAAAGACCTTTGTATTATGAAGTGTTGACTAATTTAGGGGCAATTAAGCTGGTAATGGGTGATATGTCTGAATTAGATCTGTTTTTACCCCAAGCCATGGGTATTCCCACCGCTTTAAAGCGGTCACCGACCACTCCTTACTGGGAAGTTGAGTATTACGATCAAAAACCTCAATCAGGTCTAAATCGATTTTTAATCGGCGATTATAGCAATGCCATGGAAGTGCTGGGAGACGTGTTGAAACGATAGTATACTCAAGCCTATGTGGCTCGTTTTTGCTTTAATCACGGCGATTTTTTGGGCGATCGGCAGCGCTTTGATTAAAAAAACCACCGTTAATTTACACAACAGCGTCACTTATTTCTTAAACGCTAGTTTTTTTCTTGCCGGTTGGTTAATCTATAGACTGTTCGACGGAAATTTTGTATGGGATTTTGTGTCAACTTTAATTGCCATTCTACCTGGCCTGGGTTTTATTTACGTTTTAACCGCCTTTAGCAAGGCTGAAGTTGGTTTGGTGACAGCTGTTGGCTCAATTAATCCGGCTATTACCGCTTTGTTAGCAGTGACGTTTTTGGGAGAAAACTTGAATCCGATTCAGGCAGGCTTAATCAGTGCGATCGTTTTTGGCGTGATGGTAATGTCGTGGCCTAATAAGATTAAGCCAACTAAGTCAACTCGCTGGTTGGAGTGGGGTTTGGGTTTTGGTCTGTTGTCAGGATTAATTAATTTGATGATGAAATTGGCGATCAGCCGGAGCAGCACTTTTTCTTTCAGCTTGACAACAGCTCTATGGCAAATTTTAGTCGCTTTAATCTGGTTAAGCTTTAGTCATCAAAAACAGGCATTAAAGGGTTTAAATACGAAAAAAGGTCGCATCGGACTTTTGGGGACAGGATTGTTTAATTTGGGCAGCATGAGCAGTTTGTTAGCTATCGGCGCCGGCAAAGTAAGTTTGGTGATGCCGGTGGTGAACATGTATGTGCCGCTTTTACTGTTGTTCTCAACAATTTGGCTGAAAGAAAAGCTAACTTTAAGGCAAATTGTTGGCGCAGTCGCCGTGGTTGTCTGCGTTGCCTGGCTGTCGCTGATAAGTTGAGGTTGTAGTATACTCAACTGGTTATATGGGGACAGATGCACTTTCTCCGTTGGATGGCAGATACCAAGATAAGTTGGGGGAATTAGCACACATTTTTTCCGAATCAGGGTTAATCAGTGCCAGAGTTTGGGTGGAAGTCAGCTATTTAAATGCCTTAGTTGAATTCTTAGGTGTCGGCAAAGCCTCAAAACCGCTTTTGAACTGGGCCCGAAGCTTAGGCCCAAAAGATATTGCCCGGGTTAAAGCAATTGAATCAAAAACTAATCATGACGTTAAAGCAATTGAATATTTTATCCGGGAAAATCTGAAAAAGTTTAAGTTGAAAAGATTAAGCCCCTGGATTCATTGGGGTTTGACCAGCGATGATGTTAATAACCTAGCTTACTCAATGATGATGAGTTGGGCAGTCAAAACAGTGATTTTACCTCAGGAGAAAAAGCTGTTAACTGTCTTGGCAGATTTGGCGATTGACAATAAAGCGACCGTCATGCCGGCCCGAACTCATGGTCAGCTGGCAGTGCCGACAACTTTTGGTAAAGAAATGGCGGTGTTTGCCGACCGATCGCTATTTTTCTTAAATAAAATTGCCGATCTAAAGTTATCCGGTAAACTCAATGGGGCGGTAGGCAATTTTAATGCCTTTGTGGCCTTGTATCCCAAAAAAGACTGGCAAAAATTCAGCCGCAACTTTATTTTAAGCCTGGGTTTAACCCCGACCGAGCTTAGTACCCAAATTGAAGCCGGGGGCAGTCTGGTGTATTTACTGGATTTATTACGCCAGTTAAACAATGTTTGGCTGGGGTTAAGCCGGGATATGTGGCAGTACATCAGCCTTAACTATTGCCACCAGAAAAAATCAAAGAGCGAAGTCGGTTCATCAACTATGCCTCAAAAATTAAACCCGATTGAGTTTGAAAATGCCGAAGGCAACTTGGAACTGGCTAACAGCTTGTTAATGTTTTTATCCAATAAGCTGTCTGTTTCCCGGCTGCAGCGGGATTTATCCGACAGCACGGTCAAACGAAACCTGGGTGTGGCCTTGGGGCATACCAGCTTGGCCCTGCAAAGCTTGATTAAAGGTTTGGAGCAAATCACCATGAATCGGGAATTGATGAAGCAGGAAGTGGAAGCTAATCCGCAAATGCTTAGCGAATTGGCCCAATTAAAGCTGAAAATGACCGGCGATGTCAAAGGCTATGAAAAGGTGAGACAGGAGTTGCCTAAAGTTGGCGACGTGACCGGTTACCTTGGCCTATCTAAAAAGTTGACGGAGCAAGCAATTGTCAGGGTAAGGAAATTTATAAAATGAAACACCTGGTCGTGGTCGGCACCCAATGGGGAGATGAGGGTAAAGGCAAGATCGTTGATTACCTGGCTAAGCCTAACAAAGTCAGCGCCGTGGTCAGGTACCAGGGGGGCAATAATGCCGGTCACACCGTGGTGGTTGGGGGAGTAAAATACCCGTTTCATTTATTGCCGTCAGGTATTTTGCACCGGCAAAAAACCTGTGTTATCGGTAACGGCGTAATCATTGACCCGGAAATTTTGTCCGGAGAGTTTAAAACATTACCTAAAAGCCATGCTCGCTTATTAATCAGCGATAAATGCCATTTAATTATGCCGTGGCACAAAGTAATCGACGGCATTGCCGGCGGCAAACTGGGAACAACCGGTCGGGGGATCGGGCCGACCTACACCGACTACATTAACCGCCGGGGCATCAGGCTAATGGACGCTTTGGATAAAAAAGTGTTTTTGCAAAGAGTCAAAGATGAGCTTGCCTGGAATAAGAAATTAATCGGGATTATGGCCCGCCAGTCGGCGGGTAAAGCTGTTAAGTTGAACATAACTGCCGCCAAAATCGTGACCGATTATCAATACTACATCAATTATTTAGTCAGACAGCCCCGGGTGACAGTCGGCGACGTCAGCCGGTTTTTGAATCAAGTCGACGCTAAAAACCAAGCGATTCTTTTTGAAGGCGCCCAAGCCACTTTGCTGGACATCGCTCACGGCATTTACCCGTTTGTCACTTCTTCCAACCCCTCGGTGGGGGGATTATTTACCGGTAGCGGTTTCCGGCCCAGGAGTTTAAGAGTCGTCGGCGTGGCCAAAGCCTACACTACCAAAGTTGGCGCCGGGCCGTTTCCGACAGAGCTATTTGATGCAATTTCTAAAAAATTAAGAGACGTGGGTCACGAATACGGCACGACTACCGGCCGGCCCAGGCGCTGCGGCTGGCTGGATACCCGGGTAATTAATTATTCAAAGATGATTAACGGTTTGGATGAACTGGCTTTAACCAAGCTTGACGTTTTAACCGGGATTAACCCTATAAAAATTGCCGTCAAACCGGAGTTTAACGTTAATTTGAAGGCAATCGCTAAGGCCAAACTTAAATTTATTAAGCTGTCGGGTTGGGAGGAAGACTTGTCCACGATTCGGCGGTTTAAGGATTTGCCAACAGCGGCCAAAAACTATGTTAAGATGGTCGAGTCTTTAACGGGTTTGCCGGTGACCATGATCGGCGTCGGTCCGTCCCGCGACCAATTATTGATTAAAAAATAATGAGCAAAACTTTTTATAAAGCCTTGGGCAAAGTTGAAACTTGGCCTAACATCACCGGGGCCACTCCCGGCGGCATTACTTACGACGATGTTTTATTGGTGCCCCAGCCGGACACCAAAGTTAAGTCCCGGCGTTTGCCCGACGTGTCGGTAAAACTGGGTCCTTACACTTTAACCAAACCGATCATTTCCGCCCCCATGGACACGATTACCGGCGAGAGAATGATCAGAAGGCTGGATCAATTGGGAGCAATTGGAGTCCTGCCGCGGGACAAGGAAGAAAAGGTGTTGGATATTTGCCGGAGGTTAAGCCAAGAAAAGGTGGCTTGTATTTACTCGGTCGGCCTAAGGGGTGGTTTGGAGCTGGCCAAAAAATTGAAAAAAGCCGGAGCCAAAGTAATTTTGGTTGATGTGGCCCATGGGGGCATGGAACAAGTGGTTGAGACAGCCAGTTCAATTGCCAAGAAATTAAAGTTGACGGTCATTACCGGGAATATTGTCAGCTACACCCAAGCCAAATTGTATTTAAAAAATGGTCTTAAAATTGCCCGGGTAGGGGTCGGACCAGGGGGCTTGTGTACCACCAGGATGGTAGCCGGATCAGGCTATCCCCAGCTGGCGGCAGTCTGGGAAACCGCCGAGTCGGGGATTACGGTCATTGCTGACGGCGGTATCAAAAAACCGGGCGACATGGCTAAAGCTTTGGCCGCCGGTGCCTCATTAGTGATGATCGGTTCCATGTTTGCCGGCACCGAGGAAACTCCCGGTGATGTGGTTCATGGTAAAAAGCGGGCCCGGGGTCAGGCTTCAGCCGGTTACATGAAGGATAACAACATTGAATTGGGTGAATTTAGGGCGGCCGAAGGCAAAGACGTGATGGTTGACGCTAAAGGCTCGGTCGAATACATAGTCAACGAGCTAATCGGCGGATTAAGAAGCGCTATGACTTATGCTGGAGCTAAAGATTTGGCTGAATTTCGCGTCAAAGCCCAATTTGTGCTGGTATCCCACTCGACCAGGTTAGAAAACGACGCCCACATTAACGGCAAGTAAACTCTTCTTGTTTTTTCCCGCAAAAGGTGCAAGAATTACTGCGGGAAATAAACATGTTTGAACCCAAGTTTACCATTACCAACCCGATTTTAAAACACATTGGTTCCATTGAAGGCGCTAAAGAAGTGATTGATTATGCGGTGATGGTGCCGGCCTGGGAAGCCAAGTTTAAAGAGGAAGCCAGAGTCAGAACCGTCCATTTTGGCACCCGAATTGAGGGCAATGAATTGAATTTTTCTCAGGCCCAGCGGGTGATCGCGGGCGAGGAAGTGATTGCCAGAGACCGAGATGTTCAGGAAGTGATTAATTACCGGAATGTGATGGAGTACATTGATAAATTAGGCGAGCGCTACGGCCAAACCGGGCCGAGCGGGTCGGCCGCAGTTTACACCGAAAGCTGGCTTAAAAAAATTCACGAGTTGACCACCGACAGAATTTTAAAAGAGGGCAAGGCCGGAATCTACCGTGATACCCGGGTGGTGATTAAAAACAGCCAAACCGGTGAAGTTAGCTTTAGGCCGCCACTGCCAGTAGAGGTGCCGGTGCAAATTGAAGAGTTTTTTGCCTGGCTTAACAGTGACGTGGGTCGGGCGACGCATCCGGTAGTGCGGGCCGGGATTACCCATTATGAGTTGGTCAGAATTCACCCCTTTGTTGACGGCAACGGTCGGGTGGCCCGAGCCTTTTCTTTACTGGTAATGTTTCGCGAAGGTTATGACGTTAAGCGCTTTTTCTCAATTGAAGAATATTTTGATAATCACGCTGAAGATTATTACGCCTCACTTCAGGCAGTGGCTAAGAAAAAAGGTGATTTAACCAACTGGCTGGAGTTTTTTACCAAGGCCTTAGCGATTGAGCTAACTAAAATTAAAGAGCGGGTGAGAAGTTTGTCAATTGATTTTCGCTGGCGTGACCGGCTGGGCCGGCAAATTTCTTTGAGCGAGCGGCAGATTATGCTGATTGACTATTTAACTAACCATGATCGATTATTGATGCACGACGCCAAGGATATTTTGAATAAAGTTTCTGACGACACCATTTTAAGAGACATTAAAGACCTGATGGATAAAGGAATTCTAAAAAAGCGGGGCAAAACCAAGGCAGCCTATTACGTGATTGTGAAATAAGGTCACGTTATAATACGCTCATGAGGTTTAAAGAATTAGCCGGGTATTGGCAAAAGATCGAATCGACCCCGTCCCGCCTGGAAATGACTAAGATTTTGGCTGATTTATTTACTTTAGCCAGCAAAGACGAAATCGAGGAAATTGTTTATTTATCTTTGGGGAGCTTGCGGCCCAAGTTTGAGGGGGTGGAGTTTCAGCTGGCCGAAAAAATGATGTTAAGAGTAGTTGCCGGCGCTTACAACCAGCCGCTTTTAATAGTGACAAAGGGGTTTAAAAAACTGGGGGACCTAGGCGAGCTGGTGGACCAAGGTCAAGATAAAAATTTGTCAGTGGCCGAAGTTTACAAGCGCTTGTTTGACATCGCCGTTGACGAGGGGTTGGGTAGTCAAGATCGAAAAGTGAACAGCATGGCCAGGCTGCTTAATGATTTGGACAAATTGTCAGCCAAATTTGTGGTCAGAATTCCGGTCAACAAATTAAGATTAGGTTTTTCCGATATGACTGTCTTGGACGCTTTATCCTGGATGGCTAAAGCTGATAAAAGCCTCAGGATTGATTTAGAGCGGGCCTTTAACGTCAGCGCTGATATCGGTCGAATTGCTAAAGCCTTTAAGGCGGGAGGGATGAGAGCGGTGTCGACGATTAAAGTTAAAGTCGGCGTGCCGATCAGGGTGGCCAGGGCCGAGCGGCTGCCCAGCGCTGAGGCGATGGTCGAGAAACTTCAAGTGTTCGCGGTTGAAGGTAAATGGGATGGTTTAAGAATGGAAATCCACTTTGACAAAGGTCAGTATGTTTCTAAGGCTACCCAGGAGAATTTATTTAAAGATCAAAGTGCGTTTGTACGCATTTTTAGCCGAAGTTTAGATAATCAAACTGCCATGTTTCCCGATGTAGTCGCAGCGATTCAAAAACTGCCGGTCAGGTCCATTATTTTGGACGGGGAGGCAGTCGCTTACGACCCCAAAACCGGAAAACTTTTGCCTTTTCAGGAAACAGTTACCAGAAAGCGAAAGCATGGCGTGGGTCAAAAGATGCGGGAGGTGCCGATTAAAGTATTTATTTATGACCTACTCTATCTGGACGGGACTACTTTAATCCACAAACCCTTCCGGGATCGGAGAAAAACACTGGAAAAGATTTTTGTCAAAGTGGATTCACCCACCCTGCAGTTAGCGGATCAAGAAATTGTTTCTGACACCAAACATTTGAAAGAACTATTAAAAAAATATCTTGATATGGGACTAGAGGGAGTGATGTGTAAGAAATTATCGACCCCTTACCAGGCCGGTTCAAGAAACTTTAACTGGGTGAAGTTTAAAAAAACTACCCAAGGTGAGCTGGTGGACACGATTGATGCGGTGGTCATGGGCTATTATGCCGGTAAAGGTAAAAGAAGCGGTTTTGGCATTGGCGCATTTTTAGTGGGTGTTCCCGATGATACCGGGAAAATCGGTTCAATTGCCAAAATCGGCACCGGACTATCGGATGAGCAGTGGAAAGAAATGCATAAGCGGGCCCAAAAACTAAAGGTGGCTGATAAGCCCAGCCAATATTTGGTCGATAAAAATCTTAACTGTGATGTTTGGATGCGTCCCGAGCTGGTAGTTGAGATTCTGGCTGACGAAATTACCAAAAGTCCGATTCATGCCCACGGTTTGGCTTTACGCTTTCCCCGTTTAGTCCGCTTTCGTGACGACAAAGCCGCCAGTGAAGCTACCAGCAAGGTTGAGTTGGAGCGGCTGTTTAAACTGCAAAATCATTGACAATTTGTACAAAATATTGTACATTTTAGGCATATGGATACAATTGCTTTATCAGAACTTCGGACCAACTTACCGGGAATCATCAAAAAGATGGCTGATGGCTTGGACAGGCTGATTGTGACAGTCTCCGGCCGGCCCAAGGTAGTGATGTTAAGCTTGGAAGAATT
>Ga0209542_10002866_pt1 | contig 37947 bp, 41 predicted proteins | sample RifCSPhighO2_01_FD_184028 | JGI IMG/M metagenome (GOLD analysis project Ga0209542, IMG submission 184028) | Soil microbial communities from Rifle, Colorado - Rifle CSP2_plank highO2_0.1 (SPAdes) (version 2) | ecosystem: Environmental > Terrestrial > Deep subsurface > Rock core/Sediment ... | reverse complement strand
AACGCTATTCCAAAGATTTTCGGAATTAAGCCAGTCGTTATTGCGATTAAAAGTTAAAATAAAAAACAACATTAAAGCAATCGCGGCAATAGTTTTCCAGATCGGATAAAAATTCCAATTAAATTTAGATTTTATATAAGATAAAAAATTATCTAGCCCCAATACCGTGGCCAGAAAAAAACCGGCAAGCGGCGCGTAAAGAAAACGATCGCCGATAATGTCTTGAAACGGAATAATCTGGAGAACCGGAAGAAGAAAAGCTAAAAACCAGACAATGCCAAAAATAAAATTGAACTTGGACTTTTTGAATCCGATGTAAAAAAGAAACGTCAAAACAGAAAATAACAGAACCCCTGAAATTACTCTCGGGTCAAAAATACCTGACGGCAAAGGAAAATTAGCGTAATTTAGCATCAGATTAACCGGATAAACCGCCAAGCTTATATATTTATAAAATACCGTGGGAGCGAGCAGAATATTCTCTAAAAACCCGCCGCGCAAAGCGTGATCGCCCAGGGCGACTAAAATTTTATAACGGGCGTAAAAATAAGCCAGACCCATTAAAACAAACGGAAGCGAATCTACTAAAATTTTACGGAAATTGATTTTTTCCCGCCCCTGGTAACTTAACAGAAAAACGAAAGGGATTATAAAAATTCCCCCCAACGCAGTTTCTTTTGTTAAAAGAGATAAAATGAAAAATAAGTAAGAAAACCAGATAAAAAATTTCTTATTTTTATTTTCCTGATAATTTAAAATTAACAGAACGGCCAAAATAAAAAAGCCGAAAAAAATCAAACTGCTTTGATTGGCGATCCAGCTTACCGCTTCGGTCGCCGTCGGATGCAGCGCCCAAAAAGCCGTCGTTGCGGCGGCAACGCCAATCCGCTTGGTAACCTTCATCACCAAAAGATAAACCAAAATTAAATTAAGAATGTGTAGAAAAATGCTCGTAAAATGAAACCCGGATGGATTTTTGCCGAAACTTGCGTACTGCGCCGCGAACGCGAAAGACGCTATAGGCCTCCAGTTTTTCCCCCCGCCTTGCTCGGTATGATAATTGCTTCCGGTAAAAATATCTGGACTTAAAAAGAATTTGGAAAACGGTTTAAAGCTTTGGACGTCTTTATTGTTTACGATGAAAGCATAATCGTCGTAAACAAATTCGGCGCGAAAAACTTTAACATAAGCCAACAGCGTAATAATAATTAAGAGACCGACGATAGCCGGTCCAAACCATTTAGAATATTTGCTGGCGATTTTATAAAAATTGGAATTTATCATTTTTGCAATTGCTGTAGGACTTTTTGCAGTTCCTGTGGACTTTGAGCACTTCGCAGGCCTTGTATTATGCTAAAATAGCGCTCGATATAGGGGGTAAGAAAATAGAATGCGCCAAAAATTACTCCAATATAAACAACATATCTAAAAATACCCCAAAAACGGCGCCATTTTTCCGCTTGCCAGAGTTTGCGCACTAAAATCAGAGTTTCTTCTTCTGGAGTTAATGGTGTTTTTCCTTCGTTTGCCATAGACAAAATTATAAATGGAAAATCACTATTTTTCAAGAAGCGTTCTTCTGGGAGAAAAGTAATTTAAAATATGCTTAGCAGCATTTACCAGCTATCGCAAGTAAATGCTGCCATCCTACAATTAATAACCATTATTTATTCTTTGCTTAAAAATGCCAGCGCCAAAGCGGCAAAAAATAATCCAACATCGCGGAAAATAATGTCCAAAGCGCCGAAGTTAAAAACAATAATTCCTAAAATAGTTAAATAGGATTCAAAAATGAAGCAATCGTGGCATAGAAAAACCCAAAAGCCAAACTCAGCCGCAATAAAATCAAAGCCGTTTTTTGTTGTGGCATTAAAGTTGGTTTAAGTCGGCGTCCAACTGCTTTAAATCCTCATCCGGATTGCCGATATCAACTGCGTTTAAGTCATTATCTATTTCGACGGTAGTATCGTTATCAGAAATTAGAGCTTCTTCCTTGGTAACCAATTGGTTGAAAAAACCATACTGCCAGGCGACCCAGACAAGCGCCAAGACAACGACTGCAATTAGAATCAAAATCCAAGTTTTATTTAATGTTTCCATATTTTTTATTATTAATTATTTACGACTATAGCTTATTGCGATGGAGTTGTGGTTGCCTTTGGCTCTTCATCTACGCGAGGAACGCTTTTTAACGCCTGAAGTGCATTTTTAACCGCTTCGCGGGCGCTTTTCATCGCCCCATCGCGAAGCCCAAAAAGATCTTTGTGAAGTTGTTCTCTTACCGTTTTAAACGCCACGCCGAGTTTATCTTCGGAAGTGAAAGTGGCAATATAAGTTTTTTTGGCTTGCGCCTCAACCGCCACCCGGGCAGATTCAATTGCGGTTTTGGCATTTTGAATTGCCGTTCTTACCGCGGAAACATCTTTGCCCATGGCTTGAGCTTTGTCAGCTCTCAATTCTATTTTACCAATAATTTCCGAAAGACGATCTAACACATTATTGAAATGGTCGGTCCATCGCGCATTCAGGCGCGCCATTTGTTCGTCAAGCCGTGTTGCTATTTGCTTCTTTTTTTCATCGCGCAATTTGCTGATTTTATTTTTTAATTCCGCCCGACGCGTTTCGACCGCATTTTTAGCTTCTTCGCGGGCAGTTTCAATACGTTTTTTTGCCGCATCGCGCTCATTTTTTATTTGAATGTTTAATTCGGCTCTTTTCGCTTTTATGTCTTCCCGCGAGGGCACATTAGTTTGCGCCGCAACCGAAAAAACAAAAACAAGACAAAAAACCGCTGTAAGAAAACCGCTTATAAATTTTCTATTCATATTTTAAATTGCTTAATAATAAATTTCAAAAAGATCTTTATACGCAAATTTATTTTTTTGAAAGCTCTTCGGGATTTAATTCGGACATCTTTTCGCCGCCCTTGTGTTCACCGTGAGCCGCTTGAGCCACCGCCTCTTCTTTTAACCGTTTTTTCTTATCTTTTTTATCAAGTTTTGCTAAAACATCAATAATTTCTCTGCCATTGTAATAGCCGCAATAAGCGCAAATATGGTGCGGCAAGACCTCCCGATCGCATTTATCGCAAATCGCCAAAAAAGTTTTTTTCAAAGCCAAATGAGACCGCCTACGGTTTCTTTTCCCCTTCGTATGCCTTTGTGTCTGCACTCCCCCCATAATTTAAATAAGATAACATAAAATAATTTTTACAGCAAGTTTTTGTTATAAAATTTTTTATGCTAAAATATAAACATTAATTTTGAGATTTGATTTTTAATTTTTTCAGCCCTAGGCTGATCCGCCTTGGGCGGAGATTTTTATGCGATTTACCCATTTACACGTCCATAGCCACTACAGTTTATTAGATGGCCTCGCCAAAATTGATGATTTGGTGGCGAAGACCAAAGAACTAGGCATGAACTCGCTTGCCTTAACCGACCACGGCGCGCTTTACGGCGCGGTTGAATTTTTCCAAAAAGCTAAAAAAGCCGGCATAAAACCGATAATCGGATGCGAAATTTACGTCGCGAGCGGTAGTATGAACAATAAAACCAGCGCTCCAGATAATAAACGCTATCACCTGACCGTGCTTGTAAAAAACGCTATTGGATATAAAAATTTAGTGCAATTAATCACTAAGGCGCATCTGGAAGGATTTTATTACAAACCGCGAGTTGATAAAAATCTGCTGCGTCAATATGCCGAAGGCCTAATCTGCCTGAGCGGCTGCCGAAATTCGGAAATTTCTCATTTTTTAGCAATAAATCAGTTGGAAAACGCGGAAACTGCCGCCCTGGAATATCAAAATATTTTTAGCAAAGACAATTTTTTTATTGAGCTTCAACCGCATTTTTTTTCCGATAACAAGAACCCTGACATCTTTTTTAAAACAGCCGATTTTGCTAAAAAATTAAAAATTCCCTTAGCGGCGACAAATGACGTCCACTACATATCAAAAGAAGATGAAGATTACCACGACGTGCTTTTGGCTGTCGGCACCGGCAATAAAATTTCCGACGCCAATCGGTTGTCGGTAAAAGGCGTTAATCTTTCATTGAAATCGGCGGAAGAAATGGCTGAATTTTTTAAAGATTTTCCGGAAGCGATTGAAAATACCGCCAGAATCGCCGATGCGGTTGATTTTGAATTTGAATTAGGCAAAACCCAATTCCCCCATTTCGAGCTTCCGGAAAACGAAACGGCGGAAAATTATCTGGAAAAATTGGCAATTTTAGGATTACAAAAACGTTTTGAATATAAATCATTAAACGAAGCGCCGGAAGAGCTTTCTTCCAGATTTAATTTTGAGATTGAAGTTATTAAAAAAACCGGTTTTGCATCTTACATATTAATTGTTTGGGATATTGTAAATTGGGCTAAAAGCCAAGATATCGCCGTTGGCCCCGGACGTGGCAGCGCCGCCGGATCCCTGATATCTTATTTAATCGGTATTACCAATATAGACCCGATAAAATACGCTTTGCTTTTTGAAAGATTTTTAAATCCCGATAGAATCGCGCCGCCCGATATTGATTTGGACTTTGCCGACCACAGGCGCGGTGAAGTGTTGGATTATATTTCCCAAAAATACGGCAAAGATCGCGTCGCTCAAATCATAACTTTTGGCACGATGGCGGCTCGAGCCGCCATAAGAGACGCCGGCAGAGCTTTGGGTTTTGGATACGGTTTTTGCGACAAAATAGCTAAAATGGTGCCATTTGGGCCGGGAATAACTTTAGAAAAAGCCACGGGAAACGTCGCCGAATTAAAACAAGCGATTGATACCGACCCGCAGGCGCGCCAGTTGATCCAAACGGCAAGGAAACTTGAGGGAGTGGCGCGCCACGCTTCAACTCACGCTTGCGGCATTGTTATCACCAAAAATCCTATTATTGATTATATGCCGCTTCAGTGGGCACATTCTTCAAAGGGCGGCGAGGAGGCGCTTGTTACTCAATACGAAATGCGCTCGGTTGAGGCGCTAGGTCTTTTAAAAATGGATATTTTGGGGCTTAGGAATTTAACTATCATTGAAAAAGCGTTGAATCTTATTGAGAAAAATTACGGGCAAAAATTGGATATTTATAGCATTCCGATTGATGACCATGACGTTTTCGAATTGCTTCAGCGCGCCGATACGACGGGAGTTTTCCAGCTTGAATCAAACGGCATGCGCCGATATCTTAAAGAATTGAAACCGACGGAACTTGAAGATATTATTGTGATGATCGCGGCTTTCCGGCCTGGACCGATGGAATTTATCCCCGCGTACATAGCAAGAAAAAACGGAAAAGAGAAAGTAACTTATCTGCATCCGGGACTTGAACCGATTTTAAAAAGTACGCACGGGGTGGCGATTTACCAGGAACAAGTACTGCGCATCGCCAATCAATTAGCTGGTTTTACATTATCGGAAGCCGATATTTTGAGAAAAGCAGTAGGCAAAAAAATTAAGCGTCTTCTTGACGAACAATCGGAAAAATTCATAAAAGGACTAATCAGTAACGGAATAAATAACGCGACGGCAGAAAAAATTTGGCATTTCATAGAACCATTCGCCCGCTATGGCTTCAATCGCTCTCACGCCGCTTGTTACGCCTTAATCTCTTATCAAACGGCCTACCTTAAAACTAAATATCCAGCCGAATTTATGACGGCACTTCTTAACGCCGAAAGTTTTGACCTTGACCGCGTAGCAGTTATTATTAACGAAGCTAAGAGAATGGGAATAGAAATTTTACCGCCAGACATAAACGAAAGTTTGAAAGATTTTACTCTAATCAAAGGAGAAGGCGTCAAAATCAGATTTGGGCTCTCGGCAATTAAAAACTTAAGCGCTAACGCTATAGAAAGTGTTATTAAAGAAAGAGAAATAAGCGGCGCATTTTTAAATATTCCCGATTTTATAGAAAGGATATTGGCAAAAGACCTGAATAAAAAATCGCTTGAGGCCCTCATAAAATGCGGAGCGTTTGACGCTTTTAGTGAAAGGCGAAAGCTTTTGATAAATATAGAAGAACTGTTAAGATATTCTAAAGACCTTGGCAAAAAAAATAATTCGTCGCAGATAGGGCTTTTTGATTCTTATTCAAATTTGGCGCCTTTAAAATTAATTTCGGCAACCCCGGCGGTAAAAAAAGAAAAATTGGCGTGGGAAAAAGAATTGCTCGGACTTTACATCTCGGAACATCCGACCAGCGAATATAAGGAATTAATGGAAAAAAAGTCGCTTTTAATTGGAAAAGTTAAACTTTCTTTAATAGGCCAGAAAATCGCCGTTGGCGGATTAATTTCCGGAATTCAAAAACATGTTACTAAAAACGGCCGGTTAATGCTCTTTACAAAACTTGAAGATTGGGCTAATAAGATAGAGGTGGTTGTATTCCCCGATCTACTCGAAAAAAACCCTGAAATTTGGGCTGAAGATAACCTGCTTGTGGTTTCTGGACGGGTTGATAATTACGGCGGCAACTTAAAAATAGTTTGCGATGCCGTACAAGCATTAGAATCTGAAAAATGAAAGATGAAAATAAAAAATTATTAAGTCATCAAGAATTGGGTACTCAATTGGACTTATATTCATTCCACGAAATCGCGCCCGGCGCGCCTTTTTGGCATCCCAAGGGAATGATAATTTTTAGAGAGCTTGAAAAACTTATCCGCGAGGCGCTTGACAGGGCCAGCTATCAGGAAATTTCCACCCCGATAATGGTAAGAAAAGATTTATTTGAAAAATCAGGACATTTTAAATTTTACAAAGATCTTATGTTTACCGTAAAAAATGACAATCAGATATTTGTTTTAAAACCGATGAATTGCCCGGAAAGCACTGTTATTTATTCATCAAAAGTAAGAAGCTGGCGTGATTTGCCTCTTCGCTTTTCCGAAATTGGACGGCTCCACAGAAAAGAACTTTCCGGCGTTTTAAACGGCCTTTTTAGAGTAAGACAAATAACGATGGATGATGCCCACATTTATGTTCGGCAAAATCAAATGATTGATGAAATTGACCGGTTAATTATCTTGATAAACAATTTTTATAAAATTTTTGGGTTCAAAACCAGCTATTATCTTGCTACCCGCCCCGATAAAGCCATGGGTGATAAATCGCTTTGGGACAAAGCCGAAGATGCGCTCGCCAAGGCCTTAAAACAAAATAAAATCAAATATGAAATTCAGCCGAAAGAAGGCGCTTTTTATGGCCCTAAAATAGAAGTTCACATTAAAGATTCTTTGAACCGCTCTTGGCAGCTCGGCACCATTCAAGTTGATTTCAATATGGCCGAAAAATTCAACTTGAGTTTTGTAAATCAAGACGGAAAAAAAGAAAAACCGGTCGTTATCCATCGCGCCGTTTTCGGATCATTTGAAAGATTTATCGGCATCCTTGTTGAAAATTATCAAGGAACTTTTCCTGTCTGGATATCCCCCGTTCAAGTTAAAATATTAAATATTACCGATCGTAATGAAAAATTCGCGAAGAAGATTGCTGCAGAACTTATAGCCGACGGATTAAGAGTGGAATTAAATATCGCCAATGAAACCGTCGGAAAAAGAATTCGCGAAGCGGAAATGGAAAAAATACCGTATATTTTAGTCGTCGGCGATAAAGAAGAAAAAACGGGCATGGTCGCTGTCCGAGAGCGCGGCAAAGGTAACCTGGGCGCTCAAAAATTGGAACAATTCAAATCAAGAATTTTATCCGAAATAAATAAAAAATCAGCGTGATACTAAATAATAAAGTTTGACTATTAAAAATTTAATGGATATAATATAAACTATATGGCAATAGTTAGAGAAAAAACTCAAATAATCACACTCGGAGGACAACCGTATGCTATTATTTTAGACATAAAAAAATACGAAAGATTGTTAGAGGCCGCAGAAGAAAAAACAGACCTTGCCGAACTTCATCGCATAAAAAAAGATAAAACCTCTTTCCGAGAACTAAAGGAATATTTAAAACGTGTACAAAGTTTTAATTGAACGGGGAGCAGAACAAGACCTAGATAGGATTGAGCCCAAGATGCGTAATCGAGTGATTGCGCATCTTTTGATGCTGAAGAATAATACCAGAACAAATGCTAAGAAATTAAAAGGGACTGATAATGTCTGGCGCATTCGCGTAGGCGACTTTAGAATTATTTATGAGATAGAGGATAAAACTAAGGCGATAAAGATATACCGCATAAAACATAGAAGTAAAGCATATTGAGAAATATAAAAAGTATCATGAAAAATAGAAAACCCAAAATCGTTGTTATTGTCGGGCCGACGGCATCAGGGAAAAGCACGTTGGCTGTTCAATTGGCAAAAAAATTCAATGGAGAGATTGTTTCCGCCGACTCGCGGCAAGTTTATCGCGGAATGGATATTGGAACGGCTAAACCCGAAGTTCAAAGAACTTCGGGTTTAGCCGTAATTTCTGAAGGGATACCTCATTATTTAATTAATATTAAAAATCCGGATGAAAATTATACCGTTGCCGAATATAAGCGTGATGCCATTAAAGCGATAAATAAAATCATAAAAAAGAAAAAACTCTCTATTCTTGTCGGAGGTACCGGACTCTATATTAAAGCGATAGTAGATAATCTTAATATTCCGAAAGTCGCGCCCGATTTTAAATTACGGAAAAAATTGGAAAAAGAAATTAAAAAATACGGCTTAAATTTTGTCTTTAATAAACTAATAAAATTAGACCCAGAAGCCGCATATGTAATTGACCCAAATAACCCCCGCCGAATCATCAGGGCCTTAGAAATCGCCATAAAAATCGGAAAGCCGTTTTCAGCCCAGTGCAAAACCGGCAAACCTCTTTTTAATTTTATTGAAATAGGAATCAGATTGTCTGACAATATTCTGAATAAAAGAATAAATAAAAGAGTTGATTTGATGATAAAAAGCGGACTTTTGGAAGAAGTTAAGAATTTAGTTAAAAAATACGGCCCAAAACAGCAGAGCTTTGACGCTATCGGCTACCGTGAAATAATAGATTTTTTAAATGGCAAGATTTCACTTGAAGAAGCGACGGAATTAATTAAAAAAAATACAAGAAACTACGCTAAACGCCAGATGACCTGGTTTAAAAAAGACCCCACACCAGAACCCCAGTACCAGAGCAAAGCTCAATACGGGGCACGGCAAGTACGGTACGGGGCAAGTAAAAGAATCCATTGGATAAAAAACGAAAAAGAAGCGGAAAAATTAATTAAAAAATTTTTAAAAAATAATAAAATGTAATTTTCTGAAGCTTTTGCAGGCATTTTAGCATGGTTTCAAAATGCAGGTTTATTTCCGATCGGTTTTAAACATGCATTTTGAATAGGAAGAAAATTACATCTTATCACTTTTTGCTACTTTAATAATTTTTTCAAAATGTCCGAGACTGTTTCCGGATTAGCCCGGCCGCGGGTTTCTTTCATCACTTGGCCGATTAAAAATTGTAAAGAAGCAATTTTTCCTTTTTTATAATCCAAAACCGCCGCTTGACTTTCTTTTATTATTTTTTCCGCGACTTTCTCAATTTCGCCCAAATCTTCTACCCGGACTAAATCTTTTTCTCTGATCACCTGCGACGGGTCTTTGCCGGTCGCCCACATTTCTTTCAAAACCTCTTTAGCCGCCCGCGAGGTAATAATATTGCGATGAATTAAGCAAACCCATTCGGCGAAATTTTCAGCGTTAATTTTTGTATCGTCAACTTCAGCTGACGCCTCGTTCAGAAGCCCCAAAAAATCACTTAAAAGATAGTTTGCTGAAAGGTTAATGATTTCCTGCCTTTCTTTTTCTATGAAATGGGGACTGGCGTCTAATTCAGGTGAAAGCAAACTGTCTTTATCCAAACCATCTTTATCCCAATTCATGAATTCGCTTACAACGTTTTCAAAATAGTTTGCCAATTTTTCATTGTTAATCAGAATATTTGTTTGGCCATCTTGCAATCCGTAGTTATTCTTGAATCTTGTTCTTTTTTGAGACGGCAACTCGGGCATTGCCGCTTTAATTTCTAGAGCAACGCTAAAGTCAATTTTTAGCGGCGGCAAATCCGGTTCCGGAAAATAACGATAATCATGAGATTCTTCTTTCATCCGTTGGGAAAAAGTTTTCCCTTTAGATTCATCGAAGCCACGGGTTTCCTGAACAACTTTTTTTCCTTCTTTAAGTAATTCCGACTGCCTTTTAATTTCAAAATCAATCGCGTCGCGAACAGCTTTAAAAGAATTTAAATTTTTTACTTCAACTTTTACGCCCAATTTTTCAGAACCGGCCGGCTTCATAGAAAGATTGGCTTCCACTCTCATTTGTCCCTTTTCCATATTGGCATCGGAAACGCCTAAATATCGCAATATTAATTGAAGTTCCTGCGCGAAAGCCGACGCCTCTTCGCCGGAATGTAAATCCGGTTCGGTTACAAGCTCCATTAATGGAACGCCAGCGCGATTAAAATCAACCAATGAATGGCCGACATGGCCAAAATGAATAAGCCGCCCTGTATCTTCTTCAAGATGAACTCTTGTAATTCTTATTTTTTTATCGTGACCAGGGATAATCAGCTCGCCGCCGAGACAAATCGGTTCGTCATATTGTGAAATTTGATAGCCCTTTGGCAGATCGGGATAAAAATAATTTTTCCGGTCCCATTTGGTAATTTCCGCTATTTTACTTCCAAGCGCCAGCCCCACTTTGATAACATGATTTACCGCTTCTTTATTGATTACCGGCAGCGTCCCCGGTTGTCCAGTGCAAATCGGACAAATATTAATATTAGGATGCCTTTCATCCAGATCATTTTTTGACGCGCAAAACATCTTAGTTTTGGTTTTGAGCTCCGCGTGTATTTCCAAACCAATTACCGGTTCATATGTAGCCATACGTTCAAAATAACACAAAATTTCAAATAAAAAAAACCCCGCCCTCTACGCTAAAAATTTAAAACCCCGCTTAGAGGGCAGGGTTATCTTTTCAAAATTTCTAAAATATTTTCAAAAATTTCTTCTTTGCCGCGATTGCCGTCAATATGAATGACTAAACCTAAATTATCAAAATATTTAATTGCTTTTTCAACATCGGTTTTGTACCAGTTAAATATTTTGTCAATCGCTTCTTTAGTTGTATTTTCGGCCCTGATTTCGAGCGGTTTGCCGCACTCCGGACAAATTGGATGCTTAACCAATTTCTCGTCGCAGAAAGAAATTTCACAATCATCACAAACTCGCCTCAATAAAATTCTTTCTTTCGCCAATTCTTCGCTAATGTCTATAGCGATCATTAACGGTTTCCGACTAAGAAGTTTTAACATATCCCTGAGCGCTTTAGCTTCGCCTAATTTTTTAGGCGTTCCGCTAAACACTATCGGTTCAAACTTTTCCAGCTTAATCAAACTTTGAGTAAACAAAAACTTGATAATCACTTCCGGCGCCAAATTGCCTTTGCCCAAACTTTCGGATAAAACCGGAAATCTGGATGACAGCCGCCTTAATTCATAACCGCTGCCGAAAAACTTGAAACCGCATAGATCCTGAAGCATCCGCCCTTGAGTGTCTTTCCCGGCGCCGGGCCGGCCCTGGATAATAATCGTTTTACCCTCAAACAGTTTGTTGTAAAAAGGTTTGGGGCGATCGTTAATCTGCGGGTTAAGCTTTCTGATTTTTACAATTAAATCGTGAATTGCCGATCGTCCTCTTTTGAAAATCTCAATATGATCTGATATAAAGTCAATAACTTGCCGTTCCGTATTAAAAATCAAACTGGGACTGTCGGACAACATTTTTATCATGAAGGTAGAGTTATTATCTAGCAAGCCCTCAGAGTGAGGACCAATAATAACTAATTTGGGAATAGTTTTAAGCCACATGACAACAGTTTCACTGGTGGTGCCGCCGGAAGCTTCCGGCGCCGGCCTTGAAACCACAAAGTCAGTTTTTATAACAGCGTTTAAGCTATGCGCCAAAAGCAATTCCTTTTTAGAATATTCGGAAAATCTGCCCTGATTGCGCAGTTTTTTCATTTCCGGTCCGTAAGTAGTTTGCGGTCGGCCGCAAGATTTCAAAATTTCAAAAGTGTCTCCTATTATGGCGAAATTGTTTTCTTTAAGAAAGCCGTCGAGCTGATTTTTAGCATGGAAAGCCGACGCCGGATCGCGTTCAATAGGACCGGAACGATAGCAGCTTACCATGATAAATTTTTCCTTTCGGGATACTTCTTGTAAACGAATTCAAAAAATTCTTCCGCGCTCCTGAAAAAACCGGTATTGAAGAATGATATGAAAGGGCTTCTTTCTTTGCCCAGATAAACGGTCCACTCTTCCTTTGTTCTGATATAACTGCGATGAGTTTCATGGTCAACGCCCGGCGATGGGACCACTTCCGGCCAGATGTTAACGCCAAAATCGCATTGCTCTACAAACCAGTCTAAATCTCGGTTTACAACATGGTTATCAATTGTCTGTATCTCTTCATCGTAAAATTTGTCTATTGGGGTTACGCCGACAACTTCAACGGAGAGCGGACTGAAAACGTTAAGCGGTTTATCCAACTCTTTTATGAAATCATTTATAGTCACACGTTTTTCCGGAGCTCTAAAATGAGAGATTGGCATCTTTACATATATGGTCTCGATTTCCGGATGAAAAATCAGCTTATACAGAGTCCAAACCGGCTGGCCGGTAGGCAGGGCAAAAAATGATTTACGTCTTGTATTCGCCAGTCCTCTGGTAAATTCAACTTCAATATTCTGCCAATAGAGAATTTTTGTATAAGTAAGTTTTTCTAAAGACCACTGCTCTCTTTGAGTCAGACGATTATAGATATGCCGGAAGTCATCGATAAAAGTGATGTATAAATCAGCGGGGAATTCATCAAGAAAGCTATCCAGAAACCGGTCGGAAGTCAGCCAGAAAATTTCTTTACCGAACAACCAGCTATGCATATTAATGATAACAGCGTCGTAATCATGCAAGCGCGTCCTAATGGCATTCGCAATCTTGGTAAATATGGTAGAGCGTAAAGCCGCGAGAAAAGCTTTGTCGGCATGAAGTATATGTTTAAGATTTATTTTATATCCGATATCGTCGGCCTGTTTAATCATAATTCGGCCGATATCAAAAACTTCTATTTTTTTACCGCGACTGTCGCTATAATTAACAAGATCTCCGCAGTATCTTTTTCGATCACACCCAGAAATTCCGGAAGTAAACACCAGTTTCATTGTTTTCCCCTGTTTTTAAAGAACAAATAATTTTATACTTTTTAACATAATAATTAAAAAATATCAACAAAAAACCCTGCAATAGCAGGGTTAAACTTTTAAATTTTTGGTTTCGTAATAAGGCAGACCATCAACAATTTTCAATTCATAGTCAGAGAAAAGATGGGGATATCGCGTTTTTACTTTTTCAGCAACCTTGCCAAAAACCAAGCGAATTTCTTCTTCGGCTCCCGGATGAGTGCGCATTTCAATAACATGACGCAAAGTTCGGACGTTTACCGACCAACCGATTGTAGTAGCAAGACCAATCGGCGCTATGCGCCGCATCGCCGAGGTAAATTTCTTTTTCACTTCAAAGTCTTTTTCATTAGCAATATCAAGCATTTCGGCAAGCTCAATCTGCCATCGTTCCATAAATTCAACTTTTTCAATAACAAATCGCATAATTTCTTCAGATCGCGGGTGATTCTTAAAAACTGAAGGCATCCAAAAACCAAGATTGGTAAGCCGAACAAACCGCAAGCTTTCTTGTGAAATTGCAACTCCTACACGATGACGAACTAATTCATGAGTGAAAACGCGGCTGACATCGGCCAGTATAAAATTAAGCATTCCATGCTCAATTACCGAACCATGTTTAATGTTTATCACATTGGCTAAATATTCATCGTTATGTTCGCGAATTTTAACGACATTGGGATTTAAACCTGGTTTAAAACTCTTGTAGCAAAGACGGCCCATTACCTCAACAATTTTCTCAATATCAGAAGTAGCATCGGAAGTCCATTCTGAAACGCCGACGTGATCAAGATAGAGCCCTAATTCATCTTCTTGAATGCGCGTTTCGCCAATCAGGAATACTTTTGGTTCTACCTTATGCAATTCTACCTCCATAGTTTGCTTTTATTAACAATTTATATACAGCAACAAGCGCTTCCAGGCAAACAGCATCCGCGTCCTTGGCGGCATCAATAATTACCCATTTTCCGTCAGGGTCGCTTTCCGCTTGTTCAAGGTATCCGTTTCGGACGCAATGGTGGAAATTTATCGCTTCAAGTTCAAACCGAGTTTCCGGTTTCTTACGCTTCAAACCGATTTCCGGGTCAATATCCAAAAGAATAACCAGGTCAAAATTGATGTTTTTTCTGGCTTGTGCGTCTCTAACTAGAATATCCGTTAAATCAAGGCCTCTGCCGTAGTGCTGATAAGCGATGGTGGAATAAGTTGAGCGATCGCAAAGAACAGTATCGCCTCTTTTAAGTGCGGGAATGATTATTTCGGAAAAATGTTCTGCCCTGCCATCAATAAAAATCGTAAGTTCTTCTTTGGGCGTTAAAAAATGGTCGGGATTCAGCAAAATATCGCGGGCATGACCCCGAGGTTCTTTGGTTTCGACTACATTATATTCTCTTTTTCGTAAAGTATCGCCAAGCGCTTTTATCAATGTGGATTTACCGGCGCCTTCGCATCCCTCAAAAAGAATCAGTTTTCCCGGGTATTTATGCGACATTGGTTCCCTCTTTTTCGCTTAAATTCAGTTTTTGGTTTATAAAACTCGCAACTTGAGCGCGAAGCGACTTAAATTCCGGGTCATGAAAAGAATTGTCCAGTTCAAAATCGGCCATAGGCCTTAAAGCGTCAATCAAGCTTTCCGCCTCTGCGGCCTGTTCCGAAAGAAACTCCCTCCAAGTTTTTTCGGCATCGCCTGGCCGGTCGTTTCTAATAACCAATCTTTTGTGCGCTTCTTCAAGCGGCGCGTAAACATAGCCCAAAAAACTATTGGGCAATTTTTTGAGCATCTCCACGTCTTTGGGACGACGAACGCCATCCAAAAAAATAATATCCGCCGAATCGGCTAAAACCCGTTTAAAAAGCGAATTTCCCAAAAGGTCTTCGCCGAAAATTTTTCTAAGTTCCGTTGAAATATCCTGCTGATTGGGCCGGGATTTTAAAAGCCGGCTTGGCAATCCGCATTTAGCTAAAATTCTATTTACGGCATCTATCGCTTCATTCAGGGGTTCAGAAAAATGATGAATGGAAACGGTTAATTTTCCGGCAAGCGCTTCTTTGGCGGCTATGTAACAGCTTTCTTTACCCGCAGCCGTATGGCCGATTATGGCAAGGTAGAGTTTCATGTTATTTTTCTTCTTCATATTTTAGCGTAATTTTTGGAATATTGCGAAATGGACCGCCAGGACCTTGAAGAAAATTTACGGCTTTTTGCAATGTCGTTAAAACCTCCGTAACATCAATAAATTCCAAATTAACGCTTTTTTGTTTGCAGAGTTCTCTCACATGATCAAACCCTAAAGCGTTGTTATAAGTTCCGATATAGCGCAATGTTTTAACATTTTTTGATACCACTTTCCTGACGCATGGATAACATGGATTACCGATAATGGTAGCCACGCCATTTTTAATTCTAGACAAATCAAGGCAGTTTAAAAGCGCATTTTCTTCGCCATGGTTGGTTCTTATACAGTGACCTTCAACCATGAGGTGGCCGATATCGTCGCAATGAAGAAGACCAGATGGAGCGCCATTATATCCGCCGGCGATTAAAATATTATCAATATCCCTTATAACCGTTGAAGTGCGCAAACGATCGCAAGTGCCTCGGCACGAAAAAATCAAGGCAATCAAATCAAAATACTCGTCAACGGTTAATCTCGGTGGTTTTCTACTCATTAAATTTCTCCTTTTTTAAGTTTTAAAAGAACAAAATAATTTTGAATTATTCTAACCTAAAGATTTTTTAAAAACAATATTGACAAAAAATTTTTCTGTTTTCAAATAAAAATAGCGGAAAAAGTATTTTCTGAAGCTTTTGCAGGCGTTTTAGCATGGTTTGTCTTCATTTGCTTGCTATAGCAAGCAAATGAAGACAATAAAACGCCGAAACGGACAGCGAGGTCATCGCTGGATGACCGAGCGCGCGAAGAAAATATTTTTTCCGTTATTTTAAAACTTCAATTCCCATTGAACGCGCCGTTCCCATTATAATTTTTTCCGCCGCTGCTAAATTGTTGGCGTTTAAATCAACAAATTTTTTTTCGGCGATTTCCCGAACTTGAGCCATAGTTACTTTGCCGACTTTTTGCTTCTTCGGATTGCCACTTCCCTTTTCAATGCCGGCCGCTTTTTTAAGCAAAGCCGCCGCCGGCGATGTTTTAAACTTCATCTCATAAGTCCTATCTTCGTAAACGGTAATTTCTACCGGAACAATATCGCCGGCCATATCTTTGGTCGCCGTATTAAATTTGCTGACAAATTCACCTATATTAAGGCCGTGCGAGCCTAAAGCCGGGCCAACCGGAGGCGCCGGCGTTGCCGCCCCCGCCGAAATTTGCAATTTGATTATAGTTTTAACTTTCTTAGCCATAAATTTTTATAATTTTTTAATCTGAAGCGAATCAAGTTCCACCGCCGTTTCGCGTCCGAACATTGAAATCATAACTTTTACTTTACCGCGCTCTTCGTCAATGGCGCTTACTTTGCCGTCAAAGTCCTTAAACGGCCCGTCAACAATTTTTACCGGATCGCCGACTGAAAATTCAATTTTATATTTTGATTCGCCGGCTCCCACCATCCGCTTTTGAAGTTCCTTAATTTCATCGGAAGAAACCGGAATAGGCACCGTGCCGGCGCCGATAAAACCGGTTACATTCGGCGTGTTTCTGACCACATACCAAGAAGCGTCGGTAACGATCATTTCCACCAAAACATATCCCGGATAAATTTTTTCTTCAATAGTGCGCCGTTTGCCGTTTTTGATTTTAATCTTTTTTTCCTTGGGAACCAAAACATTAAAAATTTTATCAGCCATATCCAGGGATTCAATTCTCTGCTTTAAGTTTCGCGCCACCGCGTCTTCATATCCTGAATAAGTGTGGAGCACGTACCAATTTCTTCCTTTTGAGATTTGCTTCGCCATTTATTTAAATAAAAAGAAGTTAAATCCTGTAGTAAAAATAAAGTCCAGAGCGCCCAAAAACGCCGCCACCGCCAGAGAAACAGCAATAACCACTATCGTATAATTAATAGTGTCACTCCTGGTCGGCCACCTTACTTTGGCCATTTCCACCCTTACTTCTTTAAAATATTGTTTTATCTGCTCAAACATAGTTTATATCCAATTTTAAAAAGCCCGCGGGCTTTTTTCTTTAAGTCCACAATATCAATAAATTAGTTTTTTGTCAAATATCCAAATTTTTAACTGTTTTGGCGTGCATCTGGATAAATCTTTTGCGGGGGGCCACTTCATCGCCCATTAGAACGTCAAAAACTTTGTTGGCTTTTTCGGCATCTTCCACCATAACTTTTTTCATGGTCCGGTTTTCCGGATTCATCGTGGTTTCCCAAAGCTGGTCCGGATTCATTTCCCCCAAACCTTTATAGCGCTGAATATTTGGATTTAACATTTTGTCTTTTTTAAAAGCGCTCAAAATTTCTTCTTTGTCCTCGTCGGTATAGGCGTATTCGTTTCTTTTACCGCTTGAAATTTTATAAAGCGGCGGCTCGGCGATATAAATATGGCCCTGGTTGATAAGCTCTGGAAAATATCGGAAAAATAAAGTTAAAAGCAAGGTTCTGATGTGAGCGCCGTCAACATCGGCGTCGGTCATAATTACAACCCGATGATACCGTAATTTTGAAATATTAAATTCCTCGGCAATGGCTGTGCCCATAGCAATAACCAGAGCTCTGATTTCTTTAAAAGCCAAAATTTTGTCAATTCTTGCCTTTTCAACATTTAAAATTTTGCCGCGCAATGGAAGAATTGCCTGAAACCGCCGGTCGCGCCCCTGTTTGGCACTTCCTCCGGCGGAATCGCCTTCAACGATAAAAAGTTCCGATTCGGACGGGTCTTTGCTTGAACAATCGGCAAGTTTTCCCGGAAGAGCCAGCCCTTCTAAAATCCCTTTTCGGAGCACCGTTTCCCTCGCCGCCTTGGCCGCTTTTCTGGCTTTTGACGCCAAAATTGTTTTTTCCAAAATTTTTCTGGCATCGGTAGGATTTTTTTCAAGCCATTCGCCTAAACTATCGCCTATTGCCGCTTCCACGGCAGTTCGGGCTTCCGGATTGCCCAATCGAGCTTTGGTTTGGCCTTCAAATTGCGGTTCTCGTAATTTTACTGAGAGAACCACTGAAAGCCCCTCTCTAACATCATCGCCGGTTAAGTTTTCTTCGGATTCTTTAATGTAACCATTTTTTCGGGCATAATCATTTAAGGTTCGCGTTAGCGCTGTTCTAAAACCGGTTAAATGCATGCCGCCTTCTCCGGTGTGAATATTATTGGCAAAGCTTAATTCTTCTGGAGCAATATCTTCGGTATATTGAAAAGCGGTTTCAACCAAAATGTCTTCAACGGTTTTTGAAATATAAAAAACGTTGTCGTGAATCGGTTTTTCATCATGAACCAAAAAGTTAACAAAAGACACGATTCCTCCTTCAAAATAAAAAGTATAGGAAGCGGGAGGATCCGATCTTTCGTCGCGGAAAATAATTTTTACCCCCCTGGTTAAATACGCCTGTTCTCTCAAGTGGTCTAAAATTCTTTTGCCATCAAAATTTATTTCTTTAAACACCTCCGGATCCGGATCGAAAGTTACCGTCGTGCCCGTGTGGTTGCATTTATCGGTTTTTTTAACTTTGGTAATGGCCTTGCCTCGTTCATACTCCTGGGCCCAAACATAGCCGTCGCGGCAAACTTCGGCTTTCAGCCATTTGGAAAGAGCGTTAACAACTGAAACGCCGACGCCGTGAAGCCCGCCGGACACTTTATACGACTGGCCGCCGAATTTGCCGCCGGCGTGAAGCGTTGTCATAACGGTCTCAAGAGCGGATTTTTTTGTTTGCTTATGCGTTTCAACCGGAATGCCGCGGCCATCATCGGTTACCTTTACTTTATTTCCGAGCAAAATAACAACATCAATATTTTTGGCGTAACCGGCTATTGCTTCATCGATAGAGTTATCAACCACTTCCCAAATTAAATGATGTAAGCCGTCAACGCCGGTTGAGCCGATATACATTCCGGGCCGTTTTCTCACCGGTTCAAGCCCCTCCAAAACATAAATATCTTTAGCGGTATAATTATTATCAGCTGATTGAACTTTTTTGATTGTTTTTTTCGCCATTTTTATTATCTTAGCTCCGCGTTAAATCGTTGGGCAGTTTTATTGTAAATTTTTTTCTGGATTTTATCCACTTCGGCCGATAAAAGAGTTCTGTCGCTCTTTCTATATATAATGCGATAAGTGTAACTTAATTTATCTGTTCCAAATTTTTTCGGATTAGAATATTTATCCAAAAGCCGCACTTCTTCCACCAAATCGCCGCCCAAATCCCTTATCAAATCAAAATAATCGTTGGGAACAAATTTTTTATCAACAATAAACGAAATGTCGCGGGTAACGGGGGGAAATTTAGAAACTTCTTGAAACTTATTGCCCAAGCGTAACTGCCTTTTTACTCTTTCATCTTGCGACCACAAAAGGCGGATGTCGGGCAAATTCATGCTTAAAATAGCCAGCCGTTCAAGTCCGAACCCAAACGCCCAGCCGTTATATTCTTTCGGATCAATACCGAGATTTTTTAAAACGACTTTTCTTACCACGCCGGCGCCCAAAACTTCTATCCAACTGTCGGAAATTTTGATCTCCATTTCAATTGACGGATCGGTATAAGGGAATTCATCGGTATTAAAACGATATTTAATATCTTTGCCAAAAATTGCCCGCGCTATTTCAGTTAAAACTTCCTTCAGGTCATTTATGTTAATGATTCGGTTTTTTCTGCGGCACAAATACCAGCCGTCCATTTGATGGAACACATTCATGTGCTGGCGGTCTATTTCGTCTTTGCGATAAACTTTGCCATATGAATATGCGCCAATGGATTCACCTTTTTTAATTTTTCTCTTTACCTCGGGTAAATTAAGATGATAATACCACATTACCGTGGTGTGAGTGCGTAAAACATGATTTTTATCCACAAAATAAGTATCAGACGGTTTTCGAGCCGGATGGTTTTTAGGAAAGTTAAAAAGGTCAAAACTTACATCGTATGGAATAATTTCGGGAACTTTTAGATTTTTCCAGCCAGAGGCTGGTTCGCCTTTGGCGGAAAATTTCAAAAAGCGAGGTAAACCAGCAATGCGTTTAACTAGATCCGCCAAGGGGCTGCCCGGAGTGCGCGTTAAATCGGGCATGGCAAGAAAACGCTTTAACCTTTCGGCTTCGGGGTCATGCCTTTTTTGCAAATCCTCTATTAATTTTTTTTCCGATTTAAGAGTTGCCATATAATAAGCCCGAAACTGCCCGCTCCAACGCTAAAACCGACATAGAGAATTATAACTCCAAAAATGCCGGCATCGGCGGGGTTGGTATAAAAAATGATGCCTAAAAAAGAAGACCAAGCCAAAACGCTTGAAAAAATAAGAGCCGATAAATAAGTTCGAGCTGCATCTATCAACATAGTGTTGCGGGGGTTGGATTTGAACCAACGACCTCAAGGTTATGAGCCTTGCGAGCTACCAGACTGCTCTACCCCGCGTTGAAATTATACGCCAAATCTGTTAGAATGGTCAAATTGCCGATGTAGCTCAGCGGCAGAGCGGACGTTTCATAAGCGTTAGGTCGGAGGTTCGACTCCTCCCATCGGCATAAAACTTAATAAATATGCGGGCGTAGCTCAGTCCGGTTAGAGTGTCCCCCTGTCACGGGGAAGGTCGTGGGTTCAAATCCCATCGCCCGCGCATCAATCAATAAACTCCAGTTCTTTCAGCGCTTTTTCGTAGGCCTTAACACCGGATTCCATTTCGTTTCTGGTAATGGGATATTCGTGGTTGTGGACTAAAACATTGCGCAGTTTATGGGCGCGCCAAATTTCGTCAATGTTAGAAACTTGCGACGAATCAATGTATCTTAGCCGATCGGCCATTGATTCTCCGGGTAGCCGCATTTGTTTTAACAAATCATCAAATAAATTATCGGCTTCAATTAACGCCAGCCGCAAATTAGATTCATCGTTTTTGTTTAATCGAATTAAAATTTTCTGCCACGATTTATTTAGATGCCTCTTAGGAAAAGCTTGGGTCAATAAAAAATTGCCGGCGGTCTTAAACCAACTGTCAATGACTTGAAGTTTGACAATCAAAATTATAATAAAAGCGCCGAATATTAGCGATAATATAGTGCCAAGCCATTTTAAATTAAAAAATAGCCGCGTACCGCTTAAAAATAAAATAAATTCTCTTACCGCGCTCAATATATTCAAAATTAAATCAAGCATGTTGTTTTTCATTAATAACAGTTTCCGTAATTTTCGCGATTTGAAGCAATTTTATATCATCAAAGTTTTTACCTATAAGCTGCAATCCGACCGGTAGGCCATTTACTTCTCCAGAAGGCAGTGATATCGCCGGCACTCCGGCCAAATTAACAGACACTGTATAAATATCCGCCAAATACATTGAAAGCGGATCGCTGGTTTTTTCACCAAATTTGAAAGCGGTTGATGGCGTTGTCGGCGTTAAAACAACGTCAACGCTTTTAAAAATATTATCAAACTCATCCTTAATAAGCCGCCTCACTTTTTGGGCTCTTTTGTAATAAGCGTCGTAATAACCGGCCGAAAGGATATAAGTGCCGAGCATTATCCTCCTTCTCACTTCAGCGCCAAAACCTTCCCCGCGGCTCTTTAAGTAAACATCCATTAGTTTTTGAAGCTTTGAACTTGGAGATTGAAGTGTGGAAAAACCATACTTAATTCCGTCAAATCTCGCGAGGTTTGCCGAGACCTCGGCCGGCATAATTATGTAATAAGCGGCTAAAGCCCACTCGCTATATGGCAAAGAAATTTCCTCAATTTTTGCCCCTTCCTTTTCTAACTTGGCAATGACCGCCCTAATATTTTTTTCAATATCCTTATCAAGACCATGGGTAAAATATTCCCGCGGCACGCCGATTTTTAATTCTTCAATATCCAGCGGCCGCGCAAAATCTTTCCATTCGCGAGCGATACTTGTAGAATCAAGCTCGTCTTTGCCTCTTATAGCTTCAAAAACCTGTGCCGCGTCTTCAACATTTTTCGTAATAGGTCCGACTTGATCAAGCGAAGACGCCATGGCAATTAAGCCGTGGCGGGAAACCGCGCCATAGGTCGGTTTAAAGCCGACAACGCCGCAAAAACTGGCCGGCTGGCGGATTGAGCCGCCGGTGTCGGAGCCCAAAGCATAAACGCAAAAACCGGCTTTAACGGCCGCTGCCGAACCGCCGGAAGAACCGCCGGGAACTCTTTTTAAATCAATAGGATTTTTGGTTGGACCGAATCCGGAATTCTCGGTTGAAGAACCCATGGCAAATTCGTCCAGATTGGTTTTGCCGACAAACACCGCTTCTTCTTCTTTGAGTTTTTTAATTACGGCCGCGTCATACGGCGCAATATAGTTTTCAAGAATTTTTGAAGCGGCAGTTGTTTTGGCGCCGCGAATAAGAATATTATCTTTAATCGCCGCCGGTATTCCTGCCAACATTTCAACCGGCTCCCCTTTTGCGATTCTTTCATCAACTTTTTTTGCTATTTTTATCGCCTCATTTTCTGCTAAAGACAGAAACGCGTGAATATTTTTATCTTCTTTTTTGATATTTTTTAAAAACGCCTCAGTCATCTCAACCGAACTCACCTCTCTTTTTTCAAGAAGTTCATGCGCCTGTTTGATTGTAAGTTCTTTTAAATTCATTTAAGTATTGAGGGGACTTTGAAATAGCCGTTTTCTTTATCGGGCGCGGCATTAAGAATTTCGGCTTTCATTTCATCAGTGGCAATATCTTTTGAATCGTCGTCTTTTCTTACAACATTTTCCAAAGCCGTGCCGCCGGTCATCGGTTCAACTTTTTCAACATTTACTTCCGACAGTTTATCAACATAACCCAAAACCAAAGACAAATCTTCGGCAAATTTGCCTTTTTCTTCTTCGCTTATTCCCAGGCGGGCTAATTCCGCAATTTTTTCTACTTCTTTTTTAGTAATCATATCTATTTATTCTAACATTTTTATAAATTCTTTTTCAGTAATTATTTTAACGCCGAGTTTTTTTGCCCTTTCGTATTTTTCCCCGGGCTCGGAGCCGGCAACGACATAATCAATGTCTTTACTCACAGACGAAGAAATATCGCCGCCTAATGATCTTATTCTGTCTTTTGCCTCATCACGAGTCAAGGTTTCTAATCCGCCGGTTAAAACGAATATTTTACCTTTCAATTTTTGCGATGCCATCGTAATTTTTGGTGAAATGATTGTTACTCCGGCTTTATCAAGTTTTTCTAAAAATTTTTCATTTTCTTTTTTGGAAAAATACTCAAAAATGCTTTTAGCAACTTCCGGGCCGATATTGGAAATGTTCTGCCAGTTCTCAATTTTCAATTTTTTAGCGATATCGATAATTTCTTTTGAATTTTTAATGGTTTTATATTCTAAAAATTTTTTGCCGATATCAATTGCCGTTTCTTCGCCAACATGCTTGATACCTAGAGCGTAAATAAATTTATATAAATCAACGGTTTTGTTTTTTTGAATAGAATCAATGACGTTTTGCGCCGATTTTTTTCCGAAGCGCGCGAGCGGCACGAGGTCGCCGGCTTCAAGTTCAAACAAATCGGCGGCGTCGGAAATTAAATTATTATCTAGCATCGCATTGATAATTTTTGGCCCCACGCCATCAATATTAAAAGCCGCTTTGGAAGTAAAATAATAAATTCGGCGTCGGTTTACCAATTCGCATTTTTCGGGATTTAAAATTTTATGCGCCGCTTCACCAAGAACTCTTACAACTTTTTGGCCGCAAAAACTTTCCGGGAAATAAAATTCTTTTTCCTTGCCGGTTCGCATTTCCTTTAATACCTTCTTAACGTCCGGGATAACATCACCGGCGCGCCCGACAATTACCGTATCGCCGATTTTAAGGCCCAGCCGTTTTATTTCATCTTCATTATGAAGCGTCGCCCGGCTAACCATGGTGCCGCCAATCTGGACTGGCCGCAAAATTGCCACCGGCGTTAAAACGCCGGTGCGCCCTATTTGAACGATAATATTTTCAACAGTAGTTTCCGATTCTTTGGGGGAAAATTTATAAGCAATGGCTCCACGCGGAGTTTTACCGACGACTCCGAGCCGCCTGAAGTGCTCTTCGGAATTAATTATTGCCACAATTCCGTCAATTTCAAGAGGCAGTTTTCCCCTATGTTTTTCCCAGTACTCTTTAAATTTAAAAATATCATCAAGATTTTTGGCGTATTTATTGTTTGGATTAGTTTTAAAACCTAGAGAATGCAGAATTAGATGTTCTTCCTCATGGGTTTTCTGGCCTAAATCTGTCTTCAAAGAATAAGCAAATGAATCCAGGCGGCGCGACGCGGTTATTTTTGGATCAAGCTGGCGAATCGAACCGGCGGCGATATTCCTTGGGTTGGCGTAAAGCGGCAATCCTTTTTTTACTTGTTCATAATTTAACGCTTTAAAATCTTTTTTATTCAAAAATACTTCGCCTCGCGCTTCAATAATTTTTGGCCATGCCCCGAAGGAATCCCTTCGGGATCCTACGGGGTAAAATTTTTTAAGGCGGTTAATAATATGATTAAGCCCGGCCTTTTGAAGATTCTTCAAAATTTCTTCTTTATCAAAAAGTTTTAAGGGAATAGCTTCTATGGTTTTTAAATTTGCCGTTACATCTTCGCCAATAGTACCATCGCCGCGAGTCGCTCCAGTTTTCAAAATGCCATTTTCATAAATCATGCTGATTGCCAAACCATCTAACTTTAACTCAACATAAAAATCAAATTTTGCTTCTGGTAAAATTTTTTGGTTTCTTTCAAGCCAATCTTCCATATCTTCCTCTGAAAACGCATCGTTAAATGAAAGCATTCGAGTCGCGTGGTGGATTTTCTGAAAAATCTTCTGCGCTTTGCCGCCGACCCTTTGGGTCGGCGAATCCGGAGTGATCAACTCTGGAAATTTTTGCTCCAACTCAAAAAGTTCTTTTTTTAGAGTATCCTCGGCTTCCGGTGAAATCAGCTCTTTATTCAAAACCAGCCGCGAGTAGCGATATTTGTTTATCGCTTTTTTCAGCTTCTCAATTCTTTCCTTGGCTTCTTGTTTAAGCATAATAATGCTAATTTACAAATATTTCGCGAATAATGCTAATTGCTAATTTTCTGCTGTAAATATATCAGATTTCCTCATTTTTTACCACTTATTTTATCTCGCTTATTTTATCTTAATAAAAAATTTTACTTTATATATTTAACACATTGTATCACAACTTCCCTATAGGAAGCTTATGATATAAGGAGCCCATTTAAATATTTACATATAATAAAAACTCGCAATAATTTACAAAAGCGGAAGATTAAAAAATTGGCGTAAATCCCCCTCTCTTTTACCCAAAGATTCAACCAAACAATAGTTAACATAATGATTAATCGATAAAAATTCACACATAAAATCTATCTCATCTTGACAATCATAAGGATAAATATAACTACTCTCCTGCAGAGGATAAAAACCCAAATCTTTTAGCTTTATGGAGAAAGCGTGTCGTTCTTTATTTTTCTTTTCCGGAATATCAAAAATAACCAACCGCCATTTTTTATCCCATTTTTTCGGCCGAGAAAGAATAAGGTAATCATAATCAAAATTTTTAATTAAATTTTTGCCATTTTTGGTAATTTGTATACAAAGTTTGTCGCCTTTTTGGATGAATTCAACTAATCTTTTCTGATTCAATCGCCTTATCGCATTATGAATAAGGCGGCGATCTATTTTATCCCAATTTTTCCGCCATTTAATCAATGGTTTTAAAATCTGGGCTACGTTGGGCAAAAATAATGAAGATAAAATTACTGGGCCAGCGGCCAATATAAATAAAATTTCTCTGGTTAGTGATTTTCCTCGCAACATAATTTAATAATTACCATCGATTGGTTATTTATTAATTTAGTTATTCATTAATATGGATTATTACTTATCATCAATTATTGCATAATTATTTCATAATCACAAGTTCCCTATAGGGAGGTTATGATTACGATAAAATTTTAAATCAATCTAAAAAATAAAAAATGATGAGAATATAAAAACAAAACCCCCGCCCCTCTCCGCCGGTTGGCGAATGAAGAGCGAGGTTGTATGGTCATACCTCCTCGCCGCTTTCAGCTGTTGTTGGATTTTTGTGGAACAAAACGCGCGGGAGAGCTCAATGCCCTTGTGTGCTTTTGCACATTCTCCCGCCCGACGGGAAGCGGCCCAAAACACTCCACGCAGAACCATTCTCCCCAACGCCGCTTTCCACACGGACTTTCTCCATCATAAATCCAAAAATGGTGGGGAACAAAGTCATGGCATTCCAGACAGAACTTTCGATCACTGTTTTGTCTGGGGTCATATGGAATCCAAAAATAACATCCGCTATGCCACTGGTTCCCGCATCCCCAGCCGAAAATGCGATCTCTCTGCTGTTGGACCATCGCTAGTCCGCATTGCGGGCAATGCGGACGTTCAGGGTTATGTTTCTCTCTGCATACTTTGCACCGTTCCATCGCCGCCTCCTTATCTAGGGTTTAGGGTTGTTTGAGTTTTTCACAAAGCGATGGTTCTAAATACTACACGGTACCAAGCTAATCAACTGTCTCTTGTCTTGCAGTAATATTTAGAATAATCGCTTTGTGACTTTACTTTAAAAGAGCTTATTTTTTATCACCTCAATTATACCATAATACAGACAAAAAAGCAATAGTTTGCAATAATCAACAAAAATATAGCTTATATAAGCCAATTAAATAATTTAACCAATGGTTTTTTAATCAATAGCTTTATTAATATCTACAACTTCACTAACATCTACATCCACTATCGTTGTATCACAAGTTCCCTATAGGGAGATTATAATTACGAAGAAATTTTAAACCAATTTAAAAAATAAAAAATGATAAAAAATGAAATTATTGAAAATATAAAAACAAAAACCCCCGCCCTTATCCGCCGAATGCGGATGAATAGCGGGGTTGTAGCGGCATTTACCACTGGATAGTGAAAGTGCGGTTATCGCGATCATATTTATAATCCTTGATAATAATGATCTTGGGCTCGCCTCCCCAATCGAATTGCGCGATTACTTCACAATCAATCGGTCTTGCATTAGGATCGAGCTCTTTAGTCATCTGAAACCCGAGGTGAAACATTGGGCTTGCAAGCCCATCTGTTCGCCACTCGGAATCGTGATCGCTTTTTACCGCCCAAACAGGAATACCTTTGTAACCTTTTTGGGAATCGTAAATGTTCCATAAAACCTTGGTGTAATTACCAGGTCTGTGAAACAATATACGAGCCTTATGCACTATTTCTTTTCTAAAGTGATCGGGTTTATTCGCCCTGATGCAAATACTCATAGCGAGAACCTTTTTGTCGTCAGAAAATCGCGGAAGCATCGCTTCCACAAACGCCACAATCACATGCTCAATATTCATTTTGACGATCATCGTTTCTCTCCTCCCGTAGTAAGAACAAATTTAATTGTTATAACTATAACACAAATCTAATTGAAAAGCAATAGTTTGCAATAATCAACAAAAATATAGCTCATATAAGCCATATCAACTATTGATTCTCGGAATCAATAGTGACTACTTCAGATAAATTGCTCGGTTACGGTTGTGTTCTTCCAGGGTTTTGGAAAATATCGTCGCGCCGTCTTTGGCTGAGAGATAATACCAATAAGGGCTGCTTTTCGGGAAAATGGCTGCCATAATAGCAGAAAGGCCGGGATTAGAAATTGGCCCCTTCGGAAGGCCGCGATAAAAATAAGTATTGTAAGGCGAGTTTATTTTTTTATCGGCGTCAAAAATTTCTTTGCTGCCGGTTATATAAACTAAAGTGGCGTCAACTTGAAGCGGAACTTTAGCTTTCAGCCGCTTCCACAAAATTCCGGAAACAATTTCTCTATCGGCATCGCTTTTAACTTCTTTTTCAATGAGCGATGCCATGGTAATAATTTCGTAAATAGTATAAGAAGAAATTTTTACCGCTGTTTTTAGATCCGAAGTTAATTTATCGTCCAAATTAGCGACCATTTTACTTACAATATCGGGCAGTTTAGCGTCTTTAAAAAAACGATAAGTATCCGGAAACAAATAACCTTCTAAGGAGGCGGATTTCGGTTTATCAGAAAGTATCGCGGGCGCGCCGTCAGAAAATGTGTAGCTTATAAGCTCATTATGTTTAACCAATCCGGCCGCAACAAGCCGCTGTTCAATTTGTTTTAAAGTGAATCCTTCGGGAATAGTGATTAAAACTTCGTTGGTTCCGCCAAAAACTATAGTATCGGCAATTTCTCGGATAGACATTGATTGAGACAGCTTATATTCTCCGGATTTTAACGCGTATTGCCTTAAAGACAAAAAAACGTACAGCTGGAAAAAAAACTGATTTTCAATAAGATCGGAATTTTTAAGATGTGCGGCAATAACTTTAGCCGATTCGCCCTTTTCAACTTTAAAAAATTTAATTTCCACAGATCTGGAAAGCGGGGTTCTTATCTGCCACCAGAAAACAAGGGCTAGAATCGTGAAAGCGGCGGCAAAAAACATGAAAATAACATAAATGATTTTTTTGTTCATTCCGCAAATTTAATTATTTTTAAAAATTCTTCAATATTTAAAGACGCGCCGCCAACCAAAGCGCCATTAATTCCGGTTTGACCGATAAAATCGGCGGCATTTTCAGCCGTTACCGAACCACCGTAAAGCACCGGCAAATCAATCGCGAAATCCGGCGTGTACAAATTCCCAATTATCTTTCTGACAAGAAGAGCCGATGAAAGCGCGTGATCGGGCGTGTCGGAGAGCCCCGTGCCTATTGCCCAAACCGGTTCGTAAGCAATAATCAGCCGGCCGATTTCCGAGGCATCAATGCCGTATAGGTCGCTTTTTATTTGAGAGTTAAGAACTTTAATTATGTCATCGCCGCGTTCTTTTTCGCCTATCGCCAAAATCGGATTTAAACCGGATTTAAACGCCGCTTTAAGTTTTAAATTTATCATTTCATCGGTCTCGCCGATTTTATGACGGCGTTCCGAATGTCCAATGATCACATAATCACAACCGATATTTTTAAGCATTAAACCGGAAATCTCTCCGGTGAAAGCGCCTCGTTCAAACCAGCCGACATTTTGGGCCGCCAATTTGATTTCGTTTTTTCCGCCAAAAGCGGATCCGCCTTTGGCGAAAAAATTTTTCTTTACCAAATCAAGATAAATAAATGGGGGCGCGATTATTAATTCAATATTTTTCGGAAGCGTTTGGGATAAAATACCTCTAACTAATCGAATAGCTTCTTCTGATGAAGAAGGGTTCATTTTCCAATTTGCTATAATATATTTTTTTGCCATAAATTTCTAATTTATAAAAAAAATAATTGTTTAAACATGGTTTCACCGAATACTGTTAGGGCTGTCACGATAATACCGGCAATGAGTACTCCTAAAACTATTGACAAAAAAGCGTGCTTTTTTGGAATACCAAAAACAAAAGCCGCGATTGCGCCGGAGTAAGCGCCGGTTAACGGCAGTGGAATGGCAACAAAAATGAGAAGCGCCAAGTCCCCCCAGTAATGAAAATGGTCTCCATGATTGCGCCGCGTTCTTTCAAAAAGCCAGCTTAAAAACCTGTTGAACCAATAAAATTTATGGCTTAAATACTCCGAAACTTTATCAAAACCTATTAAAAGCGGCAAAACCAATAGGATATTTCCCAAAAAACTTATCAAAAGAGCTTTAGCCGGGCTAAAATCGAATTTTAAAATTGCCAGAGGAATAGCGCCGCGAAGCTCGCTTAAAGGAAGGGCGGCAACTACAAAAGTTATTATTTCATTTATCATTTATGTAAAATAAGAGCGGCTTCCTCCGGCGCCACCGAAATTATGCTTAAACCGGTGCCCAACTCGACGCTGCCGGTTGTTTCAAATTTTGGCAAAATTTCCATATGCCAATGATAGTGATTGTAATCATGATTTTTACCGCTGGGCGCGGTATGAATAAAAAAATTAAACGCCGGGTCTTTAAGCTTTTTATAAATTCCGGAAAATACAAATCTCATGGCATCGGCAAAAGATAAGAGTTCGCTATCGCTCATTTCTTCAAAATAAGCAGAATGTTTTTTGGGAAAAATTCTCATTTCAAAATTTACCTTAGAAGCAAACGGAATGATAACAATCGCATCCTTATTTTCATAAATTATTCTTTTTTTCTCTTTTGCCTCCTGACGCAACATTTCGCAATGAATGCATTTTTTATATTCATGAAAATAACGCCGCGAACCGTTAATGCTGTGGCTTACATCCGGCGGTACGATAGGCAAAGCCAAAATTTGAGAGTGAAGATGAGGCACGGTGGAACCGGCTTCTTTCCCGTGATTATGAAAAATGGAAATGTATTTAACGCATTTATCTTTAGCTAAGCTTAAATAACGCTCGCGGTAAGCCATAAGAATTTTTTTTATTTCTAAAGAGCTATATTGCGCCAAATAGCGATCATGATTCCTTAATACGACAATTTCATGAAAGCCGACGCCAGGTCGCGATTTATAAATGCCATTTTTAAAAATTAAACTGCATTCTCCATGTCCAACCGCCGGATATTTATTAGGGACAATCTGTAAAAACCAACCCCGCTTAGCGGGGTAAACTAAAACCGGCGGCAAATTGCCAAATTTGGCAAGATTGTCAAAAGGACACTTATTTTTAGGAAGTTTCACTTTTATCCTTCCTCTAAATTCATGCCTTTTGCCTCTAATGGGCGCTAAAAGCACCCAATCGCCGAAAACCGGATCTTGGCGCAACTCCGAAATAGGTTTTATTTTAAATTTTTTTGATGCCATAAACGTTAAACCAAAGATAATATCTGATTTTAAATAAATCTTTTAACACTTCAAAATAACTTTTCAAACTTACTTTTGAATCGCCGGGATTATCCCAAACAACGGGGACTTCTTTAATTTTATAACCCATTTTTTTGGCAAGCGCCAGAACTTCTATATCAAAACCGAAGCGGTCAATTTTGGTCCGCGAAAAAATGTTATCCGCCGCTTTGGCGGTAAAACATTTAAAACCTCTTTGGGTATCATGGATGCTCCACAGGCCGGCAACAACTCGAATAATATATTTAGAGTATTTGCCAAACGCTCGACGATACCATTGGGCTCGTTCGTGAATTTCGGCGCCGAGAATTTCAATTGAACCGATGGCTATATCATAATCCTCATCTGTTAAATACGGCCAAAATTTCTCTATTTGCTCAATTGAAGTGGAATTGTCGGCATCGGTAAAAAGCCGAAACTGCCCTTCCGCCTGAAGCATCCCCTGACGCACCACATAACCCTTGCCATGATTTTTAGTGTTGGCAATTAAACTAATACCGGGTTTATTACTGATAAATTCGGAAACAACTTCAACCGTTCTGTCTTTACTGCCGTCGGAAACAACAATGACTTCCCAAGTGTAATCCTGGCGCAATAAATAATTATAAACCGTCGCGAGAGTTTCCTTGACGCGATGCTCTTCATTATAAGCCGGAATGATGATCGAAAGATGTTTTGACATCTTTTATATTCTACCAAATAAAACAACAAAAACAAATTTAAAAATCGCTTAGCCCTGCCTGCCGGCAGGCAGGCCCATTCGCCTTCGGCGAACGGCTCGCCCCCGCCTACGATTTTTAAATTTGTTTTTGTTGTTTTCTATCTAAATAACTTTGTAAAAATATCGCAGCAGCGGCGGCATGCTGGTTTTTTGCTCCAAGTTTATCCGCCGCCTTGCTTGTAAAAATTTCATTTTCAAAATCTATCGGAACTTCAACTTTTTTTATAAGTTCTCCGGCCCAATTTTCCGTTTCCGCGGTTTGCCGCGTCGGTTTCATTTCTTTATTTAGCGGCAACCCGATGACAATTTTATAAATTTCTTCTTTTTTCACGATTTCATTTAAAACAGAAAAAATCTTGTCGTTATTCTCCAATGTTTTATAAGCAAAAGCCAGCCGACGATTATCATCGGAAATCGCGAGCCCAATCCACTTCGAGCCATAATCAATACCCAAAATCTTCATATTTTATTATGTCAAAACTAAGTGACCATCCTTTGTAACCGCTACGGAGTGTTCAAAGTGGGCGGAAAGCGAGCCGCTTAATGTTTCATAGCCAAAACCGTCTTTGGATAATTGAACCTCTTTGCTTTTTAAGGCAACCATTGGTTCAATTGCTATAACCATTCCGAGCCGCAGTTTCGGGCCTTTGCCTTTTTTTCCATAATTCGGCACATTCGGTTCTTCGTGAATCGCATGGCCGACGCCGTGGCCGACTAAAATTTCAATAACATAAAAACCGCTGTTTTCAACATAATTTTCAATCGCAAAGCCGATATCGCCGATATGATTTCCCGGCTTTACCTCATTAATTGCCAGCTCCAGCGCCCGCTTGGTGATATCAATAAGCTTCTGTTTTTCTTTTGTCAGTTCTCCGATTCCAACCGTGATAGCCGCGTCGGTAAAGAGATTTTTGTATTTAACGCCAAGATCAAGTTTTAAAATATCGCCATCTTTTAAAATATTTTTTTCACTTGGCAGACCGTGAACTATAACGTTATTTAGTGAAGTGCAAAGAGAGGCCGGATAGGGCTTATCCATAAAAGTTGGATGGTAATTTAGAAAAGCCGGCTCGCCGCCGTGGGCTAAAATCAACTCTCTGGCTTTTTGGTCTAAAAAACCGGTGCTCGTGCCGGGCTTAGCTAACTTCGCCAGTTCCCTCAAAACCTCGGCTAAAATTTTCCCGCCCTTTTTTAAAATTTCTATTTCTTCTTTTGTCTTTATGGTTATCATCTTATTATTTTAAATATTTAATAAAAAATAGTAAAATTATTTTCTTTGCGCGTTCGGTCGCCCAGCGGCGACCTCACTGTCCGATGAAGCTCATTTTATCCCGCCTTTTGCGGGAACCATGCTAAAATGGCTTCATAAGCTTCAGAAAACAAATTTACTATTTTTTACTTTATTTTCGGCAGTAAAACTTTTATTATATCCAAATGAATTTTCATTATTGATTGTTCGCCGTTTATTTCTATGATTTTTTTCTGTTTTTCCAAAAGTTTAATTACCGGCAAAGTATATTTATTAAACATTTTAAGACGCTTATCAATAACTTTTTTAGTATCAAGTTCCGGCAAATCTTTGCGATGGCGTTTTAAGTTTCTTATATAAACTTCTTTTGGAGAAATCCAAACGTGAAAAATAAAAGTATTTTTATCGCCATATAGTTTTTTAAAAAGCGGCCATTCTTTTTCGAATTCTGTTTTAGAACGTGGCGAGCCGCTCATTATAATACCTTTATTTTTCTTAAAAATACTTCTGATTTCATTACTGACAAGAGCGGAAACAAAGGTAAAAGTAGTTAATCTGCCATTATGCAAATTTTCCCGTTCTTTTTGAACGCTATATATTTTGCCATCAAGTTTAATTTCTTTTTGTTTTGAAACAAGGGTTTTTTTGATTATTTTGCTTGAAATTATATGAACCAAGCCGAACTTTTTTGCTAAAAGTTCGGCTTGGGTGTCTTTTCCAGAGCCCGGCCGCCCTAAAATAATTATGGCAATTTTAAAAGCCCTCATATTCTCGCATGATAAGTTGGGATTTGATTTGCTTCATGCTCTCTAAAACCACAGAAACCGCAATAAGAAGAGCGGTGCCGCCTATGGTTAAGGTGGCAATACCGGAAAAATACTGAACGATAATCGGCAAAACCGCGATTGTTCCCAAAAAAATCGCGCCTATTAACACCACACGGTTTAAAATTCTTTTAATAAATTCGGCAGTGGAATTACCGGGCCTGATCCCCGGAATGAATCCGCCTTGTTTTTGCAAATTTTGAGAAATTTGATCGGGATCAAAAGTAATCGCCGTATAAAAATAAGTAAATAAAATCACCAAAAGAAAATAAAAAGAACCGTAAACGAACTGGTTTTGCAAAAACACCGCCGATGAACGGGCAATTTGGGAAAGCCACATAATATCAAGCCCGCCGATAACTTGCGCTATTAGTTGCGGGAAAAGCAAAATTGAAAGAGCAAAAATAATCGGAATAACGCCGGCCTGATTAACTCTTAGCGGCAAATGAGCCATGGAGCCGCCATAAATCCGGTTGCCTCGAATTCTTTTGGCATAAGCTATAGGAATAGCTCTTTCTCCTTCGGTAACGATAATAACCCCCGCGATAACTACAATAGCAACAACAGCAAAAGCCAAATAAGTGAGAAACAAAGACGCGTCATAAGTAACGAGGGTTTGTTTTAAATCAATCGGAAGACTCGCGACAATACCGGCGAATATTAAAAGCGAAATACCATTGCCAATATTTTTTTCCGTTATAAGCTCGCCAAGCCACATTAAAAACATTGAACCGGCCGTAACCGCGAAAACTGAAGAAAAAAATATTAAACTACTTTGAGTAGTTATAATTTCCTGGTTTCTTAACAAAACTAAAAGGCCATAACCTTGCAGGGCGGCCAAGGGAACGGTCAGATATCTTGTGTACTGATTAAACTTTTGGCGGCCAATTTCACCTTCTTCATGGTATAGCTCTTTTAAAGCCGGAATAAGCATTGTCAGAAGCTGCATAATGATTGAAGCACTGATATAAGGACCGACGCCAAGCATCACAATGGATAAATTATCCATAGCACCGCCGGAAAATATGTTGAGCAATCCGAAAAGCTGATTGCCTTCAAAAAATGACTTAAGTCGCAAAACATCAACTCCCGGAACCGGAATGGTCGCCATAAAGCGGAAAACGACCAAGAGCGCCAAAACGAAAAAAATCCGGTTTCTTAAATCCTTAATTTTGAATATTTGAATTACTTTATTTAACATATTTTAGAGTTTAATAGTGCCTCCGGCTTTCTTAATTTTCTCGCTTGCCGATTTAGAAAACAATATATTTTGGAAATGAAGCTTTTTATTAATTTCTCCTTTACCCAGAATTTTTACCCGCGACAAATTTAAAGTTTTAGGACTGACAATATCACCTTCTTTAAATCGCTTATTGACATCCACTAAATTAAGAATTGCCGGTTTTTCATATAAACTTTTGAAAGCGTGTTTAGCCCGACCGCGTTGTTTTGGCAATTTCATCATCATATCGCGAATAGCCGGCCGAATTCCGGCGCCGGCTCGAGATTTTTGGCCTTTAATGCCTCGTCCCGAATAACCGCCGCGTTTTCCGCCGCGAGAAATCCGCTTTCTCTTTTTTAATTTATGAATTGGTTTTATTTGATGTAATTGCATACTACTCTTTAATTTTCAATTTTTCACTTTTCATTTTTAACTTCTTTAACGCTTCTATCGCCGCTCGCGCGTTATTAAGCTTATTGGTTGTCGTCCCTAAAATTTTTGAAGAAATATTGGTAATACCGGCTAAACCGACGACAACCCGAACTGGCCCGCCGGCAACGAGACCCCGACCCTCGTTAGCCGGTTTTAAAATTACCCTGGCACTGCTAAATTTCCCAATAACTTCATAGGGAATAGTGCCGTTTTTTATCGTAATAACAATTAAATTTTTTTTTGCCGCTCGCGCCGCCTTTTCTATCGCTTCCGAAGTGTCCGCTCCCTTGTCAACACCAACACCAACCCTTCCTTTATGATCTCCCAGCACCACTGTGGCTCTAAATCTGAACCGTTTGCCTCCGGCCACTACTCTAGTAACCCTTCTAATATCCAGGGTTTTTTGATCAAATTCAGATTTTTCTCGCGGCCTCCTCGACCCTCTTTTCCCGCCATAGGCGGATCCGCCTCTGGCGGAAAAATTTTTTTTACTTGTTTCTATCATATATTTAGAATTTTAATCCTCCCTCTCGTGCGCCCTTGGCAAGTTCCAAAATTATACCATGAAATTTATAGCCGCCTCTATCAAAAACAACGTTCGTAATACTTTTTTCAGCGGCTTTTTTGGCAATTAACTTGCCTACTTCATAAGCTAAAGCTTTCTTTGTGGGGGTTTTTAATTTTATTTCTTTATCGGAAGCGGCGGCAAAAGTTTTCCCTTCGTTGTCATTTATAATCTGCGCGTACAAATGACAGTTGGATTTAAAAACCGAAAGCCGCGGTCGCTGCGCCGTTCCTTTTATCTTGGCTCTTATCCTTTTATGTCTAACTATTCTTTGTTTCATGTTTTATGTTCTATCCTGTCGTGCCAGCCACTTTTTTACCGACTTTTCGTTTTATTACCTCGCCGGCATAGCGGATGCCCTTGCCCTTATACGGTTCCGGTTTTTTAAGCGCCCTGATATTGGCAGCTGTTTGGCCCACCAGTTCTTTAGAAATCCCGCTTATCGTAATGGTGTTTTTTAAAACATCAGCTTTAATGCCGTCGGGAACTTTAAAAACAATCTGATGAGAAAATCCCAGGTTAAAAACCAAATTATTGCCTTGCGCTTCGGCTTTAAACCCAATCCCTTCAATCTCCAACTTCTTTTCAAATCCATTGGTAACGCCGTTTATCATGTTGGCAATTACCGCCCTTATCGTTCCCCATAATGCCGGCGTTCTTTTGGATTTAGAAATAGGTAAAATCGTAATTTTGTTTTCCATAAGCGCCACTTTTAATTCCCGCGGTATTTTATATTCCAATTCCCCCCTTGGTCCCTTAACTTTAACGAGATCATCTTCAATAACAGCGGTCGTGCCGTTTGGAATTTCTATTAATTTTTTTCCTATTTTTGACATGTTTCTTTTGGTCTATAATAATGAAAAACAAATACAATACTTTCTAACAAAAATTTCACTAATAGTCAATAACCCCACCGCCGAGCATTTCTTTTCTATCTCTCCACCTTATTTCTATTTTATTTGTCTAATAAATTAGTTATAGCTAATTTATTAGAATTTTCTAATTTTTACTTTTCGTATTTTTACTTTTCGGAATATTCCAACGATCGTTGCTGATTTCCGAAAAGCGATTTCCGAAAATTGAAAATAAAAAAAACCGCTGGAAAAATTCCAGACGGTAGTAATGTCTTTAGACATCAACTAATCCACTAAGGAACCATTACGGCTTTCACCAACTCCTTCAAGCGCTCATCAATTTCATTTTCGTCAAGCCGTATCGTTTCTCCATCTACAATAAGTTCATAGTTATAAAACCCTAAAACGTCTTCAGCATCCATATCAATCATGAATTCTTGAAAAAAAGAAATAATTATTTCAACTTTTTCCTCATCTTCCTCATCCGTTTCTAATATTTGCTGTAAAGCTTTTACAATTCTTGCAAACTCATCATGTGAAACACGAAATTGCATGGTGGCCATCTGACAACTCTCCTTTTTAAATAACAACTATATAGGTTTCAACTACTTGTCCCTATGACAAGTGCCGATAACCTTGATAACACCTATAACACAAAACAAATGGTCAGTCAATAATCCCGCCGCCGAGCATTTCTAATCCTCCAATTTTGACACTCTCCTTCGCCTTTCGGGCTTCGACGGGCAAGTAAAAAACCGCGCTTTGGCCGGGAGTGATGGCTCTTTGCGGCTTATCAAATAAAACTTGAAACGTGAAACGTGAATCGTGTTTCATATTGTGTGTTTCATGTTTCATGATTCGTGCTTCTTGCAATGGTTGGCGGTATCTGATTCTTGCCA